>JGI12109J20283_10928030_pt1 | contig 14560 bp, 13 predicted proteins | sample ElkSlonscriptome_12_FD_20283 | JGI IMG/M metagenome (IMG submission 20283) | reverse complement strand
CTGCCCCCACCCTGCGCCTGGTGACCCATCTGGATATCGATAGCGATGATGTGGATACCGTCATCGAACACTGCCACGCCTTTTTCGGACGGCGTTCGTGAGCGTCCCCTACGATCTGGACGCGGCTCTCACGGTACTTTGCCAGGACCCGCCGCTGGCCACCCTGATCCAGCAGGTGGGATCCTGCCGGTTAAGTCTGGAAGGCCGCACCACCAGCCCCTTCGAGGCGCTGCTACGGGCCATTGTCTACCAGCAACTCTCGGGGAAGGCGGCCCGGGTCATCCACGAGCGCCTGCTGGCCCTGTTCGCGGCGGGTCCGACCCCGGAGCAGTTGCTCACCATCGATGACCAGACCTTACGCGGGGCAGGGCTGTCCCGGGCCAAGATCGCGGCGCTGCGGGATCTGGCCACCAAGACCCTGGACGGGGTAGTGCCGTCGCTGGCGGCGCTGGCGGAGATGGACGACCTGGAAATCATCTCCCGGCTCACCGCGGTGCGGGGGGTGGGGCGCTGGACCGTGGAGATGCTGCTGATGTTCCACCTGGGCCGCCCCGACATCCTGCCGGTGAACGATCTCGGGGTCCGCAAGGGCTTCATGCTGACCTGCGGGCTCGCCGCCCTGCCGAGCCCTGCGGAATTGCTGGAATACGGTAAGCGCTGGAAGCCCTACCGCTCGGTGGCCAGCTGGTATCTCTGGCGGGCGGTGGACTTGCAGAGCCCGTTCGACGTCTGAAAGGGCGCCATCGACGCGGTCAGTTATCCGCCTCGGTATCCTCTTCCGGGTCGGCTTGTGTCGCCGGGGCGTCGCTGTCCACTTCCTCCACCACAGGTCCGGTCACCGGATTAGCAGTGGCGGCCACGGCCTCGCCGGCCCGGGGAAACCGGGTACCGGGGGGCTCGGCCTCCTCCGAACTGTTGGTGGGTGTCGCGGGGGTGTCGGTGGGGGGGCTGGGCGCCGTCGGTGGCACGGTGGTGGGGGCGGGCGTGATGGGTGCCGCCTGGGGGGATGGCAGTAAAAACTCCTCGGTGGGTCCCTGACCGGCCGCCTCGAGTTTTTCTACCCGGGGTCCGGGCAGGGCTTCCGCTGCGTCATCGAGCCGATCACGGCGCGGACCCGGTGCGGTGGCGGTGGCCGGTGGCGTGGTAGGCGCTGCCGTGGCCGGGGCGGTCATGACGGTCTGGGACGGTGGGGCGGTGGTTTCCGTGGGTGTCGTGTCGAGGGACTCCGCCGAGAGGCTGGCTGACCCGGGTCTGGCAGCGGTGGGCGCGGCGGTGGGAATTTCCACCCGTTGGCGGGGCCTGCTGGTGGTGGCGACGGGACTCAGGCGGGGAAATACCTGCTCCTCCAGAAAGGCTTTCTCCTCGGCACTGAGACGCTGGTAGGGTGTCCAGCCATCGTCCTCGGCGAGGGGGGGCGCGGGCTCGGTGGTGGCCATAGCTACCTCGGGGACGGATGCCGTGGCGGGTGCCACGGTGCGGGGTTCGGCAGCGGGTGCCGGGGGCGCGACGCCGTAGAGCTGCGGGACCACCACGGTCTCCAGGAGTCGCTGCTCCTCCTGATCCAGGGGTTGATAGGGAACGCCGCGGGGATAGCGGGAAGCGCTGGTGGGTGGGTTCTGTTCCAGACTGCTGGCTACCCGGGCCTGGGTTTCCGGGGATAGTGCCTCCAGGGAGGAACGAGGAAAGTAACTGCAAGCGCTGGAAAAGGCCGTCACGGTCAGCAGAGCGACGATCCATTGTGGCCGCGACTGGGCCGAGGCATGATGTGCTGCGTGTTCCATGCTGCATCCCCTGGGCTGCTAAAACGGGAGTTCAAAGTTCAAGAATAGCGCACCTTGGCAGTGGCGTCTGCCCGCCCGCTGCATTGGCCTCAGCCATCGGCCCCGATTCGCACCCGACCCTCCCGGTCCAGTACTCGCACCCGTTCTGCCGCCGGGGTGGGTAGACGCAGCAGCAGACAGGGATTTACCACCACCTGGGCCTGGACGGTGTCGGGCTCGGGCTCCTGCCAGGCCACCGTCACATCCAGCCTCCGACCGTCACTGAGCGGTGGCTGATCGGGAAAGTTCAGCAGATAGCCGCTGGTGGGCCGCTGGCCCATGGCCACCACCAGCACCCGCTCGGTGGCGAAATCCACCGCCGGGGGAGAAAGTCGGTTCCCGGGATTGGACTGATTCAGCCAATCGTAGCGCTGGTTCAATGCCTCGTTGTCACTGACCCAGTAAACACCGGGTTCCCGGATATCCTCGCCGCACTGCAGGCTGTTGACCAGCAACTCGGTGGCAACCGGTTGGCGCCTGGCCGGATCGGGCTCGATGGTGTCGGGCGGTAACCGGGCACAGCCGCCGAGGGTCAGCATCAGCAGGAGCAGAAGGATGAGAGGTGCAGGATGTTCAGGCATCGAACCGCATTCCGGGCAAGTTGTATGGAGTTGAAGGGACGGAATCAAAAGAAGTCCTGCAAGCCGGCCGGTTCGCGCTCGGCTTGTAGAATCTGCCAGTCGGCCGAGTCCTGCCGGCTTAACACCAGTTCCAGACGATGCAGATCGCCTTCCAGCCCGCCCAGGGACTGCTGATTGTCGTCGATGGGCCGTCTGGCGATGGCCAGCACCATGGTAACCCGGGCCTGCTGGTGTTCGCTCACCTGGATGGACCGGATCCGGCTGAGGATGTAGAGGGGGCGGTGGCGCAGCAGAAACCCCCGGAGGAACATCACTGCCTCGTCCTTGCTGCGGCCCCTACCATCCGTGAATCGCTCGCTGATCAGGCCGCGCAGGGTGCGGACGTTATGCTCCTCCGCGGCCGCCTCGGCGCGCTCCAGCATGGCCCGGATCTGTGCCTCCGGGCTCTGTGGATCCGCACAACCGCCGGTGCCCAGTAGCCAAAGCGCCAGTCCGAAGGCGAACCACCGGATGCGATCAGGATGCGGTCTGGCTGCTGCGCACCCGCGCCACCGCCTGGCGCCAGCCCGCCAGAAGTCGTTCACGCTGCTCCGCCGCCAGATCGGGCGTGTACCGCTGATCGCACTGCCATCGCCGTTTGATATCCTCGAAGGAGTTGAACATGCCGATTTGCAGGCCCGCCAGATAGGCCGCCCCCAGCGCCGTGGTCTCCAGATTGCGGGGCCGCTCCACGGTCACCGACAGGATATCCGCGAGGAACTGCAACATCCAGTTATTGGCGGCCATCCCGCCGTCCACCCGCAAGGTCTTGGGGGGGTGGGCGCCATCGTCGCGCATGGCCACCGCCAGATCATAGGTCTGGTAGGCCATGGCTTCCAGGGTGGCGCGGGCCAGTTCCGCCGGTCCGGTGTCCAGGGTCATGCCGAAGATCGCGCCCCGCGCCCGGGGATCCCAGTGGGGGGCGCCGAGGCCGGTGAAGGCCGGCACCAGATAGACGTTCTTGTTGGAATTGAGACTGCGGGCCAGGGTCTCGGTCTCGGCCGAGCCGGTGATCACTCCCATGCTGTCGCGCAACCATTTCACCGCCGAGCCCGCCACGAAGATCGAGCCTTCCAGGGAAAAGCAGGGCTTGCCCTTGAGCCGGTAGGCCACCGTGGTGAGCAACCGGTTACGGGAGAACACCGGTTCGTCGCCGGTGTTCAGCAGGGCGAAACAGCCGGTGCCGTAAGTGCTCTTGATCATGCCCGGTTCCACGCAGGCCTGGCCGATGGCGGCGGCCTGCTGGTCGCCGGCGATCCCGGTGATGGGGATCGCCTCGCCGAACAGGGCGGGGTCGGTGACGCCGAACTCGCAGGCACAGTCGCAAACCGTGGGCATCATCGCCTCGGGGATGCCGAGGCGCTCCAGCAGTTCCCGATCCCACTGTTGCTCGCGCAGGTTGAACAGCATGGTGCGGCAGGCATTGCTGGCGTCGGTGGCGTGGACCTTGCCACCGGTGAGGCGCCACAGCAGGAAGCTGTCGATGGTGCCGAAGGCGAGCTTGCCGGCCTCGGCCTGCTGGCGGGCGCCGTCCACGTTGCTGAGCACCCAGTTCAGCTTGGTGGCGGAGAAATAGGGATCGATGAGCAGGCCGGTCTTCTCGGTGATGGTGCTCTCCAGCCCCTCACTGGCCAGTTGCTGGCAGAACTCGGTGGTGCGCCGGTCCTGCCAGACGATGGCGTTGTACACCGGCTTACCGGTGTCCCGGTCCCAGACCACCACGGTTTCCCGCTGGTTGGTGATGCCGATGGCCGCCACCCGGTAATCGCCGGCGGCGCGCATCTGGGCGACGGCCTCCCGGCACACGGTGAGAGTGGTCTGCCAGATGTCCTCCGGGTCGTGTTCCACCCAGCCGTTGTCGGGATAGATCTGGCGAAACTCCTGCTTGGCCACGCCGACCACGGCTTCGTTCTCGTCGAACACGATCGCTCGACTGCTGGTGGTGCCCTGGTCGATGGCGAGGATGGTATGGCTTGGCATGGTGGTCCTCCTCAGGAATGGCCCGATGGTGGGTTTCGGAAATGTTGGAATTTACTCTTTTCCGAAGCTAGGATGTAAGAAAACGAACATCGCGATAATGCCAGCGGTATCTAGAAAAGGTAGTACATGCCTGGGGAAAGTTAAGGGATCGGCCCATGAAGCTCAGCCAAAGACAGCAGCAGGTCCTGCAACGAGTGCAGCGCGAGGGCTTCGCAGCGATCGAGCAACTGGCCGAATCCTTTGCCGTGACCCCGCAGACCGTTCGTCGCGATATCAACGAGTTATGCAGTCTCGGTCTGCTCCGTCGCTACCACGGCGGGGCGGGGCTGCCGTCCACCGTGGAGAACATCGCCTACAACACCCGGCAGGTGTTGTATCTGGAGGAGAAGCGACGCATCGCCACCTTGCTGGCCGAGTACCTGCCGGATCAGGCCTCGCTGTTCATCAATCTGGGCACCACCAACGAGGAGGTAGCCAGGGCGCTGCTGGGGCACCAGGGCTTACGGGTCATCAGCAACAATCTGAATGTGGCCAATATTCTCTGCGAAAACAAGGACTTTCAGGTGTTAATCGCCGGTGGCATGGTGCGCCACCGGGATCGCGGCATCACCGGCGAGGCGGCGGTGGATTTCATCCGCAAGTTTCGCGTGGATTATGCCGTGCTCGGTATCTCCGGCATCGACCGCGACGGCACTCTGCTGGACTACGATTATCAGGAGATCCGGGTGGCCGAGGCCATGATGGCCAACTCCCGGCAGGTGCTGATGGTGGCGGATCATTCCAAGTTCACCCGGACCGCCATGGTGCGCCTCGGTCATCTGCGGCAGGTGGACGCCCTGTTCACCGATCGACCGGTGCCCGATGAGATGATCCCGGTGTTCCGGGAGGCGGAGACGGAGATTCTTGTGGCCGGATAAAAATACCGGATAAAAATGTTCGATTCCGAACATTATTTTCTTTTTTTTTCGATTTCGAACGACTACAATTTCTCCAGATCACCATGTCGGACCCGCGCCCACGGCGCCGGGGTTTCGACCCGGATACTGTTTCCGAGGCACGCACGCGAACCAGGAGGGCGTCATGACCTTACGCGCCAATCAACTCAGCCGGCTTCCCGAGATTGAGCACGATGTTCTGATCATCGGCGGCGGCATCAACGGTGCCGTGGCGGCCGCGGCACTGGCCGGCCGGGGCAGCAAGGTCGCCCTGATCGACAAACGGGATTTCGCCGGTTTCACCAGCCAGCATTCCTCGAACCTGGCCTGGGGCGGCATCAAGTACATGGAAAGCTACGACTTCAGGCTGGTGCGCGAGCTCTGCAAGAGCCGTAACCACCTGATCGAGAATTATCCCTCCGTGGTCCAGGAGATCCGCTTCTTCGCCACCATCCGCCGCGGCTTTCGCTGGCATCCGTTGTTTCTGTGGATGGGGGCCTGGCTGTACTGGTTGATCGGCAGCGGTTTCACCCGCACGCCGCGGCTGCTCTCCAGGAGCCAGATCCAGCGCGAGGAGCCGGTGGTGAACGCCGACAACGCCCTCGGTGGTTTCGAGTACTCCGATGCCTATCTCTACGATAACGACGCCCGCTTCGTGTGGCGCTTCATCCGCTCGGCCATGGACGCCGGTTGCGTGGCCGCCAACTATGTGGAATCCCTGGGCTCGCGGCGGGAGAGCGGGTGCTGGGTGACCCGCGCCCGGGAAGTGCTCTCCGGGCGCGAGTTCGAGATCCGCTCGCGGGTGCTGATCAACGCTGCCGGTCCCTTCGTGGACGAGCACAACAAGCTCTCCGACCAGACCACCCGCCACCACCACCTGTACTCCAAGGGTATCCACCTGATCGTCGATCGGATTACTCCCCAGCGTCGGGTGCTGGCCTTTTTCGCCGACGACGGGCGGCTGTTCTTCGTGATTCCCATGGGGCCGAAGACCTGCATCGGCACCACCGACACCCGGGTGGAGGACCCCATCTCCGAGGTCACCCCCGAGGATCGCAAGTTCGTGCTGGACAACATCAACAAGTGCCTGAAGCTGCAAAATCCCCTCACCGAGGCCGATATCATCGCCGAGCGCTGCGGGGTGCGCCCGCTGGCCATCGAAAGTAGCGGCGAGAATGCCCGGGATTTCCTCCAGCTATCGCGCAAGCATGCGGTGGACGTGAACGAGACCGACAGGCATATGAGCATCTTCGGCGGCAAACTCACCGACTGCATCAACGTGGGCGACGAGATCTGCGAGTTCGTGCAGCAACTGGGCGTGACCATTCCCGAGCCCACCCGCAAGTGGTACGGCGAGGCGCCCGCGGAGGTGAAGGCCGATTACCTGCGCCGGGCCGCCGAGATCGACCTGGACAGTTACACCCCGGAGACCTCCTCGGAGCAACTCACCCAGCGGCTGTGGCGCCGCTACGGGGCCGAGGCCATCCAGATGGTGGAGGCCATCCGCCAGGATCCCCGGCAGGCGGAGTTGCTCATCGACGGCACCGAGTACCTGCGCTGCGAGATCCGCCAGGCCGCCGAGCGGGAGATGATCGTCAAGCTGGAGGATTTTCTGCGGCGGCGCTCGAAGATCTCGCTGGTGGTGCGCCGGGAAGATATCCGTGATGCCCAGGGCCTGAAGGAGGCTTGCGAGATCCTGTTCGGCGACCAGGCCCGGGCCAAGTTCGAGGAGTATTTCATCGGGCAGCCGCCGGTGGGGGTGGTCATGCCCGAGACCGAATCGGAGGAGGCCCTGTCGGAATCCCTGAACTGGTAGTGCGGCGCGGGCCGTCTACTCTTAATACTGAGTACCCGGAAAACCCATAACAAGGATACCGTGGCAGGTGATGCCGCCCGCCATGGACAATAACAAAGACTTCAGAGGAGGAGTCCAGGCCATGGCCCTGGTTCTCGAACATATCAGCAAGCGCGTGGGCGCCGAGTCGCACATCGACGACGTCAGTCTGACCCTGGAGCCGGGCGGCTTCCATGTGCTGCTGGGCCGTACCCTGGCCGGTAAAACGACGCTCATGCGGCTGATGGCCGGACTCGATCGACCCACCGCTGGACGAATTCTGATGGATGGCCGGGACGTGACCCGGGATCCGGTGCAGAAGCGCAATGTGGCCATGGTCTATCAGCAGTTCATCAACTATCCCTCCCTGAACGTCTACGACAACATCGCCTCGCCCCTGAAAGTGGCCGGCAGAGACCGTGCCGAGATCGACCGCAGGGTCCGGGAGGTGGCGGAACTGGTGCATATCGAGATGTTCCTGGATCGCCTACCCGCGGAACTCTCCGGCGGTCAGCAGCAGCGCTGCGCCATGGCCCGGGCGCTGGTGAAGGAGGCCGATCTGTTGCTGTTCGACGAGCCGCTGGTGAACCTGGACTACAAGCTCCGCGAGGAGCTGCGCACCGAGATGCGCGAGATCTTCCGCACCAGCGGCACCATCGCCGTGTACGCCAGCACCGAACCGGTGGAGGCGCTGTCGCTGGGCGGCCACACGGCGGTGTTGCACGAGGGCCGGCTGGCCCAGTTCGGGCGTACCGTGGAGGTCTACCACCGGCCCGCCAGCGTGGAGGTGGGCAAGGTGTTCTCCGACCCGCCCATCAACCTGTTCCCGGGCCGGCTGGACGGGCGGGGCCTGTCCATCGGCAGGGATATCCAGGTGCCGCAGATCGCCCATCTGCGGGATCTGCCCGGCGGGGAGTGCCAGGTGGGGGTGCGGGCCAATCATCTGTTCGTGCAACGCCACTCCGAACACGACGTGGCGGTGGATTGCGAGGTGGAACTGGCCGAGATCGGCGGCTCGGAGACCTTCATCCACGTCCGCCATGGCGATATCGAACTCACCGTGCAGCAGGAGGGCATCCACGTCCTCACGTTGGGGGACCGGATCCCGGTGTTCATGGACCCGCGCCAGCTGTTCGTCTTCGACCCCGGCGGCAAGCTGCTGGCCACCCCCGATCGTGGCGCCCTCGCCAGCTAGAGTCCCGGCTACCGGAAGGAGAATCCCGGCCCATGGCCCGCATCGAACTGCATGAACTGGCCCATTCCTACAAACCCCGCCCCCAGGGTCAGGAGGACTACGCCCTGAAGCGCATGCACCACGTCTGGGAGGACGGCAAGGCCTACGCATTGCTCGGCCCCTCGGGGTGTGGCAAATCCACCATGTTGAACATCATCTCCGGGTTGCTGGCGCCCTCTGAGGGACAGGTGCTGTTCGACGGCGAGGACGTCACCCGGCGCCGACCCGAGCAGCGCAACATCGCCCAGGTGTTCCAGTTCCCGGTGATCTACGACACCATGACGGTGTACGACAACCTGGCGTTTCCCCTGCGAAACCGCCGGGTGGCGGAATCCGAGGTCCACGCCCGGGTCACCGAGGTGGCGGAGATGCTGGAGGTCGGCGACCTTTTGAGGCGCCGTGGGGTGGGCCTCACCGCCGACCAGAAGCAGAAGATCTCCATGGGCCGGGGGCTGGTACGGGCCGATGTGGCGGCCATCCTGCTGGACGAGCCGCTGACGGTGATCGACCCGCACCTGAAGTTCCTGATCCGCCGCAAGCTCAAGCAGATCCACGAGCGCTACAACCACACCATGGTCTACGTCACCCACGATCAGGTGGAGGCGCTGACCTTCGCCGACGAGGTGGTGGTGTTCCACGAGGGGGTGGCGGTGCAGATGGGCAGTCCCCAGGATCTGTTCGAGGCCCCCGCCCACACCTTCGTGGGTTATTTCATCGGCAGTCCCGGCATGAACGTGCTGCCCTGTGAACTGGAGGGGGGCCACGCGGTGGCGGGGGACTTGCGGGTGCCGCTGGACAACGCGGTGATCGGCGCAGCCCGGCAACGCCAGGCACAGAAGCTCGAACTGGGTATCCGCCCGGAGTTCGTCCAGCTCTCCCATAAGCCCGCCCCCGGGGCGGTGGCCGGGCGGGTGCAGCAGGTGGACGATCTCGGCAACTTCGCCATCGTCGCCGTGCAGGTGGGCGAGCAGCGGCTGTTCGTGAAGATCCCCGAGCACCAGACCGTGCACAGCGAGGCGGTCTACCTCGGCTTCCCGCCCCACTGGACCCGACTCTACGCCGACGACTGGCTGGTACAGGCCTGAAGGAAAAACCATGGTCGACAAACCCATCAATCAAAAAGCCTGGTTGCTGGTGCTGCCGGTGTTCGTCATCGTCGCCTTCAGCGCCATCATCCCGCTGATGGCGGTGGTGAACTACTCGGTGCAGGATATCTTCAACATGAGCCAGCCCGGGTTTTTCGTGGGCACCGAGTGGTACCGGGAGATTCTCCAGAACGACCGGCTACAGGACGCCTTCCTACGCCAGTTGCTGTTCTCCTTCGTGATCCTGCTGGTGCAGGTGCCGCTGGGCATCGCGGTGGCGCTTGCCATGCCCACCCGGGGTTTCTGGGTCTCGCTGTGCCTGGTGTTGCTGGCCATGCCCATGCTGATTCCCTTCAACGTGGTGGGCACCATCTGGCAGATCTTCGCGCGGGAGGATATCGGCCTGCTGGGGCGCTGGGTGAATGAACTGGGCATCGACTACAACTACACCGCCGACACCTTCGACGCCTGGCTCACGGTGGTGGTGATGGACGTCTGGCACTGGACCTCGTTGATCGTGCTGCTGTGCTACGCGGGGCTGGTGTCCATTCCGGATGCCTATTACCAGGCAGCGAAGATCGACGGCGCCTCGCGCTGGGCGGTGTTCCGCTACATTCAACTGCCGAAGATGCAGAACGTGCTGATGATCGGCATTCTGCTGCGCTTCATGGACAGCTTCATGATCTTCGCCGAGCCCTTCGTGCTCACCGGCGGTGGACCGGGCAACGCCACCACCTTTCTCAGCATTTATCTGGCCAACCTGCTGCAGGCCTCCGAGTTCGGCCCCATGTCGGCCTTCTCCATCGTGTATTTTCTCATCATCCTGCTGTTCAGCTGGCTGTTCTACACCGTGCTGACCCGGATGGGTAAGGGCACCTGAGCCACCACGCGAACCATCGGGAGCATCCACCATGGGCTTTCGTCCCCGCCATATCGGCCTGATTCTCTACATTCTGTTTCTGCTGGTGCCCATCTACTGGCTGCTGAACATGTCGCTGAAGAGCAACCAGGAGATCCTCAGTGGTTTTTCCCTGTGGCCGGAGAACCTCACCTGGGCCAACTACGCGACGATCTTCAACGATCCCTCCTGGTACATGGGCTACGTGAACTCCGTGAGCTACGTGGTGATCAACACCCTGCTGTCGCTGACGGTGGCGCTGCCTGCGGCCTACGCCTTCTCCCGCTACCGCTTCATGGGTGACAAGCACCTGTTCTTCTGGTTGCTCACCAACCGCATGGCGCCCCCGGCGGCCTTTCTGCTGCCGTTTTTCTCCCTGTACCAGGCAGTAGGGCTGTTCGACACGCCGCTGGCGGTGGCGATAGCCCATTGCCTGTTCAACGTGCCGCTGGCGGTGTGGATCCTGGAGGGCTTCATGTCGGGGATTCCCCGGGAGATCGACGAGACCGCCTACATCGACGGCTACAGTTTCCCGCGGTTTTTCTTCGTGATCTTCATCCCGCTGATCAAGGCCGGGATCGGCGTCACGGCGTTCTTCTGCTTCATGTTCAGCTGGGTGGAGTTGCTGCTGGCGCGCACCCTGACCTCCAGCGACGCGGTGCCCATCGCCGCCATCATGACCCGCACGGTGGGCGCCTCCGGGGTGGACTGGGGGGTGCTGGCCGCCGCCGGCATACTCACCATCGTGCCCGGCGCACTGGTGATCTGGTTCGTTCGCAAGCATCTGGCCAAGGGCTTCGCCCTGGGTCGGGTCTGAGGGGGTCGCGCCATGGCGGAAGACTGGTTGTTCGAGAACATCGGCAGCACCTGGATGCAGTGGACCGGCATCACCGCGGTGTTCTTCGGTTGCGTGTTCCTGATGTTGCTGTGCATGACCATTGCCCAGCTGGTCCACCCCACCCGGGAGCGCCGGGGCTTTCTGCCCCTGGTGACCACCCGGGGCGACCGGCTGTTCATCGGCCTGTTGAGCAGCGCCTATATCCATCTGCTCTGGCTGGGCCTGTTTCCCGCAGCCTGGCCATTGTGGATAGCCACCATCATCAGCTTCGTCTGGGTGGTGATCGTCATCGGTCTCGGCTAGGCCGCTGATGTGAATCTCAAGCCGAAAGTCGTTCCCTGTCGGTAAATCCAAAGGAGACTGAAGTGATGCAACAACCGATAACCCTTCGACGGTCCCTGCTGCTGTCGGTGGCGGTGGGCGCCGCCCTCGGCGCGGGCGGGGCTGCTGCCCAGTCCGAGGAGGCCGCCGAGAAGTGGATCAACGAGGAGTTCCAGCCCTCCACCCTCTCGAAAGAGGAGCAGATGGAAGAGATGCGCTGGTTCATCCAGGCCGCCGAGCCGTTCCGGGGCATGGATATCAACGTGGTCTCCGAGACCATCACCACCCACGAATACGAGTCCCAGGTACTGGCGGAAGCCTTCTCCGAGATCACCGGGATCAACGTCACCCACACCCTGATCCAGGAGGGCGACGTCATCGAGAAGCTCCAGACCCAGATGAACACCGGAGAGAACATCTACGACGCCTACGTCAACGACTCCGACCTGATCGGCACCCACTACCGCTATCAGCAGGCGGTGCCGCTCACCGACTGGATGGAGGGCGAGGGAGTCGATGTCACCAACCCCATGCTGGACGTGGACGACTTCATCGGCAAGAGCTTCACCACCGCCCCCGACGGCAAGCTGTATCAATTGCCCGACCAGCAGTTCGCCAACCTTTACTGGTTCCGCTACGACTGGTTCCAGCGGGAGGATCTCCAGCAGCAGTTCAAGGAGCTCTACGGCTACGATCTCGGTGTGCCGGTGAACTGGTCGGCCTACGAGGATATCGCCGATTTCTTCACCAACCACGTGAAGGAGATCGACGGTCAGCGGGTCTACGGTCACATGGACTATGGCAAAAAGGATCCGTCCCTGGGCTGGCGCTTCACCGATGCCTGGTTCTCCATGGCCGGTGCCGGTGACAAGGGCATTCCCAATGGTCTGCCGGTGGACGAGTGGGGCATCCGCGTGGACGAGTGCCATCCGGTGGGCTCCAACATGTCCCGGGGTGGCGCCACCAACGCGCCGGCGGCGGTCTACGCGCTGCAGAAGTATATCGACTGGCTGAAGCAGTACGCGCCCCCCGAGGCCAGCGGTATGACTTTCGGCGAGGCTGGTCCGGTACCCGCCCAGGGCCAGATCGCCCAGCAGATTTTCTGGTACACCGCCTTCACCGCCAGCATGACCGAGCCGGGCCTGCCGGTGGTGAACGAGGACGGCACGCCCAAGTGGCGGATGGCCCCCTCGCCCCGCGGACCGTACTGGGAAGAGGGCATGAAGCTCGGCTACCAGGACGCCGGTTCCTGGACCCTGATGGAATCCACCCCGGTGAAGCGGCGCAAGGCCGCCTGGCTGTACGCCCAGTTCACGGTGTCCAAGACCGTGTCCCTAAAAAAGACCCTGGAGGGCCTGACTCCCATCCGCGATTCCGACCTGCAACACGAGGCCATGACCGAGGCCGCGCCCAAGCTCGGTGGTCTGGTGGAGTTCTACCGCAGCCCCGCCCGGGTGGCCTGGACCCCCACCGGCACCAACGTGCCCGACTATCCGAAGCTCGCGGTGCTCTGGTGGCAGGCGGTGGCCGAGGCGGTCACCGGCGAGCGCACCGCCCAGGAGGCGCTGGACTGGCTGGCCGATCAGCAGGATCGGGTACTGCAACGTCTGGAGCGGGCCAATGTCCAGGAAGTGTGTGGCCCCCGCCTCAACGAGGAACAGGATCCGGAATACTGGCTGAGCCAGCCGGGTTCGCCCAAGCCCAAGCTCGATAACGAGAAGCCCCAGGGCGTGACGGTGGCCTACGAGGATCTGCTGCAAGCCTGGCGTGAGGGACGGGCCCAGTAAAAACAGGTCGGCGTGAGCCTGCCCCAGTGAGTCGCGGGTGGGTGCCCCCGGGCGCCCACCCGCTTACCTTTTCCACCGTCGGAGGGATGCCAGCATGCGACGCACCCGTAATGCCAAGATCATCGCCACCCTGGGGCCGGCCAGTTCCAGTCCCGAAACCATCGAGGCGTTGTTCAATGCCGGGGCCGACGTGTTCCGCCTGAACTTCAGTCATGGCAGTCACGACGACCATCGGGAGCGCTATGAGACCATTCGCGCGGTGGAGAACCGGGTTCACCGACCCATCGGCATCCTGATGGATCTGCAGGGTCCGAAACTGCGGGTGGGCAATTTCGAGAAGGGAACCATTACCCTCAAGACCGGCGAGTCCTTCCGGATGGATCTGGACGCCACCCCCGGTAACCAGCAGCGAGTACAGTTGCCCCACCCGGAGATCTTCCAGGCCCTCAAGCCCCACTCCGAACTGCTGCTGGACGACGGCAAGGTGCGGTTGCGGGTGGTGGAGTGCGGTCCGGAATTCGCCGAGACCGAGGTGGTCACCGGCGGGCCGCTATCCAATCACAAGGGCGTCAACGTCCCCGGCGTGGTGCTGCCCCTGTCGCCGCTCACCGACAAGGACCGGCGGGATCTGGCCTTCGGTCTGGAACTGGGGGTGGACTGGGTGGCGCTGTCGTTCGTGCAGAATCCCGAGGATATCGCCGAACTGAAGGCGCTGGTGCAGGGCCGCGCCGGGGTACTGGCCAAGCTCGAAAAACCCGCCGCCATCGACCGGCTGGAGGAGATCATCCACGAGACCGACGCGGTGATGGTGGCCCGGGGCGATCTCGGCGTGGAGCTGCCCCCCGAGAACGTGCCCAGTGTGCAAAAGCGCATCGTGCGCATCTGCCGGGATCTGGGCAAACCCGTGGTGGTGGCCACTCAGATGCTGGAATCCATGATCCAGGCCCCCACCCCCACCCGGGCCGAGGCCTCCGATGTGGCCACCGCCATCTACGAGGGGGCCGATACGGTGATGTTGTCCGCCGAGACCGCCGCCGGCAAGTTTCCGCTGGAGGCGGTGGCCATCATGAACCGCATCATCCAGCGGGTGGAGCGGGACTCCCACTACCGGGAGGCCATGGCCGGTTCCCGCCCCAAACCCCGCGCCACCACGGGCGATGCCATCTGTTATGCGCTGCGGGACGTGGCGGATATCCTCTCGGTGGCGG
>JGI12109J20283_10290961_pt1 | contig 14563 bp, 13 predicted proteins | sample ElkSlonscriptome_12_FD_20283 | JGI IMG/M metagenome (IMG submission 20283) | reverse complement strand
CCGCGATCGGCTCGATTCGGCCCTGGATCTTACCGTACTGACCCGAGCCACCCGTCTGCTTCTTGTGCGTGTAGTCGTAGTCGACGGGCATGCTCATCGTCTCGCGGTAGGCCACCTGTGGACGACCGGTCTCGACCTCGGCCGCGAATTCGCGCTTCATGCGTTCGACGTAGACCTCGAGGTGCAACTCGCCCATGCCGGCGATGATGGTGTCGTTGGTTTCTTCGTCGAGGTAGGTCCGGAAGGTCGGATCTTCCTTGGTGAAACGCTGCAGTGCCTTGGACATGTTGGCCGAGGCCTTGTTGTCCTTGGGTTTGACCGAGAGCTTGATCACCGGCTCGGGCACGTGGATCGAGGTCATCGTCGCGTTGACGTTACCGTCGGTGAAGGTGTCACCGCTGGCACAGTCGACACCGAAGAGGGCGACGATGTCGCCGGCTCCGGCCTGCTCGATGTCCTCCATCTGATTGCTGTGCATGCGTGCCAGGCGGCCGAGCTTCAGCTTCTGCCGCGTGCGCACGTTGAACATGCTGTCGCCCTTGGTCAGCGTGCCCTGGTAGATGCGCAGGTAGGTCAGCTGACCGTAGGGGCTCACCTCGAGCTTGAAGGCGAGACCAATGAAGGGGTCCTCGGACTTCAGCGACACGGGAAAGTCTTCGCCGGTGTCGACGTCGGTCGCGTGGTTCACGACCTGGGTCGGGTTCGGCAGGTACTCGATGACGGCGTCGAGCAAGGGCTGGACGCCGCGGTTCTTGTAGGCGCTGCCCAGGAAGACCGGCGTGAGCTCACGCGTGAGCGTACCCTTGCGGACCGCGTCGTGGATCATCTCCTCGGTGACGGTGTCCTCGAGGATGGCTTCCATGAGCTCCTCGGAGAACATCGACACGACGTCGAGCATGACCTCGCGGCGCGATTCCGCCTCGGCCTGGAGCTCGGAGGGGATCTCGTCGACACGGATCTTCTCGCCGTTGTCGCCTTCGAAGTACATGGCTTTCATCGTGACCAGGTCGACGACGCCCTCGTGATCAGCCTCGAGGCCGATCGGGATCTGCATCATGACCGAGTTGTGACCCAGCTTCTCACGGAGCTGGTCGCACACGCGGGCCGGGTTGGCACCGCTGCGATCGCACTTGTTCACGAAGGCGATGGCCGGGACGTTGTAGCGCTTCATCTGGCGGTCGACGGTGATCGACTGGCTCTGCACGCCGGCAACGGAGCACAGAACGAGGATCGCGCCGTCGAGAACGCGAAGCGCACGCTCGACCTCGATGGTGAAGTCGACGTGTCCCGGCGTGTCGATGATGTTCACGAAGTGGTTCTTCCACTCCGTGTGCGTCGCCGCCGATGCGATGGTGATGCCACGTTCGCGCTCGAGCTCCATGGAATCCATGGTCGCGCCGACGCCGTCCTTGCCGCGCACCTCGTGGATCGCGTGGATGCGATCCGTATAGAAGAGGATGCGCTCGGTGAGCGTCGTCTTGCCCGAGTCGATGTGGGCGCTGATGCCGATGTTGCGGATCCTCGAGAGATCCTCGATCGCCTTCGTGCTCACGGTCGTGCTCCTGCACTGCCCGTCCGGAGACGGGGTGGTGGGGCGGAATGGCCAGGTCCACAGGGACGCAGTCTGGCCTCGGGTGCGCCGGGCCCCGGTCGGGCCGGCTGGTTCTCCGCTTGGGTAAACCGGCGTAAAGTAGGGCCGATCACAGAATCGGCAAGGTCCTGGTCGGGTTCTTCACCGAAGCCTGATCCTGATCCCCAGGACCCGAGGATACGGTTTCGAGCCCGAAATCAGGCCTCCAGGGCCCGATCCACGGCGGCTTCGACACGAATGTGAGCCGTGTCGAAAGTCCGCAGGGGAACGCCGTCGTCGCCGATCAGCCGGCCGAAGCTCGGTGCAACCGAGGATCACGCCACCGGCCGCGGTCGAGGTCAGACCCGTCGTCAATCGCGTGCCGAGGGGCGCGACGCGCTCAGTTCCAGAGGCTTGGGTCCGGTTTCCCGCCGCCTCGGCGGCCCCGCGCGAAGCATGGTCGCGTGGGGCGTCGTCTGGTGGGCGGCCAGATATGCGGGCACGAAGCGCTCGATCCATCGGATCATCGCGACACTTCCGCGTAGCTGACCACCTCGACCTCGAATCCCGCCGGGTCGTCGAAGTAGAAGCGGCGGCCCGGTTCGTAGTCCTGGTGGTTGTGCGTCTCGAGTCCCTCCCCGCGCACCCTTTCCTCGATGGATTCGAGGTCGTCGACGACCACCGCGATGTGGTTCAGGCCGTTCGCGACGTCGTAGGTCTTGGCTCCGGCCTCACGAACGTCGGCGTGGGTGTACAGGGCCACGTAGGCGTCCTCGGTTCCGACGTGCACGGTGAGGCCGTCGTTCAGGGACGGTCCTTCCCAGCGCACCGTCCATTCGAACAGACGAACGAGGCGGTCGGCGACGGCGCGAGGGTCGCGTACGGTGAGATTGACGTGTTCGAAGTGTGCAGGCTTCATCGGGGTCCTCCCGGAACGTGTGAACAGAGGCCTTTCGGCCGTGTGGATCACACGCTAAGATCTCAACCTAACTTGAGGTCAAGGTCTGGGGGGGAAGTTTTTTGGACGATCTACTCACGATCGGTCGCTTGGCCGAGCGCACCGGTCTTTCCGTGTCGGCGATCCGCTTCTACGAGTCGAAGGGGCTGGTGCGCTCCACCCGCAATGCCGGCGGTCATCGACGTTTCGAGCGTGCCGACATCCGCCGGCTCAGCTTCGTGCTGATCGCCCAGCAGTTCGGCTTCACGATCGGTCAGATCAAGGCCGAGCTCGATCAACTTCCGGCGCGTCGCACGCCCACGAAAGCGGATTGGGCGAAGATCAGCCGCGGTTTCCGCCACGCCCTCGACGACAAGATCGCGATGCTGACGCGTCTGCGGGACGACCTCGACGGATGCATCGGGTGCGGTTGCCTGTCGCTCCAGTCCTGTCGGATCTACAACGCCGACGACCGAGCGGCGCGGAGCGGACCGGGGCCGCGGTATCTCATGGACGGCCAACCCGGCGATTGAGGGAGTGCCTTCCGCCGAAAGTGGGAGCGTGCCCGCCGGATACGCCCCCTACCCTGGATTCCGATCCCGAATCCGATCGTCGTTCTGCCGTGGGGATCAGAAGTCGAGACCCACGACCGGCCGATCCAGATCCCCTTCGCCGACCAGGTTCTCCATGGTGATGATCAGGTAATCGAGGTGGCCTTCACCACTGTCCTTGCGGACCGGTCGCGCCCCGATCATCAGGTCGTCGAGCGTGCTCGGGCGGGGCACGGTCAGGACCACCTGGTCGGCCAGCACGGTCTGGATCGCACCGGTGGCGTCGAGCCACTCGACGTTCTTCGTGTCGTTCCAGCTCAGCTCCACCTCGACGGTGGCCCGTCGGCGGACCGCACGCTATTCCTTCGCGAGAATCTTCAGCAGCTGACCCGCGGCGATCGATGTGTCCAGCTCTACACCATTGAGGATGGCGAGCCCCGCGAGGTCGCCGACGAGTCCGTTCTCGGGAATCGGGTACTCCGCCGCGATCTGACGGAACGGTCCCGCGCGTGGCGCTTCGACGACCTTGATGCGCACCGGCTGGACGTTGATCAGTGCCGGGTCGTTCAGTTCGGCGAAGCCGTCGGCCGGTGCGCTCAGCATGATGCGCCAGGTGCTGTAGCCGGACTCGGCGCAGAGTCCGTGGAAGACCCACTGTCCGCCACCGTAGGCGAAGAAGGTCGACACGACGATCTGGTTGCCACCGTCGGCGGGCATCCGGATCACGGTGCGCACACCCGAATTGCCGGCGATGCGAACGCCCGTGCGCTCGAGCACCGTCACGCCCTGCTGTCCGGCGAAGGCATCCGCCGCGGCCGAGGGGGAATCGCCCTGCGCCGCCTGGAAGATCACGGCCGCCGCCTGGTTCGGCTCGACCATCACCACCTGCGAGGGTGCGTTCTGGCGCTGCCATCCGCCCGGCGTGGGGAAGGTGAAGCGAAGCTGCGGGTGGACGAAGCGATCTTCTCGGAAATAGCCCTGACGTGGGTCGGTCCCGAATACGAGTCCGTCGATCGTTCGGAGGAAGCGCTCGCGTCCCTCGACGTAGTTCCCGCTGGCCGACTGCTCTTGCTGGGTCAGCGCGCGCACGGTGTTCCAGCGCTCGCCCGGATCGGGATGCGTGCTCATCCAGCTGGGGAGGCTGCCGCCGTCGGCCGGGCGGAGTCGATCGAGAGTGTGGAAGAATTCGGCCATCTCCGTGGTGTCGTAGCCCAGTGCGGTGGCGTACTCGACGCCGAGTTGGTCGGACTGGCGCTCGTCGTCGCGGCCGTACTTCAACAACAGGAGTCCTGCCGCTTGGCCCGCGACGCCGGCGTATTGCGCGAAGTTCTCGCTGAGGATGCTCCCGATGCCGAGTCCGGCACCGAGGATGGCTTGTTGCGTGTAGCGCTGCACGCCGTGGCGCGCAGTCACGTGGCCGATCTCGTGACCGACGACGCCCGCCAGTGCCGCCTCACTGTTCAGATACGCGAGGATGCCACGCGTGATGTAGACGAACCCGCCGGGCAGGGCGAAGGCGTTCACGATCGGATCGTCGAGCGTGCGGAAGGTGAAGTCCAGGTCGGGACGGTGGCTGACGGGAACCATGCGCTCGCCGATCGACTGCACGTAGTCGGCGATCTCGCGGTCTTCCAGCAAGCCGTACTGCGCAACGATCGCCGGATCGCTCTCGGCACCCATCTGGACTTCCTGTCCCTCGGAAAGCAGCGAGATCTCGCGCTTTCCGGTGACCGGATTGACGGCGCAGCCGGCGGTGATGCTCGCGAGAGCGACGAAAAGAACGAACGAGCGCAGACGCACGGTGCTCACGGCGGGCCTCCGGGTTCGGTGGTCAGGGCGGTGAGCGTGAACCGTAGACGGGGACGCGACAGGGGACAAGGGGCGGGGTGGGTGCGTGCGGCCGTCCGTGGAACTGCGAACGCGAAAAGCCCCGGACGAACTCGCCAGTCGCCCGGGGCCGAGCCGTCGTCCCTGGCGGTCGACGGACAATGACCCCCGGCTTCTCTCTCGCCAGAATCCGGGGACCGATGGCTATGTACGCCCGTCGACCTGATTCGTTGCACGGTGCGGGACGAACGGGGGGCGCGGGGGTGCTCCCGGGTGCCGCGCCGACCAGGTAGCGCCGACGGATCCCAAGTCCAGCCAACTCCAGGTGACACGACGGGGCTCTTCACGGATGCTCGATCGATCGTCGGCACCGGCCGGCCCCGTTTCGGGCCGGGGTCCTGCCGTCGTCCGCGACCGGCTCCAGACCCGGGGATTCCCATGCGCCTCGTCAATCTCTCCATGCATCCCCCGCGGATGCGCCCCGACTTCCGTCTCGAGGTCGGTGAGCACGGAACCGAGATCCTGCGGACGATCCAGCGTCAGGTCGGCGATCCGAACTGCTCGTTCACCGGGCAGGTCTACGAGAAGCACGGCGTGCTGCGCGTGCCGGACGAACGGAGCACGCTGCTCTCACCCCTGCTCGATCTCGAACTCCTGGACGAAGATGATGGCGCGACGGTCCTCCACGGCCGCTTTACCCCCGAACCCAACGTGTGGACGGGCTTCATGGCCGTCTTCGCGATCATCGGTCTGTCGGGTCTGACGCTCGTGATGTACGGCTTCGCACAGATGACGGTCGGTGATCCGCCGTGGGCGCTGTGGGGTGGTCCAGTTTCTGTTGCATTGATCGGTTTCGTCTACGGCGCGGCCTTCATCGGTCAGGGCCTCACGGTCGACGAGATCTACGGCTTGCGCGCCGTCGTCGACCGCGCGTTGCAGGAGCACGAACTGCGCGTTCCACCGATCCAGAGATTCTGAGAATCGAATCCGATTCATAGGTTCTTCGGTCACGTTCCTGATAATTCATTCGCACCATCACAGAAACGAAGCCACACGCTTCGGTGGCTCACAGATTCATAGCGCAGTGCACATTTCCGCGCCTTGTTGGCCGGATCAGGCTGTCTACACTCTCACCATCGCACGCAAGACTTGATGCAACTGCATCAATCCCAACGCCTTCAACGCGTGCGAACCCCCCTTGTCGAGCTGCGTTGAAGCGGCGTCCCGGAGGAAAGCGTGTGAGTCCTTCCACGCCCCCCGACTCGTCGCGATGGACGTTCCCCCGGTGGACGAATCGGCTCCGAGAAATCGGTGCCGTCGCTGCCGTGGGCGGCCTCGTGTACGTCGTCGTGCTTCTGACCCTGCTGTTCGGGCCCGAAACCTCGGCCATCGGCTACGCGCCGGACCAACCCGTTGCCTACAGTCACGCGGTGCATGCCGGTGAGCTGGACATCGACTGCCGGTACTGCCACGACACCGTGATGCAGACCGCGCAAGCGGCGATCCCTCCCGCGGCGACGTGCATGAACTGCCACGCCAGCGTGAGGGCCGAGAGCGACAAGCTCGCGCCGGTTCGGGCCGCCTTCGAGAGCGGTGAGCCGCTGCGCTGGAAGCGCGTCCACGATCTTCCCGACTTCGTCTACTTCGACCACTCGGCACACGTGAATTCGGGCGTCGGCTGTGTGTCGTGCCACGGACGCGTCGATCGCATGGAGGTCGTGCAGCAGGAGAAGGCCCTCACCATGGGTTGGTGCCTCGACTGCCATCGAGATCCGACGCCCTACATCCAGCCCCGAGAAACGGTCACCGCGTTGGACTGGGAGCGCAGCGACGCTTCGGTTGCTCCGGCGCAGTTGATCCAGGACTACGACATCACGCCGTCGACCGATTGTTCGACGTGCCATCGCTGAGGTACCGATGACCATCGAACGTACCGATCGACTCGGACCGACCGGCCACTGGCGCAGCCTGGACGAACGCGACGGTGGCGCGACCTTCCTGGAGCGGCTCGAGAGCGAGTTCCCGGAAGGGGCGAGTGAGGCGCCGGCCGACGATTCGCGTCGACGCTTCCTGCAGGTCATGAGCGCGTCGATCGCACTCGCTGGCCTGGCCGGATGTGAATGGCCCGAGGAGGAGATCGTCCCCTTCGGAAAGCGACCCGAGGGCTACCGACCGGGTCGTGTCGCCCGCTTCGCGACGACCTTCGAGTTCGGCGGACGCGTCCGCCCGGTGCTGGTTTCGAGCTACGACGGGCGGCCGATCAAGGTCGAAGGGAATCCCGAGCACCCCCTCAGCCGTGGCGCGGCCGACGTCTGGAGCCAGGCCACGGTGCTCGATCTCTACGATCCCGATCGCAGCCGCAGTGCCTTCGCGAAGGGACGCGGGATCGCCGTCAAGGCTTCGCCGGGAGAAGTCGACGAGGTCCTGGCGCGGCATCGTGCCGGACTGCTCGAGGGCAAGCGCGTCGCCTTCCTCGCGGCGCCGAGTACGTCGCCGACACGTACGGACCTGGTCCGGCGCCTGCGGGAGATCGCACCGAACGCTTCGTGGTACGTGAGCGGTCCCTTCGACGCCAGGCACGAGGTCCAGGGTACGAGCAGCGTGGGTCTCGGAGTCGCGCGGGCGGCCTTCGATCTCGAGAAGGCGGACGTGATCGTCGACCTCGAGGCCGATCTTCTCGGAACGCACGTCGACGCGCTCACGAACGCGCGCGGCTACGCTCTCCGTCGTAATCCCGACGCGGGCAACATGAGCCGCGTCCATGCATTCGAAGCCTGTGTCAGCTCGACCGGAACCGCGGCTGATCATCGCTTCCCCGTGCCGAGCTCGATCATCGGATCGGTTCTGGTGCTCGTCGCGCGGGCGCTTCTCGACCACGGGCGCCTCGACGACGACGCCGGTCTTCGCAACGCATTCGCCAGCGGTCTCGATGCGCAGGTCGCGCGACGGCGCGTGGCCGCTCTGTCGAATGCGGAACGGGTCTTCGCGGCGATCGATGCCGTGGTCGACGACCTCACGCACGCCGGGGCGAATGCGGCGATCGCGGTCGGAATGCGTCAGATGCCCGCCGTGCACGCCCTCGCTTGGGAGATCCATCGGGCTCTCGGCGCGGTCAGCAACACGGTGCGTCCGGTGTCGGCCCACTACGACGAGCCCGACACGGACCTGGTGCGCCTGACGGCTGCCCTGAATGCGGGCGAAGTCGACACGATCTTCGTCCTCGACGCCAATCCGATCCACGACGCGCCCGCGGGACTCGAGTTCTCGAGCGCCTACGCGAAGGCGTCGCATCGTATCCACGTGGGTCTGCATCGCGACGAAACGGCCCAGGCCAGCACCTGGCACATCCCGATGAGCCACGTGCTCGAGGCCTGGGGCGATGCGATCGCACCCGACGGCAGCGTGTGCGCGGTGCAGCCCCTGATCGAACCTCTCTACGAGACGCGTTCGGTCCTCGAAGTGCTTTCACGCCTGATCGACACGACGCCGCTGAAGGGACACGACCTGGTGCGACGTCGTTTCGGAATCCTGCCGCCCACGGACGAGTCGATCGTCGATCCGAACGCCGCCCTGGAGATCGCGTGGCACGCTTTCCTGCACGACGGTTTCCAGCCGGGGCGGCCCGCGCCGATCACGCCCACTTCGGTGCGACCCGCCGTGTGGCAGAGCATGCGCGAGGACCGTGGCAGTGGCCTCGAACTCGAGATCGTTCCCTGTGCAAAGGTCCTGGACGGACGTTTCGCGAACAACGCGTGGCTTCAGGAACTCCCCGACGCGGTGCAGAAGCTCACCTGGGACAACGCACTGCTCGTGTCCGTGGCCTACGCACGCGAGCACGGCCTGAACGACGGCGACGTGGTACGGGTCACGACGTCCACGTCCTCGCTCGAGGCACCCGTGGTCGTGCAGCCGGGTCAGGCGCGTGGTACGGCCGCGCTCGCTGCCGGATACGGGCGGACCCACGCGGGGCGTGTGGGCGACGGCGTCGGCGTGAACGCCTGGACTCTCGTCGACGAAGCCGGCCGGACCTCCGTCGCCGGCGTGCAGCTCGAGAAGACCGGTCGCAAGATCACCCTCGCGAGCACGCAGGAACACTACCTGATCGACGAGCGCGGTTTCGCCGAACGAGAGCGCCGGGCTCCGTCGCTCGCGCGTGAGGGCACGTTGAGCGAGTACCGGGAACATCCCGAGTTCGCCGAACACCGTGGAGTGCACCACCCGCCGCTGGTGTCATTGTGGGAAGAGAACGACTACTCCGAGGGTCCGCAGTGGGCGATGGCGATCGACCTCAACACGTGCACCGGTTGCAATGCCTGCGTGACCGCGTGTCAGGCCGAGAACAACATCCCGGTCGTGGGGCGCGATCAGGTGACGCGCGGTCGCGAGATGCACTGGATGCGCATCGATCGCTACTTCGTCGGTGATCCCGACGAGCCGGCCGTCTCCTACCAGCCGGTCGGCTGCGCGCAATGCGAACTGGCTCCGTGCGAAAGCGTCTGCCCCGTCGGCGCGACGATGCACAGCACCGAAGGCCTGAACGTGATGGCCTACAACCGCTGTGTGGGTACGCGCTACTGCGCGAACAACTGCCCCTACAAGGTGCGTCGCTTCAACTTCTACGACTTCCGCGAGCAGGAGACGCCGGTCGAGAGCCTCGCGCACAACCCCGAGGTGACGATCCGCTCGCGCGGTGTGATGGAGAAGTGCACCTATTGCGTGCAGCGCATCGAGCACGCTCGCATCAACGCCAAGGTCCAGCGCCGCCCCATGCGGGATGGTGACGTGGTGACCGCATGCCAACAGACTTGCCCGACGCAAGCGATCACCTTCGGCGACAGGACGGACCCGGACGCAGTGGTCACGAAGGCGCAGAAGGATCATCGCGCCTATCAGCTGCTCGGTGAGCTCAACTTGAAGCCGCGCACGATGTTCCTCGCGCGCATTCGTAATCCGCACCCGAGCCTGGCTCCGCACGACACGCACGGCGGCGGCCACGGTGATGACCACGACGCCGGCGCGGCGCACCACGGTTAGGGGATAGGAAGTTCCATGGCCATCACCTTCGACGACGCAGACGACCGCCTGGACAACACGTCCGACGATCCGACGCAGACGACGCCACTCGTTCTCGGAGGCCACGATCTCACGTCGGTCACCGATACGGTGTGCGGCATCGTGGAGACCCCGAAGCCGCCGCGGGCGTGGTACATCGCGATCACCTTCACCTCGGTTCTCACACTCGTGCTGTTCGGCATGATCACCTGGTTGATCGTGCGCGGTGTGGGTGTCTGGGGACTGAACAATCCGGTCGGTTGGGGCTGGGCGATCGTCAACTTCGTCTTCTGGGTCGGGATCGGTCACGCGGGTACGCTGATCTCCGCGATTCTCTTTCTGCTGCGGCAGAAGTGGCGGACGTCGATCAATCGATTCGCCGAGGCGATGACGATCTTCGCCGTGATCTGCGCCGGGCTCTTCCCGGCGATCCACGTCGGTCGCATCTGGGTCGTCTATTGGTTGTTCCCGATCCCGAACTACCAGGCCATGTGGCCCAACTTCCGTAGTCCGCTGCTGTGGGACGTCTTCGCAGTCGGAACCTATGCGACCGTGTCGCTGCTGTTCTGGTACACGGGAATGGTTCCCGACATTGCATCGCTGCGCGATCGCGCCAAGTCGCGTACGCGACAGATCGTGTACGGCATCCTGGCGCTCGGATGGCGCGGAAGTCATCGGCACTGGCATCGCTACGAGAAGGCCTACCTGTTGCTCGCCGGTCTGGCCACGCCGTTGGTGCTCTCGGTGCACTCGGTCGTGTCCTTCGACTTCGCGGTGAGTCAGGTGCCGGGTTGGCACACGACGATCTTTCCGCCCTACTTCGTCGCCGGTGCCATCTTCAGTGGTTTCGCCATGGTCGGTACGCTCATGGTCCCGGCGCGTGCCTGGTTCGGGCTGAAGGAGTTCGTGACGCTCCATCACCTGGAGAACATGAACAAGATCATCCTCGCCACGGGCTCGATGGTCGGCTTCGCCTACGCGACCGAGTTCTTCATCGCTTGGTACGGTGGCAACCCCAACGAAGCTTTCGCCTTCGTCAATCGTGCCTTCGGTCCCTACGCGTGGGCCTACTGGATCATGGTCACGTGCAACGTGGTCACGCCACAGCTCTTCTGGATCAAGAAGATCCGCACCACGCCGTGGATCATGTGGATCCTCTACGTCTTCGTGAACATCGGCATGTGGTTCGAGCGCTTCGTGATCACGGTCACTTCGCTCAGCCGCGACTTCCTGCCGTCGAGCTGGGACTACTACGCGCCCACGACGATCGACATCCTCACCTTCCTGGGCAGCTTCGGTCTCTTCTTCACGCTCGTTCTGCTCTTCATCCGCTTCCTGCCGATGCTCGCGATGGCCGAGATCAAGACGGTCATGCCGATCGCGCACGTGAGCGGCGAATCGAGCCCGGTGGGCGACTACCACGGTGACATCGAGCGTCCGACGAAGACGAAGGGCGATTCCGAGGAGACGGGACGATGAACACCAGGCTCTACGGATACATGGTCGAGTTCGCGCACCCGGACCCGTTGGTCGAGGCCTGTCGGAAGGTACGCGACGAGGGATTCCAGAAGTGGGACGCCCACACGCCGTTTCCCGTGCATGGCATGGACTCGGCCATGGGGATCCGAGGCACGCGCCTGCCCTGGCTGGTGCTTGGTGGGGGCCTGTCCGGTTTGGGGCTGGGGCTCCTGATGATCTGGTGGATGAATGGGATCGACTATCCCTTCGTCATCAGCGGCAAGCCGCTCTTTGCGCTCGAGTCGGCGGCGCCGGTGACCTTCGAGCTCACCGTGTTGTTGAGTGCATTGACCGTATTCTTCGGGATGTGGGGGCTGAACGGCATGCCGAAGCTCTATCACCCGCTCTTCCGCAGCGAGCGCTTTCGCCGGGTGACCAACGACCGTTTCTTCATCGTGGTCGAGGCCACGGACCCGAAGTTCCACGTCGATCGCACGCCGGCCTTTCTCGAGTCGCTCGAGGGATGCGTCGCCATCGAGGCCATCGAAGATCCGGTGGACGAACCCGAGACCGCGGGAAAGGTGGGCTGACATGCCACGTCCGCTTCTCTACGTCGGCCTGGTGCTCATCGCGTTGACGCTGATCCCGCTCGGACTGCTGATCGTCGCGCGTCACGGTACGCAGGACGGGCCGCGGATCCAGGTCGTCTATGACATGGACCAACAGGACAAGCTCCGTACGCAGAGGTCGACGGATCTCTTCGAAGACGGTCGCGCGATGCGCAAGTGGGTCGACGGAACCGTGGCTCGGGGCCAGATACGGCCGAATGCCGTCGTCGCCGACGGCAGGACCGGCGAGAACTGGGTCGCGAACATCCCCGTTGCGGTGAGCGCGGAGTCGATCGCGCGCGGTCGTGAGAAGTTCGAGATCTATTGCGCGCCGTGTCACGGGCTGGCCGGTCGTGGTGACGGCCTCGTGCACCGCCGTGCGAGTTCGCTGGGCGAGGCGACCTGGACGCCGCCGACGGACATCACGACCGACGCCGTCGCCGCGCAGCCGGCGGGGCAGATCTACTCCACGATCACCAACGGAATCCGCAACATGCCGAGCTACGCGCCGCAGCTCACGGTGCAGGACCGTTGGGACGTGGTGTCCTACGTCCGCGCCCTGCAGCGCAGCGTGCGCGGAAGCACCGAGGATCTCGACGACGACGCCCGTGCGTCGTTGCGGTAGGAGGAACGGGGAATGGCGCATCATCGCGAAGTCCCACGTCTCGAGGACGACCGGCTCCGGCTCGAAGGCCTGGCCCGTCCGCTGATGATCGGCGGTCTGGTGCTGGGCGTGCTCGGTCTGGCCGGCGGATTCGTCATGGGCCAGACCCAGGGCCAGTCCCAGGGCGGGTTGGAGCAGTACGGAACCAGCTATCTGCTGGCCTACGCCTACTTCCTGAGCCTGTCGCTGGGCGCTCTCTTCTTCGTCGCGTTGCAGCACGTGGTCCGCGCCAGTTGGAGCGTCGTCGTGCGGCGCATCGCCGAGGTCATGGCCGCCAATCTCACGTTGTTGGCGCTCCTCGTGATCCCACTGCTGCTCATGGCCCCGAAGGTCTACGTGTGGGCCGGCGACGGCGGCCACGTACCGACCGAGCTGCTCGCGCACAAGGAGCCCTTCCTCAATCTGCCGTTCCTGTACATCCGCTGGGCGGTGTACTTCGCGATCTGGGCGGGCTTCGCGATGTGGTTCTGGCGCAAGTCGATCCAACAGGACCAGAGCGCCGATCCGAAGATCACGATGTCCTTCGAAAAGCGGAGTGGCCTTGCGCTGCTGCTCTACGCGCTGAGTGTGAACATCGCGAGCTACGACCTGTTGATGTCGCTCGATCCGTCGTGGTTCAGCACCATGTTCGGTCCCTACTACTTCGCGGGCGGCGTGGTCAGCTTCTTCGCCGCGATCACCCTCGTCACCTTGTGGCTGCAAGCGCAGGGGCGCGTGACCAAGGTGATCGGGATCGAGCACTTCCATGACTACGGGAAGCTGCTCTTCGCCTTCGTCTTCTTCTGGGCCTACCTCGCGTTCAGCCAGTACATGCTGATCTGGTACGCGAACATTCCCGAGGAGACCGCCTGGTTCCTGAAGCGCATGGAGAACGGTTGGGGCTGGCTCGGCATCGTTCTCGTGCTCGGTCATTGGCTGCTTCCCTTCGCAGGTCTGATCTCGCGTTGGGCGAAGCGCAACCGTTTCGCGCTCGGCTTCTGGGCCGTGTGGGTGCTCGTGATGCACTGGGTCGATCTCTACTGGATCGTCATGCCCGAGTTCTCGCCCACGAGCATCGCGCCTTCGATCGTCGATTTCTTCTGCTTCGTGGGCATGGCCGGCTTCTACGTGGCCGGGCTCGCCTTCTTCGCGGGTGGTCGCTCGCTGGTTCCGGCCGGCGATCCGCGCCTCGACGAATCCCTCGCCTTCGAGAACGCCTAGGAGGATGGACGTGACCGTGAAACGTCCCGTACTCGCCGTCGGTGCCGTTCTGGCCTTCGTGGTCGCGGGGATCGCGCTCGTCCACGCGGCGACGCTCTTCCTGGAGGGCTACGGCCAGGCTGCGGTCGATGCGCAGGTGCACGAGGTGCAGACCGCACAGGACCCGATCGTCGAAGCCTACCGCGCCGAGCAGAACAGCCTGCTCGAGAACGCGACGTGGATCGACCGTGAGGCCGGTACCGTGAAGCTTCCGATCGATCGGGCCATGGAACTCGTGGTCGAAGAGAGCAGCCAGGAGGGCGCGCGATGAATACCGCCGGTGCCTTTTCGATCCGCGACCAGTGGCTGACTTCCGACGGGTCGACGCTCGCGACTGCGATCAACGACCAGTTCGAACTCCTGCTGATCCTGGGCGTGGCCATGCTGCTCGGCGCGATCCTCGTCGTCAGCATCGTCGCGGCGAATCGCAGTGACCGCGTCGAGGGAAGGGCGCAAGGCATGCCGATGGCCGGGGGCGTGATCGCCGGGGTCTTCGGTGCCGTGCTCGCAGTCGTGCTCTTCCTCGGTGGACTCGACGTCTTCGTGAACGCCGAGGTCGCCCCGGCGCGTGCCCGTGTGATCAGTGCGGTGGCCGACACGACGGGCTGGCGTTTCGTCTACGGGCCCGACGTCACGACCGACGTGCTTCACGTAAGC
>JGI12109J20283_11180244_pt1 | contig 14580 bp, 9 predicted proteins | sample ElkSlonscriptome_12_FD_20283 | JGI IMG/M metagenome (IMG submission 20283) | reverse complement strand
CAGCACCGAGTACACGGCCCTGCGCAGCACGGTGGTGGCCAGCGCCGACCGCAACATCAAGTTTCCCCTGAACGAACCGGCCAAGGGCAAAAAGAGGAGCCAGATCCAGGAGTACATCGACTCCAATCTGACCGCCGGGGTCCAGCACCTGGCCCTGCGCACGGACAATATCCTCGAGACCATCGCCGCCCTGCGCAACAACGGCGTGGACTTCCTGCCCGTGCCCGAGGGATACTACGACAACGTCTGGGAACGCGTCGGTGTGGTGAAGGAGGACAAGGAGGCGGTCAAGGACCTGCGCATCCTGGTGGACAAGGACGACAACGGCTATCTGCTGCAGCTCTTCACCAGGCCTCTTCAGGACCGGCCCACCTTCTTCATCGAGATCATCCAGCGCGCCGGCTCCGACAGTTTCGGGAAGGGCAACTTCAAGGCTCTCTTCGAGACCATTGAACAGGAGCAGCGGCAGCGCGGCAACCTGTAGGGAGACGCCATGCCATTCTATGTGCGGCGGGGCAGGATCCCCGCCAAGCGCCACGTCGTATTCCCCAAGGAAGACGGCGGCATCCATTACGAGCACCTGATGGGCAACCTGGGGTTCACCGGGCTGCAGTCCCTGGTCTACACCCTGCGACGGCCCACCACCGTCCAGAACAGCGAGGTGGCCTGGCAGAAGCCGCGGCTGGCGGATACGGACCCGCGCCTGCGCATGCGCCACCTGCGCACGCACCGTCTGGAGATGGGGGGCTGCCACGTGCGAGACCGGCAACTGGCCCTGTTCAATGACGACCTGGCCATCAGCCTGAGCCGGCCGACCGGCGCCGAGGACTACTTCTACCGCAACGCCCACGCCGACGAGATGGTCTACATCACCCGCGGCGGCGGCCTGCTGGAGAGCCAGTTCGGCCCGCTGGAATACCGGGAGGGAGACTACCTGGTCATCCCGCGCGGTATCCTGCACCGCCTGGTGCCCGCCTCCGGGGAGCAGATCTACCTGGTGCTGGAGAGCCGGGGGCATCTGCGCACGCCGAAGCGCTACCGCAATCCCCACGGGCAGTTGCTGGAGCACAGCCCCTTCTGCGAGCGGGATATCCGCGTGCCGGATGAGCCGGAGCCCATCGACAGGACGGGCGAATTCGAGACCATCGTGCGCACCGGCGAGACCTGCCACCGGGTGATCCTGGACCACCATCCCCTCGATACCGTGGGCTGGGACGGTTACTACTATCCCTGGGCCTTCAACATCGAGGACTTCGAGCCCATCGTGGGCCGGCTGCACCAGCCGCCGCCGGTGCATCAGACCTTCGAGGGGGACGGGTTCGTGGTCTGCAGCTTCGTGCCGCGCCTGTACGATTTCCATCCCGAGGCCGTGCCCGCGCCGTACAACCATTCCAATGTGATGACGGACGAGTTGCTCTACTACTGCAAGGACAGCTTCATGAGCCGCACGGGCATCGAGCTGGGCAGCATCACGCTGCACCCGGACGGCCTGCCCCACGGCCCGCAGCCCGGCCGCACCGAGGCCAGCATCGGCGTCGAGGAGACGGACGAACTGGCCGTCATGGTGGACACCTTCAAACCCCTGCACGTGGCCGCCGACGCCACCGGCTGCGAGGATCTGGACTACGGCGCATCCTGGCTGGGGGAGGATCCGGAGTGAGCAACGCCCTGCAATCCCTCATGAGCGGCCTGGTGGACTACGCCGGCCTCTTTCCGCCCGCGAAACTGGAGATGACCGCCGCGGTGGACGAGTACGCTCGCCATCGCGGCGAGCAGGGGTCCTGGATGCTGGGCCGTTTCATCGTGCCGGCCACCCGCCTGGACGAGCTGGAAAAGGCCGCCGCCGGCCTGATGAAAGCCGAACGCCCCTGGCGGTTCTCCGTCCTGCTGGGCGATCGTCAGGATCCGGCCCGCACCCTGGCCACCCTTCCGGATCTGGCCACCCGGGTGGCCGCCTTCGAGCAGGACGGCGCCGGGGCGGTGGCCGTGGAGGCCTTCGAGATCCCCTTGCCCGCGGATCTGGCGCCTGCCGAGGTGACGGCCTTCATCGGCAGTGTCGCGACCGGGCTAAAGAAGACCGGACTGGGGGGGCGGGAGGTCTTCTGGGAGATTCCTCCGACGGCACCCCGTGCGGCGGAAAACCTGCTGCTCGATGGCCTGCGCGAGGCGGCCGACCGGCTGGCCGGGCCCGGCCGCATGTTCGCACGTCTGGGCGTGAAGCTGCGTTGCGGCGGAGTCACGGCCGAGGCCTTCCCCGCGGTGGACCGCGTGGCCCGCATCATCGCCGGGGCGCGGGACCGGCAACTGCCTCTCAAGGGCACGGCGGGGTTGCACCATCCGGTGCGTTTCCAGGCCCAGGAACCGCCCGTGATGATGCACGGATTCTTTAACTTTTTCGGGACCGGGCTGCTGGCCCACACCCGGGGCTGGGACGCCGAGCGCCTGGCCGAGGTGGTGGCCGAGACCGACCCGGCCGCCTTCCGGTTCACCGCCGGAGAATTCCTCTGGCGTGAGCACCGGGTCGCAGGCGATGATGTGCACCGTCTGCGGAGGGAATACCTCTGCGGCTTCGGCAGTTGTTCCTTTGCCGAACCCCGGGAGGATCTGGAAAAACTCGGGTATCGCGTCTGAATTCCGTCTCATCATCTGATCGAAAGGATTTTGTTCCCATGGCCCATCGCCAGGATCCCACCACCGACCCGTCCCTGAAGTCTTTCATCGCGGTCGAAGCCGATTCGCACTTTCCCATCCAGAACCTGCCCTTCGGCATCTTCTCGCCCACGGCCTCGGAAGGGCCGCGGGTGGGGACCCGCATCGGCGATTTTGTCCTGGATCTGGCCATCCTGCAGGACTGCGGTCTGCTGGACAGCGCCAACCTGCCGCCCGGCATCCTGGGCTACCGCGTGCTGAACCCCTTCATGGAATTGCCCGCCGAGCAGCGCCGGGCCGTGCGCCTGCTGATCAGCGGCCTGCTGCGCGAAGAGGAGCCCACCCTGCGGGATGACGAGGCCCTGCGCCGCCGCGTCCTGCTGCCCGCCGATTCGGTGACCATGCACCTGCCGGTGGCCATCCGCGACTACACGGATTTCTACTCCAGCCGCGAGCACGCCACCAACGTGGGCATCATGTTCCGGGGCAAGGAGAACGCCCTGATGCCCAACTGGCTGCACCTGCCGGTGGGGTACCACGGCCGCGCCAGCAGCATCGGTCTCAGCGGCGAGCCTGTCATCCGTCCTCAGGGCCAGATGCTGCCCGCCGAGGCGGAAATGCCCGTCTTCGGGCCCTGCCGCCTGCTGGATTTCGAGCTGGAGATGGGCTTCTTCGTGGGGCGGGACACGCGCCAGGGCGAACCCATCAAGGTGGACGAGGCCGATGACCACATTTTCGGTCTGGTGCTGGTGAACGACTGGAGCGCGCGCGATATCCAGAAGTGGGAGTACCAGCCCCTGGGCCCCTTCAACGCCAAGAATTTTGCCACGCACATCGCGCCCTGGGTGGTGACCCTGGAAGCCCTGGCGCCTTTCCGGGTCGCGGCCCCCGCTCAGGAACCCGAGCCCCTGCCCTACCTGCGGCAGAAGGATCGCGGCACCTACGACATCAATCTGGAGGTGGAGGTGCGGGCGGAGGATCAGCCCGAGGGCCTGCGCGTCTGCGCCAGCAACTTCAAGCACCTGTACTGGACCATGGCCCAGCAGTTGGCCCACCACAGTGTCACCGGTTGCAACATGAGCAACGGCGACATGCTGGCCAGCGGCACCATCAGTGGCCCGGACAAGGGCAGCTTCGGCAGCATGCTGGAGATCACCTGGCGCGGCACCGAACCGGTGACCCTTCCCGGTGGCGGGGAGCGCAAGTTCCTGGCCGACGGGGACACCGTCACCATGCGCGGCTGGTGCCAGGGCGACGGCTACCGGGTGGGCTTCGGCGAGGTGAGCAATACCATCCACCCGGCGCGGGATCCGGAGTGATGACTGGCCGCGAGGACATCCTCTGGGAGCCGTCCGCCGAGCGTATCGAGGCCGCGGCCATGACCGCCTTTCGCCGGAAGGTGAACGGCCGGCACGGTCTGGAGCTGGAGGATTACGCTCAGCTCTTCCGCTGGTCCGTGGAGGCGCCGGAGGTTTTCTGGCACGATGTCTGGGAATTCTGCGGGGTGCTGGGCGATGGACCCGGCACCCCGGTTCTTCTGGACGGGGAACAGATGCCGGGAGCCCGCTGGTTCCCGGAAGCCCGGCTCAACTACGCCGAGAACCTTCTCGAGGGGCCGGCGAGCGAGGCCGAGGCCATCGTATTCCGCAACGAGCGCGGCGATACCACGCGCCACAGCTTCGGGGAGCTGCGCCAGCGGGTGGCGGCCTTTGCCGCGGCCCTGAAGGAGGCGGGCATCGGCCCCGGTGATCGGGTGGCCGGCTTCCTTCCCAACCTGCCGCAGACGGTGGTGGCCATGCTGGGCGCCGCCAGCCTGGGGGCGGTCTGGTCCACCTGCTCCCCGGATTTCGGGGTGCAGGGGGTCCTGGATCGGTTCCAGCAGATCGAACCCGCCATCCTGGTCTGCGCCGACGGCTACCACTACGGCGGCAAGAGGCACGACAGCCTGGAGACGGCAAGCCTGATCGCCGCCAGCCTGCCCGGGCTGCGGCGCACGGTCGTGGTGCCCTACACCGACGACAGCCCCGCGGATCTTCCGGATGGCATGGTCGCCTGGGACGCCTTCGTGGCCGGGCACGAGGGCGCCGAACCCGAGTACAACCGCCTGCCCTTCGATCATCCGCTTTTCATCATGTTCTCCTCCGGGACCACCGGCTTGCCCAAGTGCATGGTCCACTCGGCCGGCGGCACCCTGCTGCAGCACCTGAAGGAACACCGCCTGCATTGTGACGTAGGCGCGGGGGATCGCCTCTTCTACTTCACCACCTGCGGCTGGATGATGTGGAACTGGCTGGTCAGCGGTCTGGCGACCGGGGCGGCGATCATGCTCTACGACGGGCACCCGTTGCAACCCGTCGCACAGCTCTGGGACTACGCCGCCGCCGAGCGCTTCACCCACTTCGGGACCAGCGCCAAGTACCTGGAGATGTGCGCCAAGCACGGCCTGCAGCCCCGCGAAACCCATGACCTGGCGGATCTGCGCGGCATCCTGTCCACGGGGTCGCCTCTGGCGCCCGGGAGTTTCGACTACGTGTACCGGGATATCGCCCCCGATGTGCAGCTCAGCTCCATCTCGGGCGGCACGGACATCATCTCCTGCTTCGTGCTGGGCAGCCCGGTGCTGCCCGTGCGGCGGGGGCGCCTGCAGTGCCGTGGGCTGGGCATGAAGGTGAATGTCTTTGACCCCACGGGGCAGCCGGTGCGTGAATGCAAGGGTGAGCTGGTCTGCACAGCGCCCTTTCCCAGCATGCCCACCGGCTTCTGGAACGATCCGGATGGTGCGCGTTACCACGCCGCCTATTTCGACCGCTTCGAGGGCGTGTGGTGCCACGGCGATTTCGCCGAGCTGGACCTGGACGGCAGCATGGTCATCCACGGCCGCAGCGATACGGTGTTGAACCCCGGGGGGGTGCGCATCGGCACGGCGGAGGTCTACCGCATCGTGGATCGCTTCGAGGAGGTCCTCGAGAGTGTCGTCGTGGGTCAGGAATACGAGGGAGAAGTGCGCGTGGTCCTGTTCGTGGTCCTGCGGGAGGAACTGGAGCTGGACGAGGATCTGGCAAGCCGCCTGCGGCACTCCCTGCGCGAGGAGGCCACGCCCCGGCATGTGCCCGCCGCCATCCGCCAGGTGCCCGAGGTGCCCCGCACCATCAGCGGCAAGATCGTGGAACTGGCCGTGCGGAACGTCATCCACGGCCAGAGGGTGGAAAATACCGAGGCCCTGGCCAACCCTGGGGCCCTGGAGGCCTTCGCGCGCCTGCGTCCCACGTTGCAATAGCCGGGGCCGTGGACTAAGCTCTTCGCTCGCGTTTCCAACCCCGCATCCCACGCCGAAAGGTCCCGCATGCTGCGCCGCCTGATCCGCCGGCCGGCCACCCTGGCTGTCCTGGCCCTCGTGCCTCTCCTTGTTCCCGTCCTCAGCCTTGGAGAAGAAGGCATGTTCCCCATGAGCGAGCTGAAGAAGCTGGATCTGGAAGCCGCCGGCCTGGAGATCGATCCCCGGCTGATCTACAACCCGGAGGGGCTGAGCCTGGTGGACGGCATCTGCAAGATCGGGGGCTGCACGGGCAGCTTCGTCTCGGACCGGGGCCTGATGCTGACCAACCACCACTGCGCCTTTCGGGCCATCCGCGACGCCAGCGACCCCGAAAACGACTACCTGGCCGACGGTTTCGTGGCCCGCAGCCTGGAGGATGAGGTGCCGGCGGTGGGGTTCACGGTGCGCATCACCGAGAGCTACCGCGATGTCTCCGCAGGGGTGCTGGCCGTGGTCCAGGACGGCATGACGCCCATCGAGCGGACCAGGGCCATCGAGAAACGGCTCAAGGAGCTGAGCCTGGCCGAGGAGGAGGCCAATCCCGGCAAGCGCTGCGACATCAGCGAGATGTTCCAGGGCAAGGCCTACGTGCTCTTCACCTACACCTACCTCAAGGACGTGCGGCTGGTTTATGCGCCGCCCCAGAGCATCGGCAGTTTCGGGGGCGAGGAGGACAACTGGATGTGGCCCCGGCACTCGGGCGACTTCAGCTTCATGCGGGCCTACGTGGCGCCCGACGGCAGCAGCGCAGAGTACGCCGAGCAGAACGTGCCCTACCGCCCGCGCCAGATCCTGGAAGTGGCCGGCGAGGGTGTGGCCGAAGGAGACTTTGTCTTCCTCTTCGGCTACCCCGGCAGCACCTTCCGGCATCGCTCGGCGGCTTATCTGGAAAACGTCAGCGATTTTTTCATGCCCTCGGTGGTGGACTGGTACGGCTGGCAGATTGCGAACCTGGAAGCCAGCGCCGAGGACGATCGCGCCCGCCAGCTGGCCCTGGCCGACCGCGTCAAGAGCCTGCACAATACCTACAAGAATTTCCAGGGTAAGCTGCAGGGCATCGAGCGGCTTTCCCTGGTGGAGAAACGGCGGGCCGAGGAGGAGGCCCTGGCCCGTTTCATCGCCGCGGATCCGGAACTGGAGTCCCGCTTCGGCGAGGTGCTGCCCGGTCTGCAGGAGTACTACTGCAAGCTGAACGAGACCATCGGCTTCGAACTGTGGCTGCGCTACTTGCTGAACCACAGCAAGACCATGAACGCCGCCCTGACGGTGTACGAGAACAGCATCGAAAAGACCAGACCGGAGGCAGACCGGGAATGGTCCTACATGGAGCGCAACCTGGACCGCACCCGCGACGATCTCAAGGTGATGGCGGAGAATCACGATCCCGAGGCCGATGCCCTGATCATGGCCGAATTGCTGCGCCGGGCCGGAGATATCCCGGCGGCCGCGGAGCTGGAGCCCTTCGGCGGCATGACCGGTGAGGAGGGCCGCCGGAAGGCCCGTCGTTTCCTGGACGAGGCTTTTGCCCGGAGCCGCCTGATGGATCCGGAGTTCCTGCTGAATGCCATGGACAGGGATACGCGCTGGCTGGAACTGCGGCGGGATCCGTTTCTGGATCTGGTGGCGGAAATATTCCCTGCCTATCTGGAAGTGCGGAAGGCCGGCAAGGAGCGCAAGGGCCGGCTGGATCCCCTGCTCGCCGGTCTGCAGGAAATGCGCAGCCTGTACATGGGGCAGGAATTCGTGCCGGACGCCAACGGCACCCTGCGCTTCACCTACGGCCGCATCGAGGGTTACAGCCCGCGCGATGCCGTCTGGATGCGGCCCTTTACCCGCCTCGAGGGCATCCTGGAGAAGGAGACGGGCCAGGCGCCCTTCGCCATCCCCGCGGGTTTCCGGGAGCTGGTGGAGCGCCGGGAGTTCGGGCCTTTCGCCCAGGAGGATATCGGCGGGGTGCCGGTCAACATGCTCTACAGCACCGACACCACCGGCGGCAACAGCGGCAGCCCCGTGCTCAACGCCCGGGGCCAGGTGGTGGGGCTGAACTTCGACCGGGCCTGGGAAGCGACCATCAACGACTTCGCCTGGGACCACAGCTACAGCCGCTCCATCGGCGTGGATATCCGCTATGTCCTGTGGGTGACCTGGAAAATCGGAGGAGCCGAGCGGCTCCTCCGGGAGATGGGTGTGGCGCTGGATTGAAGGAGGTCAGGGCAGCAGGTCGCGGATGGCCTGCAGCATTTCCTCGTTGGTGAAGGGTTTCTTCATGGTCTTGTTGGCGCCCAGCAGCTTGGCCGAATGCAGGTAGTTTTCCGGTTCGGCCCGGCCGCCTCCGCTGATCGCGATGACCTTCAGGTTCGAGTTGCGGCGGCGCAGGTCCATGATGGTCTCGATCCCATCCTTCTCCGGCATGATGATATCCGTGATGACCACATCGGCGGGGTTGTCGATGAAGGCCTCCACCCCGGCCTTGCCGTTGGCGGCGGATAGCACCTCGTAACCGGCCCGGGACAGGACGCTCTCCAGGTACTCACGCACTTCCTCGTCGTCTTCGATGATCAGGATCTTGGCCACGTTTCCACTTCCTTTGCTGGTTGCGCTGTCAATCCCTGTCCAGGAGCTCCTGAACCGCTTGCAGGAATTCCTGCATTTCCAGGGGCTTGGGGAAAATCCGGTCGGCCCCGCAGAGCCTGGCGGCGTTCAGATACGAATCCTCCCCGTCGATCCCGCCGCCGCTGATGGCGATGATCTTCAGCCGGGGGAACTCCCGCCGCAGGTCGATGATGGTCTCCAGGCCTTCCTTGCCCGGCATGATCAGATCCGTGATGATCAGATCCGCCGGGTGGTTGCGGAAGCTGTGGATGCCTTTCTGGCCGTCGGAGGCCTCGTCCACCGTGTAACCCTGGCGGATCAGCATGCGGCGCAGCAACTCCCGCACCTTGCTATCATCTTCTATGACCAGAACTCTCCGGTCGGGCATCAGAAACCTCCCAGAGGGCCTTCGGGCATGACCCGGTTCACGGCGGTACCCAGATCCACCGAGCTGAAGGGTTTGTGGACCACTTCGCTGATGTTCGGGTAGGACTCCAGGTGGAGGATCTTGTCGTCGCCCAGACCGGTGATCAGAATCACGGGCAAGTCCTGCCGAAGAATGCCGATCTCACGTGCCAGATGAAGGCCCGTCACCTGGGGCATGGTCAGGTCCGTGACCACCATGTCGAAATCCTGGGGGCTGAGACGCACGGTGTCCAGCGCTATGGCGCTGTCGTTCAGGGCGGTCACGCGGTAGCCCTGCTTTTCCAGCATGGCCTTGCCGATGGAGGCGATGTCCTCTTCATCGTCGATGAAAAGGATGTGGGAGCCCGGCCGCACGGCCGTCAAGGAGCCGGCCGCGGCGAGATCCGCGGCGGCGGATCGGCGGGGAGACTGGTGCAGGGGCAAATAGACCGCCACCTCGGTTCCCTTCCCCACGCGGCTGTCGATTTGCACCTCACCCCGGTGGCTGATGACGATGCCGTGCACCACCGACAGCCCCAGACCCGTTCCCCGTCCCACTTCCTTGGTGGTGAAGAAGGGCTCGAAGACGCGCTCTTTCTGCTGCGGCGAGATGCCGGGACCCGTGTCCGAGACCCAGATCTTCACCAGTTGCCGATGGCCGGCCAGATCGGAATCCTCCAGCTTGATGTCGGCACTGTCCACCAATTTTAATCCGATTTCCAGGACGCCGCCATCTTCTTCCATGGCGTGGTAGGCGTTGGTGGCCAGGTTCATGACCACCTGGTTGATCTGGGAAGGATCGGCCATGATTCGTCCGCATTTATCATCGAAGAGGGGGCGGACCTCGATGGTGCTGGGCATGGAGGGCATGAGCAGCTCGAGGGCTTCGACCATGATGGCGTGGGCGTCCACCGGGTGCTGCTCCTGCTCCTCGCGCCGGCTGAACAGCAGGATGCGCTGCACCAGGTCCTGGCCCCGCCGGGCGGCCTTCAGGGCGCGTTCCAGATCCGTGGCGATCAGGCTTTCCTCGGGCGCCTCTTCCCGGGCCAGGGTGGTGAATCCCATGATGGCCTGCAGGATATTGTTGAAGTCATGGGAGATGCCTCCGGCCAGGGCACCCAGGGCCTCCATCTTCTGGGCCTGCCGAAGCTGGAGTTCGCGCATCTCGCTGGTCAGATGGGACTGCAGGATGGGGGCCATGTAGGTGGCCAGGGATTCCACCTGGGCGCGTTCGGACTCGAAGAAACCCTGGCTTTTGTTGCCCAGCATGAACAGCCCGATGACGGTGTGGCGGCTGATGACGGGCACCACCAGGGCCGTTTGGAATTCCTGGTTGATGGGGCTGACGTAGTGCGGCCGGTCCAGGATGAGGCCGCGCTGGCCGGTGATGACCTCGGTCATGAATGAAGGCACATCCGAGGGATGGATGCTCGGGGTGGACCCTGGCTGGGGATACAGCTCCCGTTCCGGCTGGGTGGCCAGGATCTTCAGGCTTCCGTTGTCCTTGACGGTGGCAAAGAACCCCGCCTGGCAGTCGCAACCCTGGATCACCGTCTCCAGCAGTTTGCGGTAGACCGTCTTCTCCTCGCTGATGAGGAAAATCTCGGCAATGCGGTTGCGGATCTCCAGGGCCAGCTCCGCCTCCTTGCGGGCGGTGATGTTGCGGTGGGTGCCGGTCATGCGCAGGGGGCGTCCCTCTTCGTCCCGATCCACCACCCGGCCCCGGTCCAGGACCCAGATGTAGTGACCCTCCTTGTGCCGCAGCCGCACCTCGGTCTCGTAGGTGGGCAAATCGCCATTGAGGTGGGCATCGAGCAGGGCGTTGCTGCGGGGGTGGTCATCGGGATGGATGAGGTAGAGCCAGGCGTTCTGGTCGGCTTGCAGCTCCTCCAGTTCGAATCCCAGCATGCCCGCCCATGCCCGGCTGTACACCATGCGGCCAGAGGGCACATCCCAGTCCCAGACTCCGTCCTGGGCGGCCTCGATGGCCAGCTGCAGGCGTTCCCGGCTGTCGAGCAGTTCGCGGCGGGTGGCGGCCTGTTCGGTGATGTCGCGGAAGAAGGTCAGCAGGGCCTGCTGGCCCTTGAGGTTGATGGTCGTGGTGCTGGCGAAGATATCCTTCAGGGTTCCGTCCAGCATGACCACCGTCATCTCCGCCGCCGGCGACGGCTCCCTGGTCCGCAGCACTTCCTGCTGACGGGCGATGACCAGATCGTGGTACCGGGGGTGGATGAACTCCATCAGGCTGGTCTCGGTAAAGGGCTCGTAGCTGGAGATGTTGAAGAATTCCAGGGCGCGCCGGTTGGCGTAGAGAATCCTGTTGTCGCGATGGACGAGGATGGAGTCCGGCGCCGCCTCCACCAGATCGACGAAAAGGCCGGGAGACCCCGTCAGGCGATGGCCGACGGCTTGTTGCCGCGCCAGCAGGTAGGACAAACCCCAAATCACCAGGCTCAGGGCCAGGGTCATGGGCCACAAACGGCCCGCGGTGGTGCCCGGCAGCAAGAGGATGCCCGCCCCCCACACCAGAAGGGGGACCACGGCCACCATCGCCAGCAGGCCAATTCTACGGTTCAACATAGCGCCCTGTTCATTGACGGATCCGGACCCGCCTGGTCCGGTAATCATGAACATTGTATGGCGTTGCGGCACAGGGGTCAACCAGACTGCCGGGCGAAAAAACCTTGGTGTTGTTGGCCCCCGGGGGCATAATTCCCGGCATCATGCATACCTTGCCAAGCGATCACGTCCTGCTCACTCTCGCGGTGATGCTGGCTTGCGGGACCCTGGGCGGCCTGGGGGCCAGGCGCATCGGTCTGCCTTCGGTGACGGGGCAGATCGTGGCCGGCATCATCATCGGCCCGTCGGTGCTGCATATCTTCAACCACGAGGCCGGCGCCGGCCTGCGTCCCCTGGTGCACGTGGCCCTGGGCCTGATCGCCGTGGATGTGGGCACCCATCTGCACTTCCGACGCCTGCGCAACAGCCTCAGCCGCCTCGGTTGGCTGCTTTTGCTGGAGATCACCCTGACCCCGCTCATGGTCTACTCGGCCATGGTTTTCATCGGGCGGCAGGACTGGACCCTGGGCGCCCTCTTCGCCACCCTGGCCATTGCCACGGCCCCGGCCACGGTCATGGCCATCATCAAGGAAACCCGCAGCCGCGGCATCTACGCGCGCACCCTGGTGGCCGCGGTGGCCTTCAACAACATCGCCTGCATCGCCCTGTTCGAGATGGCCTCCGCCTCGGTCCGGGCCACGCTGGCGCCCGGCAGCGGTCCGGGATCCGTGCTCTGGGCGCCCCTGGTGCAGCTGGGTGGTTCCCTGGGGCTGGGCGCGGTGGTGGGCGCGGCTCTCATCCTCATGACCCGGCACGTGATCAAGACCGAGAGCCTGACCACCGTCTCGGTCATCGCCATCTTTCTGACCACCGGCCTGGCCGACATGGTGGGGGTCAGCAACCTGCTGGCCTGCCTCTTCCTGGGCGTGGCGATGGTGAACCTGGCCCCGGAGAAGGAGGAGATCGGTCACCGCGTCTTCGCCAACTTCGAGCCGGCGGTGCTGGCCATCTTCTTCACCCTGGCCGGTTTCGAGCTGGATTTCGGCTTCCTGGCCGAGGGCTGGCTGCTGGTGGCCCTCTTCGTGGCGACGCGGTTGCTGGGCAAGGTGCTCTCCGGTTTCCTGGCCATGCGCATGGCCGGCGGTACGGAGAATGTGCGCCGCTATCTGGGCCTGGGCCTCATACCCCAGGCGGGGGTGGCCGTGGGCCTGCTCCTGAAACTGTCGGAAGATCCTGTTTTTGCCGACTTCAGCAGCCTGGTGCTGGCCGTGGGGGTCACCGCGGTGGCCGTCAACGAGATCATCGGCCCCCTGACCACGCGCTTCGGCCTGGCGCGCAGCGGCGATGCGGGGCTGGACCGCTCCCGCCTGATCGATTTCATCCACGAGGAGAACATCCTGACCGACTTCCAGGCCGACACCAAGGAAGGGGCCTTGCGGCAACTCATCGATCTGCTGGTGGCCAGCCACGGGGTGGAGATGGTCAAGAAGGAGTTCCTCCAGGATGTGCTGGAGCGCGAGGGCATCATGAGCACCTGCATCGGCCGCGGCCTGGCCGTGCCCAGCGGCACTCTCGAGGGGGAAGGCAAGCTGGTGGCGGTGATGGGTATCAGCCGCAAGGGCCTGGGGTTCGATACGCCCGACGGCCTGCCCGTCCAGTGCATGGTGCTCTTCGCCAGCACCCGGGACATGATCCCCCGCTATCTCGAGGCCCAGGCCGTCCTGGCCCGCAGCCTGGCCGCCGACTGGGCCCTGCGCATCCAGCTCTTCAACGCGCGCACCCCGGCCCACGTCTACGAAGTCCTGCACGCCGAGGAACTGTCCGACTTCAACTACTTCCTGGATCAGGGGGACGGAAAGGAAGAGGCGGCCGTCGAACCGGGATGATCCGGACGGCCGCCGGTTGCGGTGGGATGGCGGATCAGACCAGGGCCAGGGCCGTGCGCAGATCCTCGATGATGTCCTCCACGTTCTCCAGCCCCACGCTCAAACGGACCATGCCCGGGTCGATGCCGACCTTCTTCAGCTCATCCTCGCTGTAGGTGCTGTGGGTCATGGTGGCCGGATGCTCGATGAGGGTATCCACATCACCCAGGCTGACGGCCAGGGTGCAGAGCTGGACGTTGTCCATGACGATGCGCCCCGCCTCGCGGCCGCCCTCGACCATGAAGCTGATCATGCCCCCGAAGCCGCGTTGCTGGCGGCGGGCCAGATCGTGCTGGGGGTGGGTCTTCAGGCCGGGGTAGATGACTTCCTTCACCTTCGGGTGGTAGCTGAGGAACTGGGCCACCTCCATGGCGTTGCTCATGTGGCGGTCCATGCGCACCGGCAGGGTTTTGAGGCCGCGCAGCAGCAGCCACGCGTTGAAGGGGCTGATGCAGCCGCCCACATCCCGCAGCGTCTCCATGCGGGCCTCCATGATCCAGTCCAGCTTGCCGACAAGCACGCCGGCCACCGTATCCCCGTGGCCGCCGATGTACTTGGTGGCCGAGTGCATGACGATATCCGCCCCCAGATCCAGCGGGTTCTGCAGATACGGGGTGCAGAAGGTATTGTCCACCATCAGGGGTATGCCGCGCTGGTGCGCGATCTCCGCCACGGCGGCGATGTCCGTCAGCACCAGGGTGGGGTTGGCCGGCGTTTCGATGAAGATGAGCTTCGTTTTGTCCGTGATGGCGTCGGCGAAGTTCTGGGGATCCTGGGCCGGAACCTCGGTCACGGAAATGCCCACCTTGGGCAGGGTCTTGGTGAAGAGCTCGTGGGTGCCCCCGTACAGCGTATCGCCGGAGACGATGTGGTCGCCGCAGCGGCAGCAGGTAAGCACCGCGGTGGTGGCGGCGGCCATGCCGCTGGCCAGGACCAGGGCCGCCTCGCCATTCTCGATGTAGGCCAGCTCCGTCTCCAGGGCCGTCTGCGTGGGGTTGCCCAGCCGCGTGTACACATAGCTGGGATCCTCGCCGCGGAAGACGGCGGCGCCGTGCTCGGCGTTCTCGAAGGCGAAGGTGCTGCTCTGGAAAATGGGCGTGGAGACGGCGCGGATGGGCCGGTCCGTCTCGTGCT
>JGI12109J20283_10614257_pt1 | contig 14610 bp, 13 predicted proteins | sample ElkSlonscriptome_12_FD_20283 | JGI IMG/M metagenome (IMG submission 20283) | reverse complement strand
CATGGCCGGCGTGACGGTTGCCCTGGTCGTGCTGGCCGGCGTGAGCTGGTTCGCAGCCGGCGAGTTCGCAACACCGACGTACACCGCCAACGTCACCGTCGCCCACGACGCCCGAGGGCGCGACGTGCTCGCCGAAGACCTCGCCGGCTGGCAGCGGTTCCACGAAGCGTTGATGGCCGACCCCAGATTCTATGAATTTGCGGCTGAACGCATGCGTCAGCGTGGCCTCTTGGGACTGGGAGACGCGGTCGCCGTCAAGACCTTGGTCGAGGATTCGGTCGGCTGGGTCTCAGGCCGCGACGGCGAACTGAAGCTCGAGGTGCGGCAGGAGGGCGCCGACCGTGCAGAGCGTGTGGCCGAAACCCTCGCCATCGCACTTGTCGGCCAGGCCAACGCCGGCAGAGAGCGACGCCCCGACGGGCTTCCGAGCGTGATTGCAAAGGACGCCGAGGCGAGCGGGCGCGCGCTGACCAACGAGCAGCCCATCTACGCCGGCGGCATCATGGCCGGCCTCACGCTGTTCAGCCTTGCGATGGGTGGGCTCGTGTCCAAGCGCATCGGTCGACTTCGAGAGCAAGTCGCAGCAGAGGGCGCCACGGCCGTTGACGATATGGGTGACCAGACCGAGCGCCGCATCAGCATCGGCTGACAACGCCGCAATGCCTGCGAACCGTGGGGTCAGCAAAATCTAGACCATCCGGACAGGGGTCAGATGTTGAGCGTCGTGGTCGCCATCAACTGCTTAGAGCCGTCGACAAGGTTCACGCTGACCAAGGCGAGCTGCATGCCTGCTTCGAGCGCGAGGGCTTCGAGTCGCTGCGTGCTGAGCTGGGTGGTTGTCGGCGAGAACTGACGAATCGTCCGCCCGATCTGGTTGTTGCTGTCCAGCACGACGAGCGCGTACTCGACGTTCTCGGCCATCACCAAGCCTCCGCAGTGGAGAAACCCGAGGGTTTTGTCTTGGAGATATTCAAGCGTCACTTCGACGGATGATGCCCGATCAACGGGCGTGAACTGGACGTTGGTGACCAGATGCGGCCTCAGTAGCACGTCGCGAGAATCAGCGCCGTATGCGTTGATCGCGCCCTGGAGCGCGAGATTGCTCTCGAAGCGATCGCTGAGCGCGTTGTAGCGAAGCGAGGATTGCCAGAACGCCACGCCGAAAGCCATCGCGGCGGCAACACCCGCAATCGCACCGATCCGCCAGAAGCGATTCACGCCCTGGCTCTTGCGAATCTGCAGGACGTGATTGTCCTCGGCCTCGGAGGCCTTGGCCACGGCATCGGCCAGCATGGCCTCTCGCACTGCGGCAATGACTTGTTGGCGGAGCGCCGGATCCGGGCTCGTCTGAGGAAGGAGCGCCTCGAGATCGGCCAATCGCGCCTGCTCGGCAACAACCCTATCGCGAACTGAGGCAGGTGAAGCTTCGAAAGCGGCGTTGAATGCCGACGATTCATCAGCATCAAGCATGCCCAACGCGTCGAGGACAGCCAATTCAATCAGATCCATCGTGTTCATGTCGTGGCTTCCTCGACCGCTCGCTCTCTCAAGCGAACCAACGCCCGGCTCAGAGCTGATTTCACGGTACCGATGGGCGTGTCCAATTCCTCGCCGATTTGGCGTAGTGTCTGCCCCCCTAGATACGCACGGATCACTACGCGCTGTTGCAGTTCAGGCAACGACTTTACCAGTTCGAGCACGTCCTTATAACGCTCGTCCTGCTCCAGACGATTCATTTCACCTGGGGTATCTCCGGGCGTTTGGCCGCTCGCGTCGCCCAGCGCCGTCGTTCGCAGCCTGGCCTGGCTGCGTCGAAGCCGATCGACCAAGTGCCGCCGGCTGAGCAGCATCACCCAAGTGACCAGGGCCGCCCGCTTGGGGTCGTAGCGATCGGCCGTCCGCCAGAGCCTGACAAAGATCTCCTGGACGGCGTCCTCGGCGTCGGCACGCGTGGGCATCGTCTGGTACGCCATGCGGTAGACGAGCGACCCGAATCGGTCGTACAGGTCTCCAATTGCGGACTCTTCGCCCGAGGCCACCCGCTGCATCAGGTCGAGGTCTGCTTCTGGATCTCGAGGATGTCTGGTCATGGCCCGCCTGCCGATTATGCCGCATTACGCACGAAAATGCCAGCCTCTGGCTCGAACAGTCTATTCGGGGTTGATCCTGACAAGATCCGTCCGGTAATACGTGAACTCAAGTCAGTTGGCTCCCCAGGATTTTTGTTTGCATTTTGTACGCAATATTCGCTATTTTCATTTCGTTCGAGCGAAGAAATCCCTTGTTTGGGCATGTTTGCTTCGTGTATACTTTAGAGATTGGGGTTCAGCCGCTCTGGGGAATGCGGATGAGTGGGTCGCTATACCAACTTCGTCTGACGACGGCACGTTCAAGAGCTTGCGGCGGTTGTTCGCGTGCATTCACGATGGTGGACGTGCTGGTCTCGATTGCGGTGATTGTCGTGCTCATCTCGCTGATGATGCCGGCCATCACCAAAGCAACCGAAACCGCCCACCGTGTCGTGTGCTCATCGAACGTCCGTCAGATCGGCATCGCCATGCTGATGTATGCCGATGCGAATCAGGACTACATCCCCCCCACGACCTTCTACCACCCGTCCGCGAATCGCGCGCAGCAGATGCTGATCATTCGCCTCTCGGGGGTGAGTCCAGGATCAAAGGACTTCGACCCAGAAACGGGCGGCTGGGATGGCCTTGGCCTGCTTTATCACGAGCAGTATCTCGACAACGCCACGTGCTTCTTCTGTCCATCGCACAATGGAGCACATCCATTTTCTGCGTATTCCAACAACATTGGACAGGTTCCAAGCGTCGTGGTGGGCAACTACCAGTATCGCGGGGCCGGCCCAACCGGCCAACGTCGATTGGGCAGTATCGAGCCTCGCCGTACGGCGCTGATCGCCGATGGCATGCGTCTCCAGAGCGACTACAACCACAAGGTTGGGTCCAACGTCATGCGTGCTGATCTCTCCGTCACGTGGTTCCGCGATTACAGCGGCCAGATCCTTTCGCGCTTGCCGCGGAAAGAATCCCAGGCTCGCTCACAGATCGTGATGGACGCGTGGGATCTGATCGATCGGCAGCTCGACAGCCCGATTACGAGACAGTAAGACCTAGTAGTAGTAATACCTAGTAGTACTTGATGCACGACGGGTTGGTGTCACACACACCATCCCTGAAGCTATTCATTGCACCCCTTGACGCGCAGCGAGCATCGCGCACTACGCTTGATCGAAGCAGCTCGACGCGAGATGCTCTTGGGACGAAGAGGAGGATCAATGATGATGATCTCGGACTCGGCAAGATCGCTCAGGGAATACTTCACGACCCGTCCTGGGCCGCTCGCATTGCTGTTGGTGATCGTGTTTGCCGTCGCACCCGATGCCGCGGTGGCGCAGGTTACGCCTGATCGCACGTACTACGGCCACGGTCGTGAGATTCCTGTTTCTGTCGCGGTGCCTGCCGGTTCCGAGGACGCCGACGGCGAGGTGAACATCGTGCTATTCGACGCGGCGGGCAATCGCGTTGCTCGCGCGGCCGTTCTGCCTGGAGCCGTCGATCTCGCATCGTTCTTCCCCATCTTGTGGGGTCAGAACGAGCCGAAGGTGCTGTACGCCCAGATGTACGTTGGAGAAGAAGGAGACGAGGACGCCCGGCCGGCCGGGTCGCCGTTGGTGCTCCAACCACTGCTGACGCCGATGCGCGCCGTGGTCAATGCGGATCGCAGCATCCGCTGGCAAGAGGCGCCCCAGCTCTTCTCGGGGATGCGCCTCTATGTCGACAAGCTGCTGCAGTTCAACACGACCGAGGGCGAGATGCTCTTCCGCCTTCGACCGGATCATGCTCCAAACACGGTGTGGCACATCCGCCACCTCGTCGAGGGTGGGTTCTACACCGACATCGCCTTCCACCGAGTCGTCCCCACCCACCCCAGTGGCAAGCCGTTTGTGATCCAGGCCGGCGACCCAGCGGGCAACGGCATGGGCGGACCCGGCGTCGCGATCGACCTCGAGCCCAGCGAGTTGAACCACGACTTTGGGGTGCTGTCCATGGCGCGCGGGCCGAACCCAGACTCCAATGGTTCCCAGTTCTTTGTCGCGCTCAGCCGAGAGGCGACTGTTCACCTCAACGGCGCCTACACGGCCTTCGGTGAAGCGATTGAAGGCGCCCAGGCCATCCTGGCCATCGAGCAGACTCCACTGGAGGACTCTCGCAGCGGCAAGCCGGTCGATGCCCCGCGCATCATCAGCGCGCAGATGATCGACGCCCCGCCGTTCGGCACCGGCCCTTCGCCGGTGCAGCGTCCCGAGTCGTCGGGCGAGCGCTAATGCACACCCGCTAGAACCGGTACGACAATCCGGCGAAGAACACGATGGTGGGATCGCTCTCGACACGCCGCAGGCGGTTGCCGTTGCTGTCCTCGATCTTGAAACGTCGCCAGAGCTCCGATCCAACGCCGGCATCGATCTCCAGCCCGGGCGCCGGCCGCCAGTTTGCGCCCAGCCGAAGGTCGATCGACTTGTCTTGGAACACGCCCTCGGGGGCGAACCCATCGTCGTCGAGCCTGAAGTTCCGCTCGTTGTAGCCGGCCTTGAGTTCGAACGCGAGCTCATCGTTCAAGTCGTATGCGAGGGTGGCGCCAGTGAGCGTGCCCAGGTTCAATGTCCAACGCTCGTCGAACTCGAACGTCGCATCTATGGCTGGCAAGGGCAAGAACTCGACGCTGCCCTCCTGCTCGGCGGTCGCGATGACGCTGACACCAAGAGAAAAATTCTCGGCGGCCTGATACGTCGTCCCGATGCCAGCACGCCACACGATCGAGTCGCTCACGTCGGCGTTGCGCTCGCGAGCAAGGCCGATGCCGCCGAGTGCAACCAGGCTCCACCGTCGATCGAGGTTGTGGTTGACGAGCATGTCGAAGTTCTGGCGATTCATGCTTCCGACTGGATCGCCGTCACTTGGGTCGAGCCTGAAGGCGCCCTCGAAGTCGTAGAACGAGAGCTCGTTGCTGAGCTGGATGATCGCCCGCGTTCTGCGTGAAGCCAGCCACACGAGGTCGAACTCGGTGCGCGTCCGTCCGGTCGTGGCCCGACCACCGCCGTCGATGTGCGGCACGCTGGCGACATCGATGGATTGGCCAACCGTGTAGATGAACGTGGGCATGGGCGGCCGCTGGGGCTGCTGGGGCTGCTGGGGCTGTTGGTCGGCCTGATCTGGAGTAGCCGCGGCTTGCCCAGCTCGAGCTTGAGAGTCTTCTGTGGCGGCGTCTTGCTGCGGGGCATCTTGACCCGATGCATGGCCCGCCATCACGAGCACGCTGAGCACAACGGCGGTCGAACGCATGTCTGGGTCTCCGAAGTTCCGTGCATGGGGACGGCCGGCGCCACGATCGGCACAGGTTGCAGGATAGTCTTCACTAATATAGCACGCTCGATGCTGCTCGCCGGTCAGGGGCGTGTGCGTGAAGGTGGAGGCCACCACGCCCGCCCCACTCTGCCGAGCCCCATACCATGGCTCCCATGAGTGCCCCAGCCGCCCCAACCGCGCCGACCGACCCCGCCACCAGCCCAGCCGCAGACACACGTCGCGGCCCTCCGCTGCTCTCGGTACAGGATCTCAAGACGCACTTCCCGGTCCGCAGCGGTCTACTGCAGCGTGTCACCGGGCACGTCAAGGCCGTCGATGGCGTGAGCTTCGAACTGGGACGCGGCGAGACCCTTGGCCTGGTCGGCGAGAGCGGCTGCGGCAAGACCACCGTGGGTCGTACGCTGCTGAAGCTGATCCCCAGCACCGGCGGCACCGTGACCTTCGAGGGCAAGGACGTGCTCAAGGCCCAGGGTGCCGAGATGAAGGCCCTGCGCCGGGAGATGCAGATCATCTTCCAAGACCCCGCCGGCAGCCTGAACCCCCGTATGCGCATCGCCAGCATCGTGGGCGAGCCGCTCATCGTGCACGGCCTGGTGAAGGACCGACGCCAACTGCGCAAGCAGGTGGAAGATCTGCTGGTACGCTGCGGTATGCCGGCCGCGGCGGCAGACCGCTATCCGCACGAATTCAGCGGCGGCCAGCGGCAACGCATCGGCATCGCCCGCGCACTCGCGCTCGAGCCCAAGTTCATCGTGTGCGACGAGCCGACCAGTGCGCTGGACGTAAGCATCCAAGCCCAGATCATCAACCTGTTGACCGATCTCCAAGAAGAGTTCGGCCTGAGCTACCTCTTCATCAGCCACGACATGGCGGTCATTCAGCACGTCTGTAAGCGCATTGCCGTCATGTATAAGGGCCAGATCGTCGAGACCGGCTCGCGCGACGAGATCCTCAAGAGCCCGAAGCATATGTACACGCAGAGCCTGCTCAGTGCGGTTCCCGAGCCCGACCCACGCCGCGTGAAGCAACGCGTGATCTTCGAGGGTGGGGCCATGTGAGGCATCGAGCGCACGCACCCCGATGCTCGCGAAGAGTGAATTCGGGTGAAATCGTGCATAGGGTCTAGACGACGTCGTCGGCATTCGGCCGATGGCACAATTGGAGTCCAAGCATGGAACGCAAGACCGAGATCAAGACTGGGCTGGTTCGCACGACACTCACCGGCATCTTTGTGGCGATGGCCGTGGCCGCCGCCGCATGCAACACGATGGAGGGTGCCGGCGAGGACATCGAGGCCGGCGGCGATGCCGTCCAGGATGCAGCCGACGGCTGATCGATCTCAAAGCACTGCTGTCGAAAGAGCGGCCCTTGGGCCGCTCTTTTTGTGTGCACCAGCTCACGATGCACGCTGTCTGGGATCGTTTCCGGCGAGATCCCGTCTCACGTTTCTGACTCGCATGTCGGACTTGGAAACCACCGAAGAGGGCCGGGGTTCTACAGAAGCCCCTTCGCCCTCGGGTAGCTCCCCAAGACCGTAAGCCGTCGACACTTGCCCTTGGCGTCCTCGACGGCGTCCGCAACGGCATCGTCCTGCATGTGTCCGGCGGCATCAACAAAGAATGTGTATGTCCAGTTCTCGCGACCGCTCGGGCGTTTCTCGATGTGCGTGAGGTTTACGCCGTGGGTCCGGAAGACTGCGAGTACATCAGCGAGCGCACCGGGCTCGTCGCTGGTTTCAAAGAGCATGCTGGTCTTGTCCTGACCGGTGCGACCCGTTCGTTCCTTGCTCAAGATAACAAAGCGCGTGATGTTGTTGGCTTGATCCTGGATGGATTCGACCAGCACGCTAAGTCCATACAACTCGGCGGCCAGCGTGGTGCCGATGGCGGCGGTGCCCGGACGTGCGCCGAGAGCACGGGCTTGCTCAGTCTCTTCGGCCGCCTTGATCGCCGCTCGGCTTGAAGACGCAGAGGGCAACAACTCGGCCTTGGGATAGCGTGCGGCGAGCCAGCCGTGGCATTGGGCGAACACCTCGGGCTTGCTGTAGATCCGCGTGATGTCCTCGGCGGGGCAGCCGGCCATGAGCGCATGGCGGATGGCGACCTGAGCCTCGGCATAGATCGAAACCTCACCGGCATGGTCGATGAAGGCGTCCAGCGTCTCGACGATTCCGCCGGCCGTGCTGTTCTCGATGGGCGCGAGACCGTAGTCAACGTGGCCCTTTATGACCTCGTCGAACACCGCCGCGATGCTTGTCACGGGCGCGAACTCGACGCTGGCGCCAAAGTGTGCCCGGGCGGCCAGGTGCGAATAGCTGCCGGCTGGCCCGAGATATCCGATGCGGAGCGGACGCTCAAGGGCGAACGAGCCGCTCATGAGTTGCCGATAGATGGCCTCGATCGTGGTGTCGCTGAGTGGGCCTTCGTTGCGGGCCTTGGCCCTGTCCAGCACCTTGCGCTCGCGGTCGGGCGCGTAGATGGGCGTGCCGTCGTGCTGCTTACGCCGGCCGACCTCCACAACCAGACGCGCACGCTCGTTGAGCAGCGCGACCAGCTTCTCGTCGGCGGTGTCGATGAGGAGCCGGAGCTCTTCAAGGGGACGGGGCTGTTCGGGCTTCGCATCCATGCGAGGGTTATCGGATAGATCCGACGATGAGTTGGGTGAATCTGCGCGCAAAAAACCCGGCACTGGGGCCGGGCTTGGCATGGAAAAGCGTGGGTAGCTGTCGGCTTATCGCTTCGAGAACTGGAAGCGGCGGCGGGCACCGGGCTGGCCGGGCTTCTTACGCTCGACCTTGCGGGCATCTCGCGAGAGGAAGCCGGCGTCGCGCAGGGCATCCTCGAGGCTGGGGTCGTAGTCGCGCAGGGCGCGGGCGATGCCCAGGCGCACGGCTTGGGCTTGGCCCATGTAACCGCCGCCGGTGCAGCGCACGATGATGTCGAAGCGGCCCCTGGTGCCCGTCGTCTCGAGTGGCGCGAACACGTCGTGGCGGTCGCGGTCTTCAGTGAAGTACTCGCTGACAGGCTTGAACTTCTTGCGGGTGCACTGGATCTGCACGTCGCCCTTGCCGTCGTCGGCGGCGGGCTTCATGCGCACTCGGGCTACGGCGCTCTTGCGGCGTCCGGTGCCCCACCACCAGCCGTGGCGATCCGGGGGAACCGCCTCGCGCACGCGGCGTGTCGTCGGCTCGCCGCCCTCGTCGGCGGCCACGGCCTCGGCAAGGGCGCTGCCGCCCAAGAGCGAAGCGCCGGAAGTCGCACCCGTGTCGGGACGATCGTCTGCGATCTGGTCGGTCATGAGAGCTTCATCTCCACGGGCTGCTGGGCTTGATGGGGGTGCTCGTCGCCGGCGTACACCTTGAGCTTCTTGAGCATGACGCGGCCCAGCCGGTTCTTGGGCAGCATGCGACGGACGGCGTCCTCAACGAGCGCCTCGGGCCGACGCTCTCGCAGCGAGCCGAAGGTCTCGACCTTCAGGCCGCCCGGATAGCCGGTGTACCGCGTGCGGACGCTCTGGGCGTCCTTGCGGCCGGTGAGCTTCACCTGCTTGGCATTGGTGACGATGACGTAGTCGCCCGTGTCCACGTGAGGGGTGTACTCGGGGCGATGCTTGCCCATGAGCACCTGGGCGATCTCCGTGGCCATCCGGCCGAGCACCTGATCCGTGGCATCAACCACGTGCCAGTTCTGCTCGACCTCACCGGCCTTGGCCATGTAGGTTTGCCGACGCATGACGTTCTCCTGCGGCCGGTGGCGCGACGGTGAACACACCACGCCGCCGGGGCACTTCTCGTACGCCGCCTACCGGGCGGGGCGGGCCGTCGGGCTCGAAAGCTCGGCGGCAGGATTGACCATTCGGTCCGTCGATCAGCCCCGTTGGGGGCTGCCCAAAAAATGGCAAACGATCGACGCGGAGGGAAGGGTAGACCATGGGTGGCCCTCGTCAAGCCCGAACACCCGCCATTCGGCACGCGTCAAGGCACCTGCCCGAATGTCCTCACCTTGGCCGCCATGGTGGTCTTCCGGCGGCCCATGGCCGATGATTGAGCGATGGATCAGCTCCCCCAGACGCCCGCGTCCCCATCGCTACCGAACGCCTCGGGTGAGATCGGCCCCTGCCGGTCGTTTCGAGGGCCCAAGTCGGCTCGGCCCGATCCTGGCTCTCGCAAGGCCGCGGTCGTCGCGTGGCTCCTGCTGCTGGTGGTGCTGCCCGTCGTGGTGGTGTTCCAGCAGCTACAGGCCCACGCCACGCCCGAGCCCGAGCCGGGCGTGATCACGGCCCCGCAGGGCGACGAGGTCGAGGTTGCCGCCCGCCTGGGCGCACGCGCGGCCCACGCGCTGAGCCAGGGCGGCGGCAGCTTTCAGCAGAGCGTCGACGGTTCGGCCGAGGGGTCACGACTGCAACGGGTCCGGGCTGCGATCAGCGCTGGGGAGTTGATCTCGCACGAGGAAGCCGCCCAACGGCTCGGGATCCTCGTCGGCGAGCTTGAAGACGCCGAGCCACTGGACGATGCCGAGGCAATAGAGCGGCGCGGGCAACTCCTCGACGATGCCCGCCTGCTGCGCGACTACTACGCCGCATTAGCACGCGATCCTGACGCCGTGGACGGACTGGACGACGAGACGATGAATGGTCTCATCGAACGGCACGGGTTCTTCGGAGAATTGGTCCGCGTCTCACGGCTTCCCCAAGGCCATGAGCTGCGCGCCCATCTGCTGGACGGCGCCCTGGTGCCGCTGGTGGTCATGGGCATCATCCTGGCCATCATGGGCGTCTCGGTGTTGTTGGGCCTGGGGCTGGGCATCACGGCGATCGTCATGGGCGCCATGGGCTCGCTGCGCTTCGCGATGCCCAGGCCCGCTCCGGGCGGCAGCGTGTACCTTGAATCAGCCGTCATCTTCGTGGCGTGCTTTGCGCTCCTGCAGATCGCACAGCAGGTCGCCGCGATGTTCGGCGAGAAGGCGACCGACACTGCGGGCATGCTCGCCTTGCCCGCGCAGTGGCTCTTGCTCTTGGTGCCTCTGTGGCCCTTGCTGCGCGGCGTGCGGTGGTCGCGCGTCCGCGATGATCTCGGCCTACGAGCCCCGCGAGGCGTGGGCCTCGAGATTGTCGCAGGTGTAGCGGGATACCTCGCCCTGCTTCCGGTGCTGCTGGCGGGCATGGCCGTCATGCTGTTGCTGTTGTTCGTACAACAGGTGCTCTTCCCAGGCGACCCGAACGCCTCGGGGCCAACGAACCCGATTCTGGAGCTCATCAAGACGCTTGACCCCGTGCTGCTGATCCTGCTCTTCACGCTGGCCACGATCTGGGCCCCGCTGTGCGAGGAGCTCATCTTCCGCGGTGCCCTCTTCCGCCACATGCGAGCGCGGCTCGCGTTGCCGATCGCGGCGCTCTTGAGCGCGATGGTCTTCGGCATGATGCACGGGTACGCGGCCGTGCAGCTCATCCCCGTCACCGTGCTGGGGTTCAACTTCGCGTTGATCCGTGCGTGGCGCGGCTCGCTGGTCGGGCCGATCGTCGCCCACGCCCTGAACAACGCCGTGGTGCTCGGCCTGCTGTTCTCGCTGGCGTTCGTGCTGTACGGCTAGGTCGTGGTCTACAGCAAGACATCGACGACGCCGGTGACGCCCAGCAGCACGCTGACCATGCCGTTGATGGTGAAGAACGCCATCGGTATGCCCGCCGCCCCGCGGCGCGCCAGCAGCACGTGCTCGTAGGCCAGCAGCCCGATCGCCACGAGCACGCCCACGCCGAAGATCAGCCCGAATGTCGGCCAGAGCAGCAAGAGCGCGATCAGGCACCCCGCCGCACCGCCGTGCATGAGGCGGCTGAGCGCGTTAGCCCGCCGCCAGCCGAAACGGGCAGGAATGCTCCGCAGCCCGGCCTGGCGATCGAAGTCGAGGTCTTGCAACGCGTAGATCGCGTCGAATCCGGCCACCCAGAGCAGCACCATGGCCGCAAGCAGCCACAGGCCGGGCTCGGCCAGGGTCTCGATGCCCCCCACGGCAATCGCCGTCGCGAGCGGGCTGGCCGCCAAAGCCCCGCCGAGGAACACGTGGCACCACCAGGTGAACCGCTTGGTGAACGAATAGAAGGCGATCCAGGCCAACACCGGCGCGGCCAGGATCGCCGGCCACCAATTGCCAAAGAACGCGCCAAAGAGCGCGCACGAAGCCACGAACAGCACCGCGCACGCCGCCAGCGTGAGCCAACCAGTGATCGGTGGCAACGCCCCTGAAGCAAAGACACGGCCCTGCGTGCGCGGGTTGGACGCGTCGATCCTGCGGTCGGCGAGCCGGTTGACGACCATGGCCCACGTCCGAGCCGCGACCATGCACACAAGCACCAATGCCAAGAGCCCCGCCATGGCAGCCCAGTCGATACGGCCCAGCGCATCGCGTGGGGCAACCATGAAGGCGGCTAGAACCGCGAAGGGCATCGCAAAGACCGAGTGGGCCAGCTTGATGTCTTGAGCGATCAGGCGCAGCGTATCAACGGGTGAAGTCCGACGAGCCACGGGCTGCATCTGCTGCTCCATCGTGCACACGCTAGGACACTGCCCCAAAAGAAGACGCTCGGTCGGCACGATGCCGACCGAGCGCTCAACTGCGGATCGTTGGGCCCAGGCCCGATCTGTCAAGGCTCGATTAGTCGCAGCCCTGCCCAAACTGGTTCTGGAATTCGAGGAAGTCGAACACGTTCAGTTCGGTATCGTTGGTGAAGTCGGCCTCGGGGCTTCCAGCATCGAACGCGGTCTGGAATGCCAGGAAGTCGAAGATGTCGGTCGAACCATCCTTGTTCAAGTCGGCTCGGCAGAATTCATCGATGCTGATGCTGTCAACGAAGAAGGCATCACTGCTGTCGATGCCAACACCGTTGATTCGAAGGCGGAACTGATCGCCAATGGCGTCAACCGGAAGCTTGAACTGGTTCAGCACGAATTGCTGCTGGTTGGTGCCGTCGGACTCGATCACACCCAACGGCTGGTAGTCGCCCGAGAATGTCTGGAAGTACTCCACCTCAAGGAACTTGGTGTCCTCGACGAAGCGGTGCTGCGACCAGATGTTGACATACGTCGACGGCGAGACAGGAACATCAAAACGCGTCGTAGTCATCGTGCCATCAGCCTGGAAGATGACCGCGTTGGGCGGACTGATGGGGTTCACGACCGAAGGCGTAATGCGAACGCTGGTGGCCTCGTTCCATAGCGAGGGATCGAAGTCGGTGGAGGCATCGAAGCTGTCGGAGAAGGGCAACGGCTGCGGATCGGGCTCGGGGAAGGACGGGTCGATGCACGGAGCCGCGTTGAGATACGAACGAATCCGGGAGGCCGACAGAGCGCCGAAGCGACTGATGTCGCCCGCGCAACCACCGATGCCCGCACACATAATCCGGCAATCGCCACCCGAGCAGTGCGGCGCGTTGTTGTTGTGGCCCAGCTCGTGCGCGTGGACGGCGATGCGGGCGCTGGCGCCCAGATCACGGTACTGATTGACGTTGTAGCCACGGTTCGACGTGCACGTACCAGGCAGCCACGCAACGCCGAGCGTGCCACCAGCAAAGTTGCGACCGCTGATCAGCGAGGCCGTGTCGCGACGGACGCCGGTCTGCTGTGAGTTCCAGTGGTTTGTCATCTGCTGGAGCAGGCCGCCACCGTCTGAGGTCGTGTACGGGTCTGCCGAGGTTGCACGAACGATAATCGTGGTGATGTCGATCTCGGTGTCGACGTCACGCTCATAGATGTTTGAGACGGCGTTGACCTGGGACTCAACCGAAGAGATAACCGTGGTCTCCGACGAGCCGCGAAGCTGGAAGAACTCGAAGTCCGTGTCCACGGCGAGTTCGAGCAGCAGCGTCTCGTCAACGCCCGGCGCGTCGGGGTCGGCGTTCAATTGCAAGCCAGCCAACGGGTCATCGGGTGTGCCGCAGAAGCCACCAAGTGCCGAGATATCGTCCACCTCACGGTGCACGACGTGCAGGCTGGCGTCGGCATCCGCAAGACGCTCGCTCAAGGGCTGTACAACCCACATGCCCTGCTCGATATCGCCAAGTCCGATATAGGCCGAGAGCGAGCCATTGTGGAACGCTGCGGCCACGCTGCTGCCGTCAACGCCCTCGACAAACCCGCGATAGGTCGTCGGTGCGGGCGGCACCATCTGCTTGAGCGAGCCGTCTTCCTGCTGCACGAGCACCTGGAAGTCCGCCGAACGCACACTGTGCGGCCGAAGCTTGAGCGTGACCAGTTCCTCGCCCAGCATGACTTGCGTGGTCAATTCGGCACGAGGCTGGCCGCCCTCGAAGGCGAGACGCTCGATGCTGTACTCGATCAGATCATCGAACACAAGCGGAGACTGCATGCTCGCGCCCGGCGTCTGACCGTCTTGAGCCAAGCCTTGAGCGTTGGCCATCGATGCCGCCGCAAACAGCCCGGCGGCACACGCCAACGCTCTCGCGGCTCGGCCGCGAGTCCAGTTCCGTTCTGCCATGGTATGAAACCTCCCCGGATATGTCCGGTGACGGATGTTCGACCGCACCGAACGATGTTCTGGAAGCCTGCGCGATGCCGGGCAGGCAGGCCCGGCCGAGGTCCAGTCGTACGGTGTATTTAGTGAATCCTTCACGAAGGCGTTACGGCTGCCAATGTCGAGATGCCCTGCCCAATGTACAACGGTTGGCCCACGGCTGCAAACTGGATGCATGAGCTGCGGTAGGGATTGTACGAATTGCAGTGTTATAGGACTGAGTACACAAGGTCTTTGCTCGAACCGCCCCACGTCCGGATCTCCGCGCTTACGCTCGCCTCGATGGCCGAAACGAACCTCGATCGCCTGCGGAACCTCATGAAGGTCACCAGCCAGCCGGCGATCACGATCGCGACATCCGAAGAGGTCTACGCCCTCAACCTCGTTCGAGACGCCGCCGCAGACCAAGGCTTGGCCTGCTTTCGCTGGACGCTCACCGGGGGACTCGGCGATGCGGGCATCGAGGACCACGATCAGGCCGCCGACACCGACGCGCCCGAAAAGGCACTGCGAAAGATCGTGCATGATCGTCGGCCTGGCGTCTATGCCTTGCTCGATCTTGGCCCACACCTGGGCGATGTGAAGGTCTCCCGATCGCTGCGCGAGACGATGTTCCGGGCCAATGAGCAGGCCCAACTCATCGTGTTGATCGATCACGAACGCATCTCGGCCCCGGAAGTGCGTCACTACGCGGCTGAGTT
>JGI12109J20283_12416863_pt1 | contig 14633 bp, 9 predicted proteins | sample ElkSlonscriptome_12_FD_20283 | JGI IMG/M metagenome (IMG submission 20283) | reverse complement strand
GGGGGGGATGCGGGCGAGGCGGGGACTGCGGGGCGGGTGGTGATGGTTGCGGGCTTGCTGGACGAGGCGGGCGGGGGAGGGGTTGACGAATCGCGGGAGCGTGTAGAGCCGCTGGGACTGGCGGCGGTGGTGCGGGTGGGTTCTGAGGTGGGCGGGTCGGAGTTGCGGCAGCGGTTGGTGATGCTTCGGCAAGCGCGGGGGCGCGCGAAGGCGGAGCGGTTGTTGCGTGTCGCCGAGTTGCGGCTGGCGCGGGCGGGTCGGGCGGTGGAGGTTTTGGCGGCGTTTCATGCGGAGACGCGGTTGGCGTCGGCCGGGGCGGCGCTCGTGAACGAATTGGCGGCGGCGCTGGACGCGGATCGGGTGTCGCTTGGCGTGATCGAGGGTGGGACGGCGCGGGTGATCGCGATGAGCCACGTCGAAAAGTTCGTGCGCAAGCAGGACGTGGTGGGCGAGATCGAGTCGGCGATGGAAGAAGCGGCGGACCAGGACGCGGACATCGCGCACGCTGGGGCGTCGGGGGACGGGGCGCGATCGGAACGCGTGGCACGGGCGCGCGCCGGTGTGGTTGATCGGGCGCACGCGCACCTGGCGTCGGGGGAGGGGGGGGCGAGCGTGCTGAGCGTGCCGCTGCGGCGGGGGGGCGAGGTGGTGGGCGTGCTGACGTCGGAGCGTGGTGGCGATCAGCCGTTCGGCGTGGGTGCGTTGGCGCTGGTCCGTCTGACGGCGGAGTTGAGCGCGGCGCGGTTGGTGGAGTTGCGGGCGATGGACCGTTGGGTCGGGGCGAAGGCGTGGGCGGAGGTTCGCCGGTCGGCGTCGGGGCTCGTGGGGCCGCGGCATACGGGTTGGAAGCTGGCGGCGGTGGTGTTGAGCGTTTTGTTGATCGCGGGGTTGGTCGTGCCGGTGCCGCGTGCGGCGAGCGGTTCGTTCGTGCTGGAGGCGGCGGAGGAACGGGCGGTGTCTGCGCCGTTCGATGGGTTCGTGGAGGAGGTGCTGGTTGGTGAGGACGAGCGGGTGGGGGCGGGTGCGGTGCTGGCGCGGATGCGTAGTACGGAGTTGGCGTTGGAGCTGGCGGCGTTGGAGCGCGAGGCGGCGGCGTCGCGAGCGGAGGCGGCGCGGGCGCGGTCGGCGGGGGACGCCGCGGCGGCGGAGATCGCGGGGTCGCAGGCGGAAGAGGCGGAGGCGAGGGCGGCGCTGGCGCGCGAGCGATTGCGCACGGCGGAGGTGCGTTCGCCGATCGGCGGGGTGGTGTTGACCGACGAGCCGGGGCGGTTGGAGGGGCGGTCGGCGCGGCGGGGCGAAGTGTTGATGCGGGTCGCGGAGGTAGCGGATTTGTATGCGGAGGTGGGCGTGGACGAGGGGATGGCGTCGGAGGTCGTGGTGGGGATGGAAGTGGCGTTAGCGCCGGCGAGCGATCCGACGCGGACGGTTCGTGGGACGGTGCGGCGGGTTGGGGCTTCGGCGGAGGCGCGCGGGGGGCGGAACGTGGTGCCGGTGGAGGTGGAGTTGGTTGGTGAGAACGGCGCAGAGACGGTGCGGGCGGGGATGAGCGGCGTGGCGCGGGTGAAGCTTGGGAGCGGGCCGGCGCTGGCGGTGTGGACGGAAGAGCTTCGGGACTGGGTGCGGCTGCGGGCGTTCCGGTTGTGGTGATCGTTCGGAGGGCGACGCGAGGGTGTAGGTGACGCGGTGTTTGGGGCTGGGGCGTGGCGGAGGACGCGAGCGGTGGAGCCGAGGCGGGTACATGACGACGCGTTTCATCGGCTGGCGGAGCTGCGGCCTCGGCTGCGCGTCGGCGTGGGGGTGACGCGGCAGCGGTACCGGGGCGTGCGTTGGCGGGTGTTGCACGATCCGGCGTCGAATAGGCATGCGCGGTTGACGGAGTCGGGGTATGCGTTGGTGGGTTTGCTTGACGGTCGGCGGACGGTGGCGGAGGCGATGCGGGCGTGCGAGGAGCGTTTGGGCGACGCGACGCCGACGGAGGGGGAGGCGGTGAAGCTGTTGTCGCATTTGTGGTCGTCGGACTTGTTGGTGGGGGAGGCGCCGCCGGAGGCGGCGATGGTGCTGCGGCGGAGCGTGCAGCGAAAGCGGCGGGAGTGGCAGGGTCGGTTGAAGTCGTTTTTGTTCGTGCGGATTCCGTTGTTCGATCCGTCGGCGGCGCTCGGCGCGCTGCGGCCGCTCGGGCGTGGGTTGTATTCCTGGGCGGGGTTTGTGGCGTGGATGGTGTTGGTGGGGGGGGGGTTGTGGGCGATCGCGACGAACGGTGCGATGTTTTTGAACGCGGCGGCGGGAGTGCTGGCGCCGGGCAATTTGGCGTTGTTGGCGGCGGCGTTCGTGGCGGTGAAGGCGGCGCACGAGTTCGGGCACGGGCTGGCGTGCACGAGGTTGTCGGAGCGCGAGCGGGCGCCGGTGGGTCTTCGGCGCGGGGTGGGCGAGGTGCACGAGATGGGGGTGATGCTGTTGGTGTTGCTGCCCGTGCCGTATGTGGACGCGAGCGCGGCGTGGGCGATTCGGTCGAAGTGGAAGCGGGCGGTGGTGAACGCGGCGGGGATGCATGTAGAGGTTGGGATCGCGGCGGCGGCGGCGCTGGTGTTCGTGAATGCGACGCCGGGTTCGCTTGCGTCGGCGTTGTCGTACAACGTGGTGTTTCTGGCTGGGGTGACGACGCTGCTGTTCAATGCGAATCCGTTGCTGCGGTACGACGGGTATTACATTTTGGCGGACGTGCTGGAGCAGCCGAACCTGTCGACGCGTGGTCGGGACGCGGTGCGGGCGGTGGTGCGGCGTTGGGCGTTTGGTGTGCGGCGGGCGTGGGTGGAGGCGCGGGACGGCGGGGAGGCGGCGTTGTTGCTGAGTTACGGATTGGCGGCGGGCGCGTACAAGCTGTTCGTGGCGGCGGTGATCGTGTGGTTCGTGTCGGGTCGGTTTTTCGTGGTGGGGGTGCTGATCGCGGTGGGTGCGATCGCGACGATGGTGCTGGCGCCGGCGGGGAAGTTCGTGAAGTACCTGGCGGACGATGCGGAGTTGGATCGGCGTCGGGTGCGGGCGGTGGGGGTGACGGCGGCGGTGGTGGGGTTGTTGGTTGCGGCGTTGTGGGGCGTGCCGGTGGCGGATCGAGTGGTCGCGCCGGGCGTGGTGGCGCCGAGCGCGGAGCAGCGAGTGGTGGCGCGAAGCGACGGGTGGGTGGAGGCGGTACGCGGGGAGGGGGAGCGGGTGGGGGCTGGTGAGTTGGTGGTGGCGCTTCGAAACGAGGAGTTGCTGAGCGAGCGGGACGTATTGGCGGCGCGGCTGCGCGGCGAGCGGGTGCGGCGTGTGGCGGCGTTGAACGAGGGGGAGGCGGCGTCGGCGGCGGCGCTGGCGTCGCGGGTGCGCACGCTGGAGGAGGCGTTGGAGCGCGTGGAGGACCAGATTGCGCGGCTGAGTGTGCGGGCGGAGGTGGACGGGGTATGGCGGTGGGCTGGCGGGGAGACGCTTGAGGGGCGGTTCGTGCGAGCGGGCGAGGCGGTGGGGCGGGTGGTGTCGTCGGAGCGGCCGATCGTGCGGGCGGTGGTGGACGCGGGGGATGCGGCGGGACTCGAGGCGGGCGCGGTGCGTGGGGCGGTGGTGCTCGGGGCGGGTGCGGAGGGGGGGTATCGAGCGGAGGCTGTGGGTTTGTCGGCGGGGACGCGGGTGGTTTTGCCGAGCGTGGCATTGGCGTATGAGCTCGGCGGGCCGGTGCGTGCGGGGCGGGTGGAAGGGGGTGTGGCGGAGGCGGCTGAGCCGTGGTTCGAGTTGGTGTTGCGTCCGAGGGAGGCGTGGGCGGGACTGATGCTTGGCGAGCGTGTGTGGGTTCGTGTCGAGCGTGAACCGAGGCCGATGGGGGTGCAGGCGGTGCGGGCGATCGCGCAGGCGTTTCAGCGTCGGGCGGCGGCGGATGGCGTCGGTGGGGGCGGGCTGTGACGGCGTCGTGCGGCGGCGTGTGGTGGAGCGAGCCGCGGGGTCGAGAGCGGCCTGAGGAAGCGCTGCGCGGGCTGGACGTGGCGGGGGGGTTGGCGATGGATTGGTGGCGCCGGCGGGAGGTGCGGCGCGGGCGGTTGATGCGGCGGGCGGCGTCGGTGGTCGCGAGGGCGGAGGCGCGGCGCGGTGAGCGTTCGCGACGGCTTGCTGGCGAACTCGACGAGGCGGCGGCGGCGTTCGCGCGGGGACGGGTCGATCGGGAGGTGGTGGAGCGGGCGCTGTCGGGGTTGGTGGTGGCGGCGGAACGGACGGTGGGGTTGTGGGCGCATGCGAATCAGGTGGCGGCGGCGCTGGCGATCGAGCAGGGGGCGATCGTGGAACTGGCGACCGGCGAAGGGAAGACGTTGTCGGCGGCGATGGGCGCGGCGCTGCTGGGTTGGCGGCGGCGGGGCGTGCATGTCGTGACGGCGAACGACTATCTGGCGGCGCGCGACGCGGAGTGGGCAGCGAAGTTGCTGAACGCGGCGGGGCTCGGCGTGGCGTCGATCTCGGGTGAAGCGAGCGTGGAGCAGCGGCGGGCGGCGCATGCGCAGGACGTGACGTATGCGACGAGCCGAGAGCTTGCGGCGGATTGGCTGCGCGAGCGGCTTGCCGGGGCTGGCGGGGAGCGGGGGGCGCTGGGGGCGTGGCGGGCGATGGTGGCTGGTGGGTCGGGGGTCGGGGCAAGCGATGAGGGGGTGACTGGTGAACGAGCGTTGGGAGGAGCGGGGCGGGTGGGTGTGCGGGTGTGGGGAGCGGTGGTGGACGAAGCGGACTTTGTGCTGCTGGACGATGCGGTGACGCCGCTGGTGTTGAGCGGTCGGGGGGACGGAGCGGCGGGGGCTGCGGATGGTGGTGAGGTGTTGGATCGCGCGGGCCCAGCGGACGCGGTGGCGCAGGCGCTGGAACCGGGGGAAGACTTCGTGGTGGAGGGCGCGTCGCGGGACGTGCGGCTGACGGGGCGCGGTCGCGAGAAAGCGCTCGCTGCGGAGCGTTGGCGAAGGGCGGTGGGGGAGGCGGGGGGAGGGGCTTCGAGTGGCGAGGTGCTGCCGCGCGATCGGGAGCATTTGGTTTTGACGGCGTTGCGGGCGCGGTGGGTGTATCGCGAGGGCGTGGAGTATGTGATCGAGGAGGGGAAGGTGGCGATCGTGGACGCGGCGACGGGTCGGCTGACGCCGGACCGTTCGTGGCGTGCGGGCTTGCATCAGGCGGTGGAGGCGAAGCATGGGCTGAGGCGGACGGACGTTTCGCGGACGCTGGCTTCGGTGTCGTTTCAGCGGTTCTTTCGGTTGTATCCGCGGCTTGCTGGTTTGACGGGGACGGCGGCGTCGGGGAGGCGTGAGTTCGCGCGGGTGTATCGGCGCGGGGTGGTGCGACTGCCGACACACGAGCCGAATCGGCGGCGGGTCGAGGGGCTGCGCGTGTTCGGCGGGACGGCGGCGCGGGACGCGGCGGCGGTGGAGGTGGCGGTCGGGCTGCGGGAGGCGGGGCGGCCGGTGCTGATGGGGTGCGACTCGGTGGAGCGGGCGCGGGCGGTGTCGGGGTTGTTGGGAGAGAGCGGCGCGGAGCACGCGGTGCTGAGCGCGGAAGAGCACGAGCGCGAGGCGGCGGTGATCGCGGCGGCGGGGGGCGTAGACGGCGGGCTGGGGCGCGTCACGGTGGCGACGCCGATGGCGGGCCGGGGTGCGGATATCAAACTGGATGAGGCGGCGAAAGCGGCGGGCGGGCTGGCGGTGATCGTGCTGAACGTGGCGGGGTCGGCGCGGATCGAGCGGCAGTATGTGGGTCGTTCGGCGCGGCAGGGCGACCCGGGGCTTGCGGCGCCGCTGGGGAGTCTGCGCGACGAGGTGGTCGAGCGGCACGGGGGGCTCGCGGCGCGGGTGTTGCGGGCGGTCGTGGGCGAGGGCGAGGCGCGTGGACCGGCGGGGCCGGTGGCGAGGGCGTTGGTGCGCTCGGCGCAGCGGCGGAGCGAGCGAGCCGGGGCGCGGGCGAGGTCACGGCTGCTGCGGAGCGACGAGGCGATGGATACGGCGCTCGGGTTCGCGAGGCGGACGTAGGGCGACGGGCCGGGCGGAAGGAGGGGGCGACGGGCGAATCGCGTGGGCGGGCGGCGGCTTTCCAATCGGGAGGCGGGGGCGTAGAACAGCGGTATGAGCGAGCGGAACGACGGCGCGTTCGGGCGGTTGGATCGGCCGGTGTTGCTGTTCGACGGCGAGTGCGGGTTCTGCTCGCGGAGCGTGCGGTTCATTTTGCGGCGTGATCGGCAGCGGCGAACGCTGCTGTTCGCGCCGCTGTCGTCGCCGATCGGCGAGGCGGTGGTCGAGCGGCATCCGCGGCTGCGGGAAATGGACACGGTGGTGTGGTTCGCGGCAGGGGCGACGCCGACGGAAGACGTGGTGCTGGTGCGGTCGGATGCGGCGTTGCGGATCGCGCGATATTTGGGCGGCGTGTACGCGGTGGCGGCGGTGGTGGGGGGTGCGATGCCGCGCGTGCTGCGCGATCGCGCGTACGACGCGGTGGCGCGGCGGCGGAAGCGTCTGGCGTCGGCGTGCGAGTTGCCGCGGGATGGGGAGGGAGCGCGGATCGTGGAGTGGTTGGAGCAGGTGGGCTGAGCGGTCGTGTTCGGCGGGGCGGCTGATCAGCGCAGTCCGTATTCTTTGAGTTTGCGGTAGAGGGTTCGTTCTCCGATGCCGAGGAGTTTGGCGGTTTGTTCGCGGTTGCCGCCGGTGAGTTTGAGGGTTTCGCGGATGGCGCGTTTCTCGAGGCTTTCGAGGCTTGTGCCGGCGAGGGAGCCGGCGGCGCCGGTGGTGTTGGAGTCGGCATCGGCATCGTCGCCGACGGAGACCTCTGCGGGGACGTGTCGGACGTCGACGGTGAACTCGCCTTGGGGAGGCGCGGCGGGGTCGCCGGCGGCCATGACGACGGCGTTCTGGACGACGTTGAGGAGTTGGCGGACGTTGCCGGGCCAGTGGTAGGCGGTGAGGCGCATCATGGCGGCGTCGGTGACGTGGGGCGTTGGTCTGGCGAGGTCGGCGGCGAAGCGTGCGGCGGCGTGGCGAACGATGCGCGGGATGTCTTCGCGGCGGTCGCGCAGCGGCGGGAGTTCGACGTGGGCGCCTTTGATGCGGAAGTAGAGGTCTTGTCGGAAGCGGCCGGCGGCGACTTCGTGTTCGAGGTCTTTGTTGGTGGCGCTGACGAAGCGGACGTCGACCTTGCGCGGTTCATTGGAGCCGACGCGGACGACCTCGCCGTTTTCGAGGACGCGGAGGAGCTTGGCTTGCATGGTGAGTGGCATGTCGCCGAGTTCGTCGAGGAAGAGCGTGCCGCGGTTGGCGTATTCGAAGACGCCCTGTCGTTCGCGATCGGCGCCGGTGAAGGCGCCTTTGGCGTGGCCGAAGAGTTCGCTTTCGAGGAGGCTTTCGCTTTGTCCGGCGCAGTTGAAGGGGACGAAGCGTTGGTCGGCGCGTTTTGAGTTGCGGTGGATGGCTTGGGCGATGAGTTCTTTGCCGGTGCCGGACTCGCCGGTGATGAGGACGGGGATGGGCGCGGCGGCGACGGTTTTGACGGTGTGGAGGATCTGCCGCATCGGCTCGGAGCCGGCGATGATGCCCTGGAAGCCGGCGTGCTGAACGAGTTGTGGGTCGTCGTTGTCGCCGTCTTCGGGGCGCAGGCCTTCGCGGGCGGCGTAGTGGCGGAGGAGGACGGTTTCGGCGGCGCGGTTGACGAGCGAGCGGAAGACGGCGAGGTCGAGCGGTTTTTCGATGAAGTCGAAGACGCCGTGCTTGAAGGCGGTACGGGCGGTGGGGACGTCGCCGTGGGCGGTGACCATGACGGTTTCGGCGTTGGGCTGGAGCTGGCGAGCGGCGTCGAGGACGACGAGGCCGGCGTTGGAGCCGTCGGTCGCGACGACGCCCGGCTGGCCATCGGGGCCGGGGACGGAGGTGCGGACGCCGGCGCTGTTGGGCATGCGGAGGTCGGTGACGACGACGTCGAAGCCGCCGCCGCGGAGTTCTTCGAGAGCGTCTTTGACGGATGCGGCGATGGTGCAGACGTGGCCCGGCTTGCGGAGTGCGTCGGCCATGACGTCGGCGTGATCGGGCTCGTCCTCGACGATGAGGACCTGGGCGCGAAGGTCGGGTGCGAGTTCGGCGGGCATAGGGCGAGAGTCTAGCGGGGTCGGTGGGGCGGGCCGGTCAGGGGGACGGGGTGGTGTCGTCGGCGCGGCGGGCGGCGGCGAGGGCGACGGCGATGGCGTCGCTGACGTCACGCGGCTCGGGGGCGGTGTGGAGGTTGAGCGCCTGGACGACGGCTGCGGCGACCTGGTCTTTGGAGGCGCGGCCGGAGCCGGTGAGCGCTTTTTTGACGCTGGCGGGCGCGAGCTCGAGGAGCGGGACGCGTGCGGCGGCGAGTCGTTCGAGGATGACGCCGCGCGCGTGGGCCATGGCGAGCGCGGCGGCGGGGTGTGCTCGATGGGCGAAGACGGCCTCGACGGCGGCGCGGTCGGGGGCGGTGCGGGCCAGCAGAGCGTGGACGTCTTGGGCGAGTTCGACCAACCGGGGGCCCCAGGCGGCGTCGCGGCGGGCGACGGCGGCGCGGAGGTCGAAGTGTCCGGCTTCGACGAGGCGCGGCGAGCTGCCGGCGGCGTCCGCTTCGAGGCAGGCGTAGCCGGTGATGGAAAGGCCGGGATCGAAGGCGATGAGGCGCATGGCGGGAAGTCGAACGAGGGAGGGTGGGTTGTGGGAGCGGGGCTTCGGGAGAGCGACGGCGGCGGGCCGCGGCAAGATCGACGGGTCGAGACGTGGTCGGGAGGAGCGTGGTCGGAAGGGTCGGCTTGTTCGCGTACACTAACCCTTCGCGGGTCGGTCGCGTCGCTGTCATGCGCCGCGGCGTCGGGTTCGCGTCGGTTCCACTTCACCCTTTACACCGGAGCTTCGCCGCCCATGCTCAGGTCGCCGCTGCACAGCTACCACCTCGAACATAACGCCAAGATGATCGACTTCGCCGGCTGGGAGATGCCGATTTCGTACGCCTGGCCCGGCGGGGGCGGCGGCATTACGGCGGAGCATCTGCATTGTCGCTCGTCGGTCGGTCTGTTCGACGTTTCGCACATGGGACGCGTGTATTTCAAGGGTCGTCACGCGCGGCGGTTGGTGGAGCGTCTGGTGACGCGGCGCGTGTCGGACATGCAGCAGGGGCAGTGTCGATATGCGTTGTGCCTAAACGAAGGTGGCGGCGTGAAGGACGACGTGCTGGTGTATCGGCTGGACGACGACCACTTTTTGCTGGTGGTGAACGCGGCGAACCGTCTGAAGCTGCTCAACCACTTCGAGAGCGTGAAGGCTGCGGGTGATCTGACGTGTTCGATCGAGGACAAGACCGAGAAGACGGCGATGATGGCGATGCAGGGGCCGAAGGCGATGGACTTCATCTCGAAGATGTCGTCGGAGGTGCCGACGCTGAAGCGGTATCGGTTCGTGGAGAAGAACATTCTGGTGCTGAAGCTGATCGTGTCGCGGACGGGGTACACGGGGGAGGACGGGGTGGAGGTGATCGTGCCGGCGGCGGCGATCGGTTTGGCGATGAAGATGTTCGAGAAGGAGGCGAAGGGTGCGGAGGAGTTGATGAAGCCGTGCGGGCTCGGCGCGCGGGACACGCTGCGGCTTGAAGCGGGGATGGCGTTGTATGGGCACGAACTCACGGAAGAGACGAACGCGCTGGAGACGGGGCTGGGCTTTGCGATGAACCTCGACAAGGCGGACGACGAGCGGGGCGAGGCGTTCGTGGGGATGGAGGCGCTGGCGAAGACGCAGGCGGACGGCGGGCCGCGGCGGACGCTGGTGGGGTTGGTGCTGGATTCGCGGCGGACGGCGCGGCAGGGCATGCCGGTGAAGTCGGGCGATGCGACGGTGGGCGAGATCACGTCCGGCTGCTCGAGCCCGACGCTGAACCAATCGATCGCGATGGCGTACGTGGACAAGGAGTTCGGCGAGGTCGGCACTGGGCTGGCGGTGGACCTCGGGAAGGGCCGTGTCGCGGAGGCGAAGGTGACGGCGATGCCGTTTTACAAGCGGGGGAAGTAGGGGGTAAGCGGGGTGCGCAAGGGGGGTGCGTAAGGGGGCGGGCGCTGGCGGGAGACTCGCACCGGCGCCCTGATGCGAGGGCCGCTGTGCTTCTTGGCGGCGACGACGTCACTTCTTGGCGTGCGCCGCTTCGAGCGGGCGTTCGCGTTTGTGGAATCGAAGTGCTTCGATCCGTGGGCTTGCCCGGCAGAGAGTCTCGCGCCGCAAGAGAAGCCCGCGCCACGACAAAGAGCATGGGCGTTTGAGTGAGATGCTCTCGCTTAGGCGCCGACCTGTGAATCAGTCTGAGGCGTTCGACGCGGCTTTTTTCGCGTGCAATCCGGTCTTGACTTCGAGAATGGCGTCGTCAGCGATCTTCGTGACGTGCACGGCGAGACGGTCTTTTGCTTCGTCGACGTCTTGAGGGCTCGTTGCGGGGACGCCTTTGAACTGGTGCTTCTTTCGGCGTTCGTGTCCTTGCCAGCAGCCAAAGAGCCCGCCGCCGTTGATGACGAAGTCAGTCAGAACGACGACGCCTTCGTTCTGAGCGAATGCTGAGGCTTTGTCGGTGAGCGGGCTGTTGGCGGCCTGAGCGATGAGGCGATAGTTGCAACGTTCGAGGACATCTTCGATCGAAGAAGCTTTCGCGTTTTCGTTTTCATGGATTTCGTCGAGTTCGCTCTTGACGGCGAACGTAGACGTTCGGGCGGCGGGGATGAAGATGTGAGCCGGGACTCCAAAGAGTCGTGCGGGGTCGTCGTGCACATGCACGTCTTCCATCGATTGTGCGAGTGCGATGACGCTTTCATCTCGGCTGGCGGGATCGGCGTCGTTTCGTGCTTTGACGAGTTTGGGGATGTCGAGTCCAGCGTCGCAAACGATGGCGGCGTTTTGGACGCTGATCGCGACGATGCGGACGTTTTTTCGGTGGAGGTGTTCGGCAACGGGGGCGCCGACGGCGCCGAAGCCTTCGACGGACGCGGTCTCGAGATCGGGACTGAACTTGTGGACTTTTCGGGTGTGCTCGATGAAGCGGAAGACGCCGAAGCCGGTGAAGCCGGTCTGGTCGATCGAATAGCCCCCGGCTTCAATGCTGAGGCCGCATACATGCTGAGGGAGGTATTGCGCGACGGCGTCCATGACGCTCTCGTCGCAGTTCATGTCCGGTCCCCAGACGGCGTAGGGGAAGTCGTCTTTGAAATGTTCGATGTGTGTGCGGAGAAGTTCGGCTTTGGCGACCGTGTTTTTGATGATGTCTTCGTTGACTACGGCGAGCGATTTCTGCCCGACGTACTGGGTTTTCTTTCCGTCGATCTCCGTCTTGATTTCCCAGCGATCACACTTGTGCGTCATGCCCTTTGAGAGCTTGGCGAGTTCGTTTTCGTTGCCGCTTGTGACAAAGCGTGTACCACCGACGCTTGGGAGCTGTTTCCGGCTTTCCGGGTCCTCGTTCCGCTCGATGTGGAAAAGCGTGGAGATCGTTCCATGGTTTGTCTTGGTCTGAGCATCAAAGAAGTCGTCACCGTGAATCGTCTTGCGTGTAATTTGATGGGTGGGCGTCTGGGACATGGAACTGTTCTCCTCTCGAGATTGGCGATCGTGTCGCGGTGCGGTGATTGCGAAGCGGTCGCGATGATATCGGCGGTGCGACTTCGGGTTGCATCGATAACGAGCGTGGCGCCGAAAGACACAAGGTTGTGTTGCCGGCTTGCGGTTGGGGCGGTTTTGGCGGCGCGGGACCCGAGCCGGCCGATCGAGGTGGCGCGGGCCTGTGCTGTTGGTTGATTGGACGGGTAGCGCGGGCGTTGTTCGGCGATGGGATCGGAGCGGCTTTAGACTGCGGCTCGCGCGGGGGACGGGTGTGACGAGAGCGAGGGATCGGTCAGCGATGGAGCGGAGCGTTGCAACGGGGGACGACGGAGAGTCTGCGGACAAGGTCGGCGGGGTTGGTGAGGTTGCGGGCGTCGATGGGGTCGGTGGGCTGGGTGGTGGTGAGGGGTCGGTGTTGGGGGAGTTTCTCGGGGTGGCGATGCCGGCGATCGTGACGATGACGAGCTACACGGTGATGCAGTTCGTGGACAAGCTGATCGTGTCGAAGCTGGGGCCGGAGGAGTTGACGGGCGTGGGGAACGGGGGGATCGCGGCGTTCGTGCCGGCAGCGATGCTGATCGGTGGGCTCGGGGTGGTCAACACGTACGTGTCGCAGAACCTGGGTGCTGGCGACGTTCGGCGGGGGGCGCGGTATGCGTGGAACGGTCTTTGGATCACGGTGGTGGTGTGGGCGGCGGTGCTGCTGCCGTTCGCGGCGGGGCTGGAGGGGGTGTTTGCGGGGATGCGGGGCGCGCTCGGTTTGGAGTCGCCGCCGGCGAAGGCGGTGGAGGTGGAACTGCTGTACGGGCGTGTGCTGCTTGCGGGGATGGTGTTCGTGCTGATGGCGCGGGCGATCGGCCATTACTTCTATGGGATTCACAAGCCGGCGGTGGTGATGGTGTCGGCGGTGGCGGGGAATCTGACGAACATCGTGCTGTGTTACGGGCTGGTGTTCGGGGCGTGGGGGTTGCCGGAGCTGGGCGTGCTGGGGGCGGCGCTGTCGACGGTGGTGGGCGGGTTCATCGAATTCGTGATCCCGTTCGGGCTGTTCATATCGCGGAAGGTGGCGGCGGAGTACGCGACGCGCGAGGCGGTGGGCTGGTCGTGGCGGCATGTGAAGGACATAGCGCGAATCGGATGGCCCGGCGGGGCGATGAGCGGGAACGAGATCGTGTGCTGGTGGATTTTCATGACGGGGTTCGTGGCGAGCTTCGATACGGCGGAGACCGGGGCGATTAACGGTGCGGCGGGGTGGGCGGTGTTGCAGTACATGCACCTGAGCTTCATGCCGGCGGTCGGGATTTCGATCGCGATGACGGCGATCGTGGGCAAGTACGTTGGGATGGGCCGGCTTGACCTGGCGCGGAAGCGGACGTGGCAGGGGATGGGGCTGACCGCGGGGTATATGGGCGTATGCGGGCTGTGCTTCGTGGTGTTTCGTGAGCCGATGATGCTGTTGTTTGCAGGCGAGGCGGGGGGCGGGGGATTCACGGAAGAGCAGCGTGCGGCGATGATCGCGCTGGGTGCGAAGCTGTTGATTCTGGCGGCGGCGTTTCAGTTGTTCGACGCGGTGGCGATTTCGCTGATGGGGGCGTTGCGCGGGGCCGGCGATACGGTGTACGCGGGCGTGGTGACGATCGCGCTGAGTTGGTTGGTGATCGTGGGTGGTGGGAAGTTTCTGATCGAGTCGGCGCCGGAGTGGGGGAGCGTGGGCCCGTGGGTGGCGGCGGCGGGGTACATCATCGCGCTGGCGATCGCGCTGTTCGCGCGGTTCGTGAGCGGCGCGTGGGAGCGGTTCGCGGTTGCCGGGCCGCGGCGGGAGGGGCCTGGCGAGGCGATGGGGCGGTATGAGGGTCAGAGCGAAGGCGTGGCGCCGGGGGGTTGAGGGAAGCGTGGGGGCGATGGGGGCGGGCGTGGCGCCGTGTTCGCGTCGCAGGTCGTAGGCATGTACCGGGGGGCATGTACCTGGGGGCATGTATCGGGGGGGCATGTATCGGGGCGGGGCGCGAACGAAAGCCCCGCGGCGTGGCGGGGCTGTTCAAGGGCGGATCGGTTTGTCGCCGGCGTTGTGGGGGAGCGGTCAGGCGACGAGCGCGTTGGCTTTCTCGATCTCGGCGATGACTTGGCGGACGGAGAAGGGTTTCTTGAGGAAGCCGTCGAAGCCTTGGGCGCGGAGGCCCATCGCTTGTCCGTCGGTGAGTTTGCCGGACATGGCGACGATGCGGGTCATGGCGAGTTCGTCGGTTTGTCGGATGAACGCGGCGACGTGGGGGGCTTCGGAATCGTGGAGGTGGATGTCGAAGAGCATGACGTGGGGGCGGAATCGTTCGCATTCGTAGCCGGCTTCGAAGCCGTTGGAGGCGATGCGGACGTCGTAGTTGGCTTGTGAGGTGAGGACGTCGGAGAGTGTTTTGGTGACTTCGCCGTCGTCGTCGACGACGAGGACGCGTGGCTTGCCGGAGTGGGCGCCGTCGAGGGGGATGTTGTGGTCCTTCATGAACTGGATGAGCTGGGCGGCGGGGATGCGGCGGTCTTTGGAGCCGGGGATGCGGTAGCCCTTGAGCTGTCCGCCGTCGAACCACTTGCTGACGGTGCGCGGGGCGACGTTGCAGATTTTGGCGACTTCGCCTGTGGTGAGCACGTCTTTGTCGAGCAGTCCCATTGGTGTACCTCGGATATGGCCCAGTGTGCGGGTGAGAGGGAAGGGGGCGGCGGCGGATCGCGGCGGGAGCTGCACCGAGGCGAGCGTGGATGTGTCGCTGCGTGGCGTGTTCGCTGGCGCAAGTGCTGCGGTCCGTGGCGCCCGGAGGTACATCGGGGGAATGGAGGGCCCGCTTCACCGGTAAAGTCGGTAAGGAGCGGAGAATCGGCGCGTCGAAGGTCCGGGAAGTCGGATAACGGGTTATCCGACGATGGGGTGGCTGGAAGGGGGCTGGCGGGAGTTGCGCGAGGGTGGGGTGCTGTCCCGGGGGAAGGGAGCGAGGGAACGCGAGCGGGTGGGGCGGGCGGGGCGGG
>JGI12109J20283_10171876_pt1 | contig 14635 bp, 14 predicted proteins | sample ElkSlonscriptome_12_FD_20283 | JGI IMG/M metagenome (IMG submission 20283) | reverse complement strand
CGGCGCCGATCGGCCCGCGTTCGTCAATCGCCTCGCCTACCACGTTCATGATGCGGCCCAGCGTTTTGGGGCCAACAGGCACGCTGATCTGCGCGCCTGTATTGATGACTTCGCTGCCGCGCACGAGCCCCTCGGTGGAGTCCATAGCGATGGTGCGCACGGTGCTTTCACCAAGGTGCTGCGCCACTTCGAGAACGAGGGTCTTGCCCTGGTTTTTCGTTTCGAGCGCGGCGAGGATCGCGGGCAATTCGCCTTCGAAGTGCACGTCGACAACAGCGCCGATCACTTGGGTGATTGTGCCCTTGGTTGTTTGGTTGAGAGCTGCGGTAGCCATTTTGTCAGGTTCCTGCGTGGAAAGTTTATCGGGTGTGTGGGCCTTGCGCTGCGGGCTTATGCCTCTTGCGCGCAGACCGTTTCGGGGTTCAGCAACTGGTATTCGCCGTCCACTTCGGACAGCACGCCTTCAAAGCGCATATATTCATCATCGCCCAGGCCATATTCACAGGTGAAATCATGGCTGCCCATACCCTGCGCTTTACACAGCGCGTTGTTCACGGACTTTTTGTCAGGGCAGGCTGCAGCGAATTTCTCGGCGAACAGATCGCGGGTGGGCGGGGCGAGTTTGGGGCCTTCCTTTTCAAGCGCGGCCTTCATTTCATTGGCGGTCGGGCGCTTGGGGCCCTCTTCAGCCGGAGCATCGCCGCACGCAGCCAGAGCTAGAGCGGGGAGACAGATGAGAAGTGTACGGATCATAGTGCTTCGGCGCCTGCAATAATTTCAATCAATTCGGTGGTGATCGCGGCCTGGCGGCTGCGGTTGTACTGGATGGTGAGATCCTTGATGAGATCGCCCGCATTGCGCGTCGCGTTGTCCATCGCTGTCATGGATGCGCCATGCTCAGAAGCCTCGCGTTCAAGCAGCGCGCCGAAGATCTGTGTCTTCACATAGCGCGGCAGCAGCGCTTCGAGGATTTCCTCTTCGCCCGGCTCATATTCCACCACCGCGCCGCCATCGGCAGGCGGGGTGTCAGGTGAGGGAACGGGGATCAGCTGATCAATTGTGGGATCTTGTGCCAGCGCGCTTTTGAATGTCGGGTAGATGAGATGCGCGATATCGAACGCGCCCGCATCGAACATTTCCAACAATTCGGTGGCAATCGCATCGGCTTCCTCGAAACCCGGCGTCTTCACGCTGGCAGTATCGAAATGCTTACCGATCTGGCTTGCAAAATCACGCTTGAGCGGTGCGCGACCCTTTTTTCCGACAAGGTAGAAGGTCACATCCTTGCCATCGGCCATCAGGCTTTTCGCCTTGGCTTTGGCCGCTTTCACGATGTTGGAGTTCAAGCCGCCACACAGGCCCTTATCGGTGTTGACCACCACAAGAAGGTGGCGCTTGTCCGATCCGGTGCCCGCCAGCAATTTGGGCGCGCTGTCACCCGAAACCTTGCTCGCAAGGCTCTCCATCACCGATGCCAGACGCTCCTGATAGGGGCGCGCCGCCTCGGCAGCGGCCTGCGCACGGCGCAGCTTGGCCGCTGCCACCATCTGCTTGGCTTTGGTGATCTTCTGGGTCGATCTGACCGAGTTGATCCGACCCTTGAGTTCTTTGAGTGAGGGCACTTGCTACGCTACCTCTTATGCGAACTGCTTGGCAAAAGCATCGAGAGCCGCAACGGTGCGATCCTTGATGTCGCCTTCGAATTTCTTCGTCTCGCGGATATCGCTCAGGATGTCTGCGTGGCTGGAGCGGAAGAAATCGAGCATCTGCTCTTCATACCCGGTTACCCGGTCAACGGCGACATTGTCGATATAGCCGTTGGTGCCAGCGAAGATCGAGACGGTCTGCTCTTCAAACGGCATGGGGCTGAACTGCTTTTGTTTGAGCAATTCGGTGAGGCGCGCACCGCGATTGAGCAGTTTTTGCGTCGCGGCATCAAGGTCCGATCCGAACTGGGCGAACGCCGCCATTTCTCGGTATTGGGCAAGGTCCAGCTTCATCGAGCCGGAGACTTTCTTCATTGCCTTGGTCTGGGCAGCACCGCCGACGCGGGAGACCGAAAGACCCACATTGATCGCGGGGCGAACGCCCTGATAGAACAGGTCTGTCTCAAGGAAGATCTGCCCGTCCGTGATCGAAATCACGTTGGTGGGGATATAGGCCGACACGTCACCCGCCTGCGTTTCGATGATCGGCAACGCGGTGAGCGAGCCCGAGCCGTTGTCACCATTCATCTTCGCCGCGCGCTCAAGCAGGCGGCTGTGCAGATAGAACACATCGCCCGGATAGGCTTCGCGGCCCGGCGGGCGACGCAGCAGCAGCGACATCTGGCGATAGGCAACGGCCTGCTTGGACAAATCATCATAGACGATTACAGCGTGCATGCCGTTATCGCGGAAGAATTCACCCATGGCGCAGCCGGTATAGGGCGCGAGATATTGCAGCGGAGCGGGCTCCGATGCAGTTGCGGCAACGACGATGGAATATTCCATCGCGCCGTTTTCCTCCAGCTGCTTCACGATCTGCGCCACGGTCGAGCGCTTCTGGCCAACGGCTACATAGACGCAGTAGAGCTTCTTCGATTCGTCGTCGCTTTCGTTCGGGCCCTTCTGGTTGATGAAGGTGTCAATCGCGACAGCGGTCTTGCCGGTCTGACGGTCCCCGATGATGAGTTCGCGCTGGCCGCGGCCCACCGGCACGAGCGCGTCAATCGCCTTGAGGCCGGTCTGCACCGGCTCTGAAACCGATTCGCGCGGGATGATGCCCGGCGCTTTCACTTCGACGCGGCTGCGCTGCGTGGTCTCGATCGGGCCTTTGCCGTCGATCGGGTTGCCCAGCGCATCGACCACGCGGCCCAGCAGCGCCTTGCCAACGGGAACGTCCACGATGGTTTCGGTGCGCCTGACCATGTCGCCTTCCTTGATCTCGGCATCCGAGCCGAAGATCACGACACCGACATTGTCCGCTTCAAGGTTTAGCGCCATGCCCTGAACGCCATTGGCAAATTCGACCATCTCGCCAGCCTGCACCTTGTCGAGGCCGTGAATGCGGGCGATCCCGTCGCCCACGCTGAGCACGGAGCCCACTTCGCTGACTTCGGCTTCAGTGCCGAAATTGGCGATCTGATCCTTGATGACCTTGGAGATTTCTGCGGCGCGGATTTCCATGTTTCTAAGTCCTTTAGGCCTTCATTGCCTGGGCGAGAGAATTCAAACGGGTGCGGATCGAGGCATCAATGCGCGTTGATCCGATGGTTACGACAAGACCGCCGAGCAGATCGGGATCGACATCGGCGGAAAGCATCACGGTGCGCCCCTCGCGCGCGGTGAGCTTGTCCTTGAGAGTGGCAAGCTGCGTATCCGAAAGGGGATGCGCAGATGTAACAGACGCGGTGATTTCCCCGCGCTGGGCAGCGGCAATCGCGCGAAACGCCTCAATCATGCCAGGCAGCGCTGGCAGACGGCGGTTTGCAGCAAGCACGCCGAGGAAATTGGTGGTGAGTTCGCTCAGCCCCAAATGTTTGGCAACGCCGGCCAGCGCTTCGCCGGCGACAGAGCGGCTGAGCTGCGGGTTGGTCGTCACGCTGGCGAGATCTTGCGATTCGGCCAGGGCCGCCTTGAGCGACGCCAAATCGTTCTCGACGGCGGTGACAGCCGCATTTTCGGTCGCAAGCTCGAACAATGCCGAGGCATAACGTCCAGCGAGGCTTGCCTGAATACCGGCGGAAATATCCACGCGCTTGATTGTCCTTCTAAGGAAAGGCCTCAAGGGAGGCGGCAAAAAGTGTTTCAATCGCCTTGGCGAGCGGCATCACCCATGGGGCGCGCAAAAACGGCCCTGCCCAAGGCGGCTGCGCGCCTAGCACCGCCCTTGGTAGGATGCAAGCCAAGGCGAAGCTCAAATCGTGACAGGCTCGACCATTATCCAAGACCATGGTATTTACCAAAGGGTAGGCTGGACCGGGGCCCTTGCAGCACGCCCATGGCCTGAGCGATGAAGCACCAGCGCGGATAAAGCCTTGCGTCACAAGATAAGGCCAAGAAAGGCCAAGTGATAGAGACGCGCTGCACGATGATGGGAGAGGATGGATGAATATCACGCCAATGGCGCCCGAATGCGGGGTTGAAATCACTGGAATTGATCTGGCCGATTGCAACGATGCGCAATTGCAAATGATCAAGCAGGCGATCTACGAACACGGCGTGGCGGTGTTTCGCGATCAGGAATTTTCTCCGGGCGATCACATCGCTTTTGCCAGGAAGTGGGGCGGGATCGACATCAACAATTACTTCCCGCTCAATCCCGATCACCCAGAAATCGCGCTGGTGCGCAAAGAAGCCAGCCAGACGACGAATATCGGCGGGGCGTGGCACACCGATCATTCCTACGACCAGGTGCCGGCAATGGGATCGATCCTTGTCGCTCGTGAATTGCCCCCAACAGGGGGCGATACGCTGTGGGCGCATATGGGCGCAGCCTATGATGCGTTATCGGATGATCTGAAGCAGCGGATCGAAGGACTGGAGGCGTTTCACACCGCTGATCATGTCTACAAGGAAGGCGGGATTTACGCGCAAACCGATCAGGGCGCGAGCCTGCGCGGGCAGGCGCTGGAGACGGGCGCGGTGCACCCCGTGGTGATCCGCCATCCGCAAACCGGGCGCAAGCTGGTCTATGTAAACAGCTCGTTCACGATCCATTTCGTCGGCCAGACGCGCGAGGAAAGCCTGCCGCTGCTGGGCGAACTGGTTGCCGCTGCGCTGACGCCCACCAATCAGTGCCGCCTCGAATGGAAACCGGGCACAGTAGCGATCTGGGACAATCGCACGACCTGGCATAACGCGATGAACGATTATCAGGGCCATGCGCGCGAAATGCACCGCATTACGCTTTCGGGCGATCCGCTAACCGGCGATAACGAGAGCACGCGCGCGGCTGAACTGGTTTGATAATTCCAGCGCGGCGGCGGTCGGGGCTGTGCGCGTTGCCTGTAACCCACGGTTTTCGCACGTTCTGCTGCGCGTCAAAACGGCAGGCGTGAAAACGAGAAGTCCGATCCACGGGGCAAGGCCAGCCGCCACGCAAACTCCGGTCACCAATTGAGCGCTTATCGGGATTGGCAGACGGCAAAAATCGCCAAACCGCCATTTAGCCTTCGGTTTGCTCGCCGTTGTAATACCGCGCATGCCAAGGTTGATGGGCAATGCCTCGTGGCTCAGTTTTCCGGGGCACCCATGCCTATCGCGTCGGTGCGCCCGCGCGCCGTACAGGTGTAGACCAGCCGTTCGTTCGGGCGTTGGGGCAGACCTGCGATCACCGCGCTTTGCTGTTCGCCGACTATGCGGGCTGCGTCTGTCACACCGCAGGCAGGAGGCGTGTAGCTATCGCGTGCCTCGCGGGCGGCTTCCATCGCGCTGCTGCCCAGAAGGTAGCGATCCGTGCGGAAGATGCGCGTTTGCGGATCGTAGGTGTTTATCGAGACAGCGGCTTCATCATCGGGCACGAACACCCGTGTCCATTCACCTGCCATCAGACCATATTGCGTGCGGCCATTGACGCAGCCGCTGGCAGCCCAGTCAAATTCCACATCATCGGTGCGCGCGCCTGTCACGCGGCTGCGTTCGGGCACGAAACTGCAGATCAGCGTGCCGTCGCCGGCCAGCGTTGGCTGGGTGTCATCGCCTCCATTCTTGCCATCAAGATCGCCCATGATCGCAGCCACCCTGTCTTCAAGTTCGGCAAATCCGGGGCGCGTTACCCACACCATCACCATGGCGATAAAGCAGGCGCCTGAAACTCCGGCGGCGATAATGGCGCGCGGGCTCGGAGTTGATTGCAGCGGTGATGGGCTGAAAGCAGGATCTGATTGCTTGCCGGGCGGATCGCCAGGCTCGCCCGCGCTGTCTGGATCCGTGTCTGCCGCCAGGTTTGGCACCACCACGCTGCGAGGCGCGCTCTTGCGCAAATGCAGCGCTGCCCAGCCTGAAACAAGCCCGCCCACAAACAGCAACAGCGCCAATGCAACCGCGTTATCGCGTGCCTCGGTGATATCGAACAGAGCCTGCATACGCGCCGCCTCGCGCGCCTCTCGCAAATCGGCTTCGCGCGCCGCCAATTGCGCCTGAGCCTCTGCGCGCTGCGCTTCGAAGCGGTCTCGCTCGGCGGCGTTGAGATCATCGATCGAACGGCAGGGAAGCGAATTGGTGATCGGCTCCACCCCGTTATCGCGCAAGAATGGCAGCAATTCGCGCAAGGACACTGCAAAGTAGAACTCCGCATCCGATCCATCCGAATCAGCGCCAAATGAATTGACCCCCAGCACCCGACCGCACGAATCGAGCAGCGGCCCGCCCGAATTGCCCCGCGCAATCGGTGCAGTGTGCAGCAGCGTATCGAACTGGCGGCTGGGCCGTTGGCCGGAAAGAAAGCCGCGCGTTTTGACAGGGGGTTGCGCTGTGAAAATGTCGGCAAAGTCCAGCCCCTGAGCCACATCCACGTTCATCGGATAGCCAACCGCGGAAACCTCGCCCATATCCCCGCTCACCACGCCGGCGATGGAAAGAGGGGGCAGGCGCAGGCCGTCTTCCGCGATCTCGATCAGCGCCAGATCGTTGCGCGGCGAAACCGCGATGGTTCTGGCAAATGCGCCGGTCGTATTGCCGCCCGCCTGCTCCGAAGGGACAACGCCAATGCGCAGCGTATCATCCTGCAAGGCCTCGCGGATGACGTGCGCATTGGTGACAATCAGCGTGGGAGTGACAGCAAAGCCGCTGCCATGGCTTACGGGACGAACTGTTTCCTCGCCGTCGTTTACCTGAGTGCCAACCAGCACAACGCGCACCACTCCGCGCGCTGCTGCATCCACATCGCCGGGATCAGCATAAGCGGGCGCCGCCACCAACAGGTGCGCGGCAAAAGCGGCGATCAAAACAGACACAAGGCGCGCGATAAACGTCATGCGCCCCCTATAGCCGCTTTACCCGCTGTGCCGAGGCCTGAATGCTGCCAACGCCGCAAAAGCGCTTTAGCAGCCGCCGTAATTGACCGCTTCAACGCTTTCGCTCTGGCCGTTGATGGTGAGGATCACGGTGAGGGGCGAGAAGGCATAGGCGGGGTTGTCGGTGATGCTCTGGCCCGGTTTGCCCAGCTTCAGCGTTATCCCGCCGTTTGAATATGTGCCTTGCGCGCCCGTCGGCGCGAGCACGATATCGCGGCCATCCAGATTGATCTTGATGCCTCCATCCATCGTGCCGGGAATATCGGTTGCGGTGGCAAACATAGCTGCATCGCCTGTGCGTGACAGGCGGAGCATGCCGGCAAGCGTGGTTGGCACGCCAGAGGCGGGCGCGCGGTAAAGATACTGGAAACACTGCGCATCGCCCACAGCTTCGCCTGTCACCGAGCCCAGCCGGGCAGCAATTGACCCACCCGCAGCCGCTTGGGCAGGCGGGGGAGCCACCTTGGCTGTCTCGCGGCATGTGAGCCTGCCATCGCGCACGCACAGCCATTGGGTGTAGCCGCCATAGCCATCATAGGCGCGCAGAGATGCCTGGCTTGGCGGGGTCCTGCCGTCGACGCGATAGGGCGTCTTTTCGGCCCGCACGCCGATTGTGTCGACGCCCACATGTTCGATCACACGCTTTCGAACCTGGCGCGCGCGAGTGTCGAAATCGTTCAGCACCAGAATACAATTGTGATTGCACTCCTCGCTTTCGGTATATTTGATCTGGATGAGGCCCTGCCCGCTGGCAAATTCTTCCTGATAGGCATCGCGGTTGATCGCATTAGTCCACCCCGCAAGGCGAAAATTCCGACCGAAGAACGGATTGGTCTTGTCCAGCGCATAGCGGAACGGCGGCTGCCAGAAACCATCATCGAGCGGCTGCGGGCCTTCTTCTAGAAATTCACGCTTTGCCGCGCCCACCTTGCGATACTTCCACTGCTCGCTCGTGCGCACAAAGCGCGCGTTATAGATAAAGTGATCGTCTGCCACAGACTGGATCGGGTGGCTCGTAAAATTCCCTGAATCCACAAGACGCAAAACGTATTGCGGGCCGAATTGGGTTTCTTCCACCGACATATACCCCACCTCGACAAAGCGCCGGTAATTAGGCTCCGCGCCGGGATCATAGGTCTGATAGATCACCAACTGGTCTTCGGCGAGAAAGTCGAAACGGTGCTGTTTGCCGCCTTCCTCGGTGTATTCGTAAGCATTGCCCATCAATTTCGCGACATTGGCCCTTGCAGCGGCGATATCGGGCTTGCCCGGTTGGCTGGCCTTGGCGGTGGATGCCGCCGGAATGCTTGCAGGCGGCGCAGGTTTACCAGCGGCAGGCGGAGGCGCCGGCGTGGTTGTGGGGGGCGGGGGACCTTGCGACGTCGAGCCGGGAGGGCTGGATTTGGGCGGATTGGCGCCGGGCATTTTCGGTCGCATATAGTCAGGCACACCGGGAAGCGGATTGTCGGGTGATACCCCCAGGCTCGCCATCATCGCATCGGCAATGCACTGCGATTTCACCTGCCAGAAAACGCTGTATTTCGCAGGCGGTACAGGCGACGTGTGCCCGTCATCCTTGAACAGCGAGGCAAGCTGTTCATCATTCACCCCCGCCGCGCGCGCTTTGGTGATGGTGCACGGGCACGATTGCGGGCTGGTCACCTCGGTAGCGCGGCACGATGCTTCCAGCGCTGCATCTGCCGGGCTTTGCGAAAACGCCGGCGCCGAGACGAAAGCCGCCAAACCGGCAAGTCCGCCTGCCAATGCTGCACCGATTCTGAAGTCCATAAATACTTCCCAAGCAACACCAATGTCTTTGCGATAGTATCGTGTTCGCATATTGCAGCGCAATGAACCGTCCTTCGAAATTTGCTTGAACAAAACGGCTGGCGTGCTTTTTGGCAAGGGTTCTGTTTGCTAAAAGGGGAGTGCCTGAAGGCCCTGCATGCAAGGGGGCGATCATTATGGCCTTCAGTGAAAGGATCAGCGCGGATGAGCGCAAAGGACAAAAGCCAAGGCGGCACGGGGCACACCATCCATTGGCGCGTGATCGAAACCACGCTTGGCCCCATGCTTGTCGGCGCGACGCAAAAAGGCGTGTGCTGCCTTTCTTTCGGTGAAGGTGAGAGCGATCTCGCCGCGCGCTTCCCTGATGCGCGGCTGGCCGAGGCGGACGAGGATTTTGACAGCCTGTTTGAACAAGTGATTGCCAAAGTAGAAAACCCGCATGCGCAATCCGGCGCTGCAATCCCGCTGGATGTGCGAGGCACTGCGTTTCAGCGCCGTGTATGGGCGGCCTTGAGCGCAATCGCGCCGGGTGAAACGCGCAGCTATGGCGAATTGGCCACAGCTTTGGGCAATCCCGACGCATCGCGCGCGGTTGGCGGGGCAAACGGGGCGAACAAGATCGCCGTTCTCATCCCGTGCCATCGCGTGGTGCAAGCCGATGGCTCGCTGGGAGGCTATGCCTATGGACGCGAAATCAAGGCGGAATTGCTGAGACGGGAACAAAAATGAGTCAAATCGTTGAGCTTTTTTGGAGGACCTATGGAACCGCCCTTTCCAATGAGGGAGCGCTTTGCTGATGACCGAATATCCCCCCGACACCGCCACGCGGCTGCACAGCCTTGATGGAAGTCGGTTCACATCTAGCGGCGGTGAGGCCTATTGGAACTTTACCTCGGCGTTTGGTGGATGGGCGCTGGCGCTGGGCTAAAGCGCGACGCAGCTGGCAGGCGCGCCAGAGGGATCGCGAACCGGATTGCAGGCGGGAATGCTGGCAAGCGCGACGGCAAGTTTCCTTAAACCCCTGCCCGAAAGCGGGCTGATCGTTGATGTGCAAACGTTGCGCGAAGGGCGGCGGACCAATTTTGTTCGCGCCAGCTTTAGCAGCGAAGACGCGCCCGAAGACCTTGTTTTCACGGCAGACTATGTCTTTTCGAACATGAAGCAAAAGCTGCTCGATTATTCAGCGCCGATGCCCGCAGTCAAAGCCCCCGAAGATGCGCCCTGTTTGCCTGATACGCCGGGGCCAAAATTCCTCAGCCGCTACGAACAGCGCGTGGCTTTGGGCACGCCGTTCAGCGCGCAGGAGCATCCCCATTCCGCCTTCTGGATCCGCGATGCGGCAGACAGGCCGTGGGATGCAAAAGCGCTCTTGGCGATCTCCGATACGCCGATGCCGCGCACCTTCTTCGTTGATTCCACCCTATTTCGGCGCGACCGTGCAGTATGACCTGCACGTATTGTGCGATGCCGAAACGCTGGCTGCATGCGGCAGCGATGTCCTGCTCGTCGAAGCATCGAGTGACCGCGTCTTTTCGGGACGCGTCAGCCAGCGCACCCGCATCTGGTCACGCAGCGGGTTATTGCTGGCCGTATCGAACCAATTGGCGTTTTACTGAAATGGCGGCTTGATGTGTGGTTGATCACGGCGCTGAGCCGGGCCGCTCAACCCAGTGAAGCCTGCAGGATCGCAGCAGACAGCCAGATGCCGATCAGCAGCACGCTTTCCCAGCCGATCCCGCCTGGCCCCTGACGCTCGCGACGCAGCAGGCCTAGCAGCAGGATCGCAGTCATCACCAGCACCAGCGCGATCCAGAAAACCGTGCGCATGTCGATCGCATGGTAAATCGACCCATCGCGATATGCGACATCACTGGTGGCCACGAACAGCGCATCGAACATATTGCCGCCGATAATCCCGCCGATCGCCAATTGCAGCGCGCCGCGCCGCACTGCGGCCACTGTGGTGACGAGTTCGGGCAGCGAGGTAACAATGGCTGTGCCCAGCGCGCCCACCACACCTTGCGAGATGCCCAGCCGATCAGACAGCACGATGCCTGTCGTGCCTACGCCATACCCTGCCAGCCCGACAATAAGCACGATTCCGCCAAAGATCGTGCCGACCAGCCAGAGCGGGCGGCTTTCATCAGGCGCATCCTCGGCTTCATCGCGCGTGTCCTCGGTTGAACGCGGAAGCCACATCGGGCGCTCGTGAATGCTGTGCGCGGTGCGAAGCCCGACAATATAGGCCCCGGCCAGCAGCGGAGTAATCGGATGGATGCCAAGCACTGTAAACTCAGGCCCGCTCGCCGCGAGCAAGGGGAGGGTACAAAGCAGGATGAGCATCGTCGCCTGTCCGAGATTGACCGGGCTTGCCGCTGCATGTTCAAGGTTGATTCGGCGATGGGCCAGATCGGCGATCCCGAGAAACATCGTCTGCGCCGCGATCCCACCGAACGCATTCGAGACAGCGAGATCGGGCGCGCCTGCCGCCGCCGTTCCGGTGGAGGTGACGATCCCGGCGATACTGGTGCCCGCGCCAAGCAGGACCGAGCCGATCAGCGCTTCGCCGAACCGGGTGCGGTCAGCGATGTTGTCTGCCAAGGCCGCCATCTGCGTGCCAAGCACGCCGATGACAACCGCGCACAGGGCAAACAGGCCGACAATCAACGGCGTGGAAAGGTCGGCCGGATCAGGCAGGCTGTTCTCCCTCGTTTACGGGGCGCCGTTCACGCAGCAAAGCGGCGCGGCGGGGGCTTAGCCCTCGAATTGTGTCTCCAGCGTGATCTCGCAATTAAGCAAGCGCGAAACCGGGCAACCTTCCTTGGCCTTGTTGGCGAGGTCTTCAAATTCGGCCTGAGCGAGGTTGGGAATTGTGCCTGTAAGCTTCAGCGCGCTGCGGGTAATGGCAAAGCCGCCTTCGCCATCATCCTCAAGCGTTACGGTGCATTCGCATTCCAGAGTGCCATCCGTGTGGCCTGCCTCGGCCAGTTGAAAGCTGGTTGCCATCGTAAAACATGCGGCATGCGATGCGGCAATCATCTCTTCGGGATTGGTCCCTGGCCCGTCTTCAAAGCGGGTCTGGAAGCCATAGGGACTGTCGAGCGCACCCGATTTGGTGGCGACATAGCCTTTGCCGGGCTTGCCCATACCATCGTATCGGGCGGTGGCGGTGTTCGTTGATTTCATCGCTGGTGCTCCTTTACCGGTCTAATCAACCGTCTTCGCCAGCGTTCCGTTATGGCGATGATCGGGTGCGCTGCCGCGATCAGTCGAGCTTGGGCTCCATCCCCGGTTCTGCCTTGGCCATTGCGCGCTGATACGCCTCGCGCGCGCCGATGCGCTTAAGATAGGCTTTGAGATTGGGCTTGTCGTCAATCGACTGCTCGCGAAAGGCGCGCGATGTGGTGAGCTGGAACACCATCATGATATCGGCGGTGGTCAGCTGCGCGCCGCCGAAATAGTCCGCTGCGCCAAGCCGCGCCTCGATCTGGGCCCAGGCATTGGCCACCCGGTTCATCATTGGCGCGGGCATTTCAGCCCCGGCAAAGGCAACCGCGATCTGCATCATCCCGTTGGTCATGAATGTCGCATTGGCGAAATGAAACCAGTAAAGATGATCGGCAAAATCGGGGTGATCGGGGCCGGGCACCAGATCGGTGTCAGGGGCATATTTGCCCACGATATATTCCACGATAGCGCCGCTTTCGCCGAGCATGGTGGTGCCTTGGTCGTTGGTATCCTCGATCAGAGGAGCGATCTGCATTGGATGCAGCGCTTTCAATTCGGGTGGAGCCAGCCGTGTTTCGGGATTGCGATTGTAAAGCTTCAGATCATAGTCCAGCCCCAATTCCTCGCACAGCCACACGATGCGTTCGGATTGCGAGATGCGTAAGTGGTGGATGGTCAGCATGATACGAAGCTCCTGTGATTGACGTGCCGGGCGCTATCGGGTTCGGTGCTGCGAGGCAACACGCAGTCCGTGCGATATGGCATTAGAGCAAAACGATGGAACCGCAGATGCAAACCGGATCGGATGAGGCTGGTATGACCGGTCTTGACAATGCAGGCGCTGGCACAGCCGCAGGCAAAAACGAAAACGCAGCACCGCCGGAGCGTCCACTATGGCGCAAGGTGTGGGAATTTCCGCTGGTTGCCATGGTGATTGCGATATGTTTGGTGGTAGCCGCCCTCATCGCCAGCTCGGAATTGCTTTTTCTTGTCTTGTCTGACGATTGGCCGGAGGTCCTGCGCACGGTCTTGCCGCCTCTCACGGCGGTGACAGCTGTATTCCTGGTGATGAAATTTGCCGTCAGTCGGCTGGGGCGCGCGCCGCGTGATGATGTGCCCCTGGCGATAGCGCCCGCGCACATCGCAGCGGGGCTGGGCATCGGCTTTGTGATCTTTGCGATCGTGGTTGGGATTGCTGCTGCGATAGGCGTTTATCGCATAACCGGGTGGGGCACGATGGAAGGCTGGCTGGGAACCTTGATGGCAGCGGGCGTGGTTGCAGGCTTTGTCGAAGAGGTGCTGTTTCGCGGCATTGTGTTTCGCTGGCTTGAGGAATTGGGCGGCAGCTGGGCGGCGCTGGCGATCAGTTCGCTGTTGTTCGGCTTTCTCCACGCGGCAAACCCAAACGCGACCGTGTTTTCCTCCATCGCCATCGCCGTTGAAGCGGGGATCCTCCTGGGCGCTGCCTATATGCTCACGCGTTCTTTATGGCTGGCAGTGGGCATCCATGCAGGCTGGAACGTGACGCAGGGGCTGATCTTCGATGTGCCGGTATCGGGCATGAGCGTTGACGGGATCGTGGAGGCCGAGCTGTCCGGCCCAGACCTTTTGAGCGGCGGCGCTTTCGGGCTTGAGGCATCGGTGATCGGCCTTGTCGTTGCGACAGGGGCGGGGCTGTGCATATTGCTGCTCGCGCGGCAAAGGGGCGAGGTGATCGGCCCGATATGGTCAAAGCGGCCCGCGCTTGATGATCGGTCCCGGTCCTAGCGTACCCAGCCCTTTTGGGCCGGGGTAAGGCTATCAAGGAAGGCATCGGCTGTTTCCAGATAGTCCCGCTTTTTCTCGTCACCCATCCTGTCCCACGTGGAATAGACGCGCGCAACGCGGTGGTTTTTGGAAAGCCGCTCGCGGTTGCGATCCATGAAGTGCCAGTAAAGCGAGTTGAAGGGGCATGCATTCTCGCCCGTCTTCTTGCTCACCGAATAGCGGCATTCCTTGCAGTAATCGCTCATCTTGTTGATGTAATTTCCGCTAGCCGCATAGGGTTTGGTGGCAAGCTTTCCGCCATCGGCAAACAGGATCATGCCTGAAACATTGGGCAGTTCCACCCATTGATAGGCATCGGCGTAAACCGCGAGATACCAGTCCTGCACATCCGCCGGATCAATGCCTGCAATCAGGCAGAAATTGCCCAGCACCATCAGCCGCTGGATGTGGTGGGCGTGCGCATCTTCGTGGGTGGAGCGGATGCAATCGGCAAGGCAGCGCATGTCTGTCTCGCCCGTCCAGAAAAATTCGGGCAGGCTGCGCCGGGCATTCAGCTTGTTATCGCTTTCCAGCCCCGGCATGTGCAGCCAGTAAAACCCGCGAATATATTCGCGCCAGCCAATGATCTGGCGGATGAAGCCTTCTACCGAATTGATCGGCGCTGTGCCCTCTTCATACGCCGCCTGCGCCCGGTCACACAGCTCAAGCGGATCGAGCAGGCCCAGATTGATGCTGGTGGACAGCATTGAATGATACATATCGTCAGACCCGTGGACCATCGCATCCTGATAGGGGCCGAATTTCTCGATGCGCTGGGCAAAGAAGGCATCGGCGGCTTTCTCTGCCTCGTCGCTG
>JGI12109J20283_10085464_pt1 | contig 14650 bp, 9 predicted proteins | sample ElkSlonscriptome_12_FD_20283 | JGI IMG/M metagenome (IMG submission 20283) | reverse complement strand
CGAGGAGGGTCGTGTTCGCCCAGACGAGGCCGGGCCGGTAGAGGACGAACAGCGCCACCGCCAGCCCGCTCCACCGCGGAGGCAGGACCTCTCGCCCGATGACCCAGATCAGGAGCGCGATGCCGATCCACAGGATGGCCTGGAGAATGCGGATGCCCATCGGAGGCCCGTCGGCGAAGACGCCGTAGGCATCGAGCTCCTGCGCGCTCCCGGTGATCCAGAGCAAGTAGGGATAGAGCGGGGACATGTAGAAGGCTTCGTCGGGCGCGAAACTCACGGTCGCGATCTCGACGGCGCGCTCGACGTAGTAGTGTTCGTCGACGGCCGGAACGCGCGTCAGGGGCGAGTCGTACAATTGCGACCAGAGCAGGCCCCACACGGCGAGGACGACACATCCCGCGGCGATGACGAGGGATCGTCCTCCGGGCCTGCGTCGCCGGTCCTGCTTCGACGCCGTCATGATCGTGGCCTACTCTTCGTCGGCCTCGAGCCGCGCGAACCAGTGGGTCGCGAGAATCGTCCGCCCGTGGGCGACGTTCTCGGCCTGCGCCGCTTCCGGGTTGAACACGAGCAGTCGCTCGCCGTCCAGTGCAATGGCCATCGTGTGGAACTCACGAACGTAGATGTAGGGGTCCGGGGCGATCGTGCGTCGCACACCCGGCACGGGGACGCCGCTTCGGAAGTCCAGGGGGACCTCGACGATCGTGCGCGTCGCCCGGTCGCGCAGGAAGACGCGGTCACCCGACGGATGCCACATGAGGTGCGTGGGCGCGCCGGTTGACTCGTGCAGGACCCAACTCCGGGAGGGATCGGAATACGACGCCAGCAGCAGCGTGCTCTGCCCTCCGCCCTCCGAGGTTCCGTAGGCGACCCATTGGCCGTCGGGCGACATGGCCTGGCCGACCTGGATCCCGGGGCTGGTGTCGAAGGGGATCAGCGCGGGGTCCGGATCGGTCAGATCCATCTTGTAGGTGTCCCACGCGCCCGCCGTGCCGTAGTCGATGAAGAGGCCTTTGGTGCCGTCGCGCGACACGACGTTGATCGCAACGGCCGTGGACTGTGCCGCGAGGGTCTCGGGAGGCGCCGAGCTGTCGATCGACTGTCGTAGCGTGAGGTAGGTCGTGTCGGCCCAGCGATTCCAGTAGAAGGTCTTGCCGGTGGGGTCGAAACCACCGACGAAGGCACGGCCGGTGCCGTCGGTCAGCGCGCGCGACGTTCCCGTTTCCAGGTCGATCAGCATGATGCGCGACGTGGATCCGTCGACCCGGCTGACCGCGAAGGATCGACCGTCCGGCGCGATACAGGGTTGGACGTACTCGCCCGGTGCGGCGATCTCGGTGAGTTCTCCGGTGTTCAGGTCCAGCCAGCTCGGTCGCGCGGTCGCTTCTACCGCGGCGTCCGTGCGGTAGACCATCGTGCCGTCGTCGCTCCAGCTGATCTCGGCGCTCCCGTCGTCGGTCTCCTGGTCCGCGACGAGCGTGGCCAGATTCTCGAGGAGGGGCTTCGGGAGACCGGAGACTTCCATCGTTTCCGGGTCGAACTCGATCCCGATCAGCGTGCGGTCGCGCACGAAGGTGAGCAAGCCGCCCACGGCATATCGGGGGAACGAGCCTCCTCGAAGCAGATCGCGACTTTCGCCCGTTCGGGTGTCGACCACGCGGATCGTCGCTTCGGCGTAGCTCTGACCCAGTTCCTGCGACATGAACAGGACATGGTGTTGATCGGGCAGGGTCGACGGCCAACGATGGGACCGCTCGTTCTTCGAAGCATCGAGCGTCGTCAGCGGAGACTTTTCTCCCGTTCTCAGGTCGACCAGCGTGAGGGCGGTTGCGAAGTTCTCGTTGAACACGAGCGTCTGGTCGTCGACCCAGGCGATGCCACGCGGGTCGTCCACCGTACAGACCTCGATCGGGGCGCCGCCTTCGACGGCCGCGCGCCAGATGCGGCCGTCGCTCTGGAAGGCGAGCCAGCGGCTGTCCGGTGAGAAGGCCATCGAGCTCGCGTAGGCCAGATCTCCCAGCGCCCGTGTGCGTCGCGTGCTGAGATGCTGGAGGTGGATCTGCGTACTCGCGAAGTAGGACAACCACTGCCCGTCCGGCGAGATCTGGATCGACGGTCCGATGTTCGGGGTCATGGGATCGAGGCCGTCGAGTTGGAGCGCGACTTCGAGCTTCGGAGCCTCGGGGGGCTGCGCGCTCGGGCGCACGAGCCAGCTCCCGACCGCCAGCAGAACGCCGAGAACCGCCACGGTCCAGGGGATCCACGACTTCCGGTCGGAATCGACGGCGACGGGGATGCTCGCCGATGCATGGAGGGTCGTGGGATCGTCGCGCCAGCGCTCGAGGCGGATACGTGCTTCGCCGATGTCGCGCAGTCGGCGACGCGGGTCGCGTTCGAGGCAACGTTCGAGCAGCCGGATCACGGCCGGCGGCGTATCGTTCGGCAGATCGTCCCACGGCGGGTCGGCGCGGAGCACGGCCGCGAGGGTGTCGCTCACCGTTTCGCCTTCGAAGAGTCGGCGGCCGGTGAGCATCTCCCACAGGATGCAACCGAAAGCCCAGAGATCGGCGCGGCGGTCGACGGTCTTGCCGCGCGCCTGTTCCGGACTCATGTAGGCGGCGGTGCCGAGCACGGTCCCGGCGATCGTCATGGCCGCCGTGATCGTCGGAGACTGGGAAGGATCGCCCTCGTCGACCCCCTCGCCGAGCACGGCGCGCGCCAGTCCGAAGTCGAGCACCTTCACGCGTCCGTCGGGCGTGCGCATGATGTTCGCGGGCTTCAGGTCGCGGTGGACGATGCCCTTCTCGTGCGCTTCTTCCAGCCCCTCGGCGAGTTGCCGCGCGACGTCGAGGGTTTCCTCGAGATCGAGAGGCCCCTGACGGAGCACGCGGCCGAGGTCTTCCCCTTCGACGCATTCCATCACCAGGAAACGATGTTCCCCGTCCTGCTCCAGACCGAAGAGCGACGCGATGTTCGGATGATGGAGCGCAGCCAGGGTGCGCGCCTCACGTCCGAAACGGGCCACCCGTTCGGGGTCATCGCGCAGTTCGCGGGGGAGCAACTTGATCGCGACTTCGCGGTCGAGCTTGGTGTCCCGCGCGCGGAAAACCTCTCCCATGCCGCCGCGACCGAGAGGGGCCACGATCTCGTAGTGGGCCAGGCGGGAACCGATCATGCGAACCTCGGGCAAGGGCGTGTCCGGCGAGGGTCCCCGATCCTGACCCCGGGAGCAAGCGCGTAGGCTACTCGAAGCGACTCTTCAACGTTCCGAAATCGATCGTATCGTCGGCGACCGGAGCCAGGCACTCGGCCAACACGCCGTCGATCATGAACAGCGCGCCGCCTTCGACGACGACGTCGAGGATGTGCGTCGTCGCGCAGTTCGGCGCGTCGATCGAGACCGCTTCGACGGTGCCGTCATCGATTGCGCCGCCGGTCACGGAGCCGATCCAACTCGCGGCGGGACTCGTGTAACTCCCGTCGTCGTCGACGTAGAACTTCACGCCCCGGCCATCGGTGAAGGTCCAGCCGACGAAGCCGAAGCTGAGCCTGCAGGCGGCCTCGGAGTCGCTCCCGTCGCATCCGTATGCGAAACGAAGGATCACGTCGTCGTTCGACGGCGAGGTGCTGTTGTCGACACGCAGCAGATTGCCTGCGGCGCCCGGCGGCACGACGTTGGGAAAGATCGTCAACACGTTTGCCACGTTCCGCACGTTCATGTCGGTGGGCGATCCGCTGAGCAGCACGTCGAAATACGGACCCGTCGGGAGGGAGTCGAAGTCCGCATCGGCGGGTGTGATCTGGGCGGCGGCGGTCGTCGAGGTCGCAAGGGCGAACAGAAGGGTCAAGAGAAGGGTGCGGATGGGAGGATCAAGGCGCATGGGGGGCGTCTCCGTGGAAAAGGGGTGCCGGTGGCGGAACCAGAATGCGGCCGGCGAAAGCGTGCCTCTCCACTGTAGCGCAATTGCATCATTCGCGGTGGGCGCGCTTTCGTGGGCCCCCGATTCCCGTCCGGCCAGGATCAGCCCTTCACCCCACCATGCGTGAGCCCCTCGACCAGGAACTTGCTCAGCCCGAGGAACAACGCCACCACCGGCACCGCGACCAGCAACGACCCGGCCGCGTAGTTCGCCCACTCGGTCTGGAAGGTCGTCGCGAGACTCTCGAGTCCCAGCGGCAGGGTGTTCAGTTCGCGGCTGACGATCAGCGTCCGCGCCACGATGAACTCGCTCCATCCGGCCAGGAAGCTGAACAGGAAGGTGATCACCAGCGCGGGCGCGCTCAGCGGCAAGGTGACGCGCCAGAAGGCCCCGACCTCGGTCATGCCATCGATCATCGCGGCTTCTTCCAGCGAACGCGGGATCGTGTCGTAGTAGCCCTTCATGGTCCAGATGCAGAAGGGCAGCGCGGTGGCGGTGTAGGCCAGGATCACGCCGACCAGCGAGTTCACCAGGCCGAGGTTGCGCATCAGCAGATACATCGGCAGCAGTAGCATGGTCGCCGGGAACATCTGTGTGGTGAGAATCGCGAAGAGGATTCCCTTCTGTCCCGGGAGTCTGAATCGACTCAACGCGTAGGCAGCGGTCGACGCCAGGGTCACGCCCAGGATCGCCGTCGACAGAGCGACGAGCAGACTGTTGCCCAACCATCGCAAGAAGGGCTTCTCGAAGAGGATCGTACGGAAGCTCTCGAGACTCGCGCCCTCGGGGATCAGGTCGAGCGACGTCGAATAGAGCTGATCGCCGGGTCGCAGGCTGATCGAGAAGATCTGCAGTACCGGATACATCGTGATCAGTACGACGACGATCATCGCCGCGTGCCACAGGACCTTCTTGAGCGTCGGACTCATCTTTCTCTCCTGGCTCTGGTCTAGGCCCCGTAGGCCGACTTGTCGGCCTGGCGATAGTTCATCCACGTGAGCACCAGCAGGATCAGGAAGATCAACACGCCGAAGGCTGCCGCGTAACCGTAGCGGTAGTAGACGAAGGCGGCCTTGTAGACGTAGGTCACGAGGATGTGGCTGCTGTCGGCCGGCTCGCCGTGGTTCGTCACGAGCCAGATCACGTTGAGATTGTTGAAGGTCCAGATCGTGCCCAGCACGATCGCTGGCATCATCACGGGGCGCAGCAAGGGGATCGTGATGTGCCGCAAGCGCCACCAACTGCCCGCGCCATCGATGTCGGCGGCTTCGTACATCTCCTTGGGAATGCTCTGCAGTCCGCCCAGCGCGACGACCATCATGAAGGGGAAGCCCAACCAGATGTTCGTGATCAGCGCGGCGGCGAAAGCGCCGACCTCGGTCGACAGCCAGGGTACGGGATCCATGCCGATGCTGCCGAGTAGGAGGTTGATCTGCCCGTACTCGAAGTTGAACATGCCGCGCCAGCTGAGCGCTGCGATGTACTGAGGCAGCGCCCACGGCAGGATCAGCAAACCGCGATAGAAAGCGCGTCCGGTGAACTTCTGGTTCAGCGCGAGCGCCAGACCGACGCCGATCACGACGTGGAAGACGACGTTGATGCCCGTCCAGATCAGGGTACGCAGCAGGTATTCGTAGAGGTCGGGCTCGCCGAAGAGACGCAGGTACTGTGCGAAGCCGACGAAGTCCGGGCCATCCTTGATCGTGTACAGACCGAGGTTCGTCATCGACAACCAGAGGTTGTAGACGAAGGGCCAGAGGACGATCAGTCCCATGACCAAGGCCGACGGGATCAGGAAGAGCGCGATCGCGCCGCGACGGCTCACAGCTTCATCTCCTCGATCTTGCGCAGGGCGTCTTCCTGCATGCGTTGGGCAGCTTCTTCAGGGGTTGCGCTGCCGCTCACGACCCGCTGCATACCGGGACGCATGACGTCCCAGATCGCGCGCATTTCGGGGACCAGCGGCATCTGGCGTCCTCGTCGCAGTTGCTCCCAGCTGGCGGCGAGCTCGGGATTGTTCGCGACGCGTGGCCAGTTACCGACATCGATCCGGCTCGGCAGCGCGCCGATGCGATCGCTCAGCCGACCGACGACGTCGGCACTCGTGAGGAACATCATCAGGTCGACCACGAGGTCGAGCCGTGTTTCGGGCACGTGGATGTTCATCGAGTAGCCCTTGCTCGCCGTCGACGGCGACGGCCAGAGACCGGTCTCCGGGATGCGTGGGATCGAGCTCAGCCGGACGTCGATCCCGACGTCGCGGTAGCCCTGCCACGACCACGGCCCGTTGATGATGAACGCGGCCTTCCCCTGTTTGAACAGCGTGTCGGAGAGCGGATAGTCGCAGCTCGGCGGGATGATCCCCTCGTCGATGAAGCGCCGCACCAGCGCGAGGGCCCCGACCATCGCCTCGGAGTCGAGGGTTGGATGCTCGCTCTCGTCCATCACCCAGCCGCCGTAGCCGCCGAGGAAGGGGATCAGCCAGAAGGGCTCGGCCAGGTTGAAGACCAGGCCCCAGCGATCTGGTCGGCCGTCGCCGTCTTCGTCGATCGTGTTCTCTTTCGCGACGCGGATCAGCTCTTCCATGGTCATCGGCGCGTCGGGCGCGAAGGCGCCGTTGCGGACCAGGGTGAGGTGATTGCCGATCTGATCGCTGATCCGGTAGGTCTTCCCGTTCACCTTGGGCAGCGCGTCGGGGAGGTAGAGCGCCAACGTGTCGGGATGGATGTTCAGCCGTGGGTCCTCGAGCTCGTAGATCAGGCCCATGATGCTGTAGGGGCCGACGCCGTCGCTCGGACCGTAGACCAGGTCGGGGCCGGTGCCCGCCAGCGCGGCGGTCTGGAAGTTCTGCCGCAGGTTCTCGGTCTCGAAGTGCACGACGTCGACGCGCACGCCGGGGTGTTCGTCCTCGAACATGTCGAGGTGTTCGCGCAGCATCGCCTGCTCGGCGGGATCCATCTGTTCCCAGACGGTCAGGCGGTTCGGGTCGTCGCGCGAGGGTCCGCAGGCGACGACTCCGATGGCCAGGACGAGGCCGAGGACAGTGGGGAGGTGGGCTCGATGCTTCATCATCGGCCGATTGTACGCCGAGACGTGCGAGGATAGAAGAACTCCCCGGCCCATCCGGACCGGGGAGTTCACGAGTTCGATGCGATGCGAGCTCAGCGCTCGATCTCGATCACCGAATTCTCACCGCCGTAGCCGTCGTCTTCGGTCGCCGGGTTGCCCGGGTCGGCGATCCAGGTGCCGTCGACGACCAACTTGTAGAGGTGTTTGCCGTCCGGAAGACGAAGGGTGGCGCGCCAGACGTCGTCTTCGCCCTTGACCATGGGATGGGCCTGCGGGCTCCAGTCGGCGAAGGACCCCGTCACGTACACCGCGCTGGCGTCGGGATAGCCTTCGAGCTCGAAGACGTGTTCCCGCTGGACGTTGAGCCGCGAACTCGTGCCGAGCGAGTAGGAGACGTAGGCTTCGTCGTAGGCGTAGTCGACACCCGACGGAACCACCAGGATCGAATTCTTGCCGCCGAACCCGTCGTCGGTCGTTTCGGGGTTTCCCGGGTCCTCCTGCCAGTCGACCTGATCGACCAGGTACTTGTACTGGTAGCGGCCAGGCGGCAGCGGCAGGGTGATCTCCCAGATGCCGTCACCGTCCGGGTCGGACATCGGGTCGATGTTCGGGTCGAGCCGGCCGTCTGACGTTCCGACCCAGTTGTTGAACTCGCCGGCCACGTTCACCTGACGTGCGGCAGGAGCCTTGTAGTAGAAGCGGATGCCGTTCTCGGTCGGCTCGGGCGGTGGCGTGCGGTCCTCGACGAAGGACAGCAGGGAGCAGCCCGACAGTCCGACCGTGGCCAACAGGACCACGATCAGGCTGCGAACGAGGGCGGTATGCTCACGAAGGTTCATCGCGTTCTCCTCGGGGGCTACCGATCTAGAAGCGCACCAGCGCGTTGATCACGATCTGGCTGCGTTCTTCGAGAATGTGTTCGGCCGCGATCTGCGCCAGCGGGTGGAAGGGATCGGTCCCGTTCATGCGCAGGTAGTTCTCGCGGAAGCGGAATCGGCCGTTTTCCCAGCCGTAGGGGTTGATCACGTCGTAGAAGCGCGGATCGACGCCGTAGCCGACCTCGACCTCGATGTTGTTCGTCGGCGCGAAGACCAACGACACGAAGGAATTGAAGAAGTCGTCGGCCGGAGTGGCCCTCACGAGCTCGGCACCCTCCGTCGACGTGAGGACGAAGGCGTCGCCTTCTCCGCGATAGTCGACGAAGCGGAAGTCGAAGCGCAGGTCGAGTGGCTTCTTCAGGTAGCGCTGAACGGGGACACGCCCTTCGAGGACGAACTCGCTCGACTCGATACGCATCAGGTGGCCGAGGCCCGTCTGCGCCGACGCGTCGTTCTCGATCGACGCGCGGCCCGCGTCCTGCAGCTCGCCGGGATTCGAGTAGTCGAGGAACTCGGTGTGCAGCGTGACGTGGTGGCGTTCGTCGTCGAAGGGGCGGAAGCTCACCGTCGGCGCCGTACGATAGGCGAAGCGTTCGACCTCGAGCGGGGTCACGACCGAAGCGTCCGTCGGATCCGGGAAGAAGTTCGAGTAGGCCAGATCGTCGTGCGTACGCGTGAAATGCAGGCCGAACTGCCAGTCGCCGCGTTCGTAACGACCGCTCACCTCGGTCGTCATTGTGGTGCGGTCCGGGGAGGGACCGACGAGCAGGACGTTGAGGTCGTCGTTGTCGTTCGGGCGAACCCAGGTCTGCTGCACGCTGTTGAGCACGTAGCTGTCGACGTCCTCGACCAGGCTCGAGGGCTGCGTGCGGTAGGCCGCGCCGCGCTCGTCAGCGGCCATGCCGTCGCCGAAGCGGATCGCATGGCTCAGGCCGACCGACCAGTTCTCACGCTCGTAGTCGAGGCCGAGATGGCCCTTCCAGTAGTCCTCGTCGCCGATCGGCAGGTCGACGGCGTCGTTGGCCTGCCCGCTGCCCTGGATACGTCCCTTGTTGAAGACGTCCCAGGCCGCGCGGTAGTGACCGTAGCCAGCGGCGGCATCGAAGGAGAGCTCTTCGGTCAGCGGCCACGCGGTGTCGAGTGCGAAGAAGTGCTCTTCGTTTGCCAACTCGAACCAGTCCTCGCCTTCGCTCGGAGCCGCGACGCGGTTGTCGAGGTAGTCCTGGACGTTCGCGGGCGTCGGGTTGCCCTCGGCGTCCATGTTGATCCACCAGTCGCTGAACTGCCCACGGTAGCTGGCGCCCACGCGTCCGGCGCCCAGGGTGTGTGAGAGGCGGCCGCTGAGGACGTCGGTCGCCGTGTCCCGGTTCGCGTTCTCCGGACCGAAGATGTCCTCGTCGTAGGTGTCCGCGTACATCAGAGAGAGGTCCGCGCCGAAGGGCTCCATCGACAGCACGATGCCCTGGCGACCCTGTCCGAAGGGCTTGTGTTCGACCGGAATGGTTCCGCGCAGGTCCCCGCCGTCGAAGAGGCCGAAAGGATCGTCGTAGCTGTAGGCCAGCTCGTTGTAGAAGGCCTTCACCGAGAAGTCATCGGCTTCGAAGTTGCCCTGCGCCTTGTAGAGTTCCGCGCCGACCTGGTTGAAGTCGCCGTTGTCGGTGCGGACCTGCACACGGGCCGAGCCCCAGATCGACTCGTTGACGTTCGCGGTGACGTCCAGATTGAACTGGTCCTGCGGACGGTCGATGCGGAGGCGGTCGTCACCGATCTGGTCGTCGGTCGACTCCATCATCATGCGGAAGAAGCCCCCGAGCACGACACGCGTGTTCGCCGGCGTGTTCGAGAGTACCAGCGTACCGGAGGGCTGGGCCTTCGGAGCCGGCGCGCCTCCGCCGGAGACGAGCGAGCCGTCGGCGTCGACCTCGACGATCGAGTTTCCGTAATCACCGCCCGTGATCGGATTGTCCGGGTCGGCCATCCACGTTCCGCCGTTGACCACGAACTTGTATTCGTAGCTACCGGCGTCGAGCGGAACGATGACGCTCCAGGTGCCGGAACCGTCGTCGGTCATCGGCGTGGCGTCGGTGCTCCAGGCGTTGAAGTCGCCGGCCAGGGCCACCGAACCGGCGCCGGGATCGACGTAGGTGAACTGGATGCCGGCCTCCGTCGTTTCCAGGCCGGCCGTCGCGGGCGAAGCCGCGAGGACGAAGAGCAGGGTCAGGATCGAGAGCGAACGCATCGCGAGAGCCTCCACGACTAGAACCAATACTTGAGAATGAGCTGGACCCGCCGTTCGCCGTTCTGATCGGTGGCGGAGGGACCCTCGTCGATGAAGCCGTCGTTTTCGGTGAGGCGATCGCTGCGACCACCGTCACCGTATTCGACGAAGAACTCGGCATCGCGGAAGCCGCGATACTGCGCCGACACGAAGACCGTGCGGCGGGACTCGGTGTTCTCCTCGGCGTTCAGGAAACGCGAGAAGATCTTCCAGTTTTCCGAGGCGTTGAAATTGATCTCCATGCCGTAACCCTGCACCGCGAAGGGCAGGCCGATGTTGCGAAAGCGCACCTGCGGGCGCACGGAGATCAGCTTGTTCTGGCCCTGCACTTCGAGCACGACGTCGTCGCGCTCGCGGAATTCCTGGCGGAAGTTGCCGTCGTCGTGGCGGTACTTGACCCAGGCGGAGAAGCCCCCCTTGAGTTCACCGTACAACTCGAGCGAATGCGCGGAGTAGTCGAAGAGCTCCTCACCGTTTCCGTAGAAGCGGTCGGTGATGCCCTTCTCGAGCAGGTAGGTGTAGCGCAGATCGACCTGCTTGCGCGGCAAACGGTAGTAGGCCTCCATGAACGTGCCCTTGCGATCGTCCGAGCCGCTGCGCGAGCTGAGGCGGTCGGTGAAGGCGTTGCTCTCGCGGTACCAGCCGTTCAGCTTGAGCGTGAGCGCGTCGATCTGGATGTCACGCAACTCGGCTTCGACGGCGTTCACGTCGTCGTCACCCTCGTTCAGGCTGTTGGCGCCGGAGAAGTTCCGCCCGGCCTCGATCACGAAGGTGCTGCGTCCGAGGCGATCGAGTCCGGGAACCAACTCGCCCAGCGCGAGCTCGACGTCGACCGCGCCCGCCATCTGGAAGTCGGACTGCGAACGACCGTAGTCGATTCGTCCGAAGGTCGTGCCGATCTGCAGACGGCGGTCGAGCGAGGGCCGGACGATGCGCGTGACCACGAAGTCCTGCGCCTCGTTCTCGAAACTCGTGCTCGTCTGGTCACCGTAGTAGGCGAGGCCCTGGAAGCCGTAGGAGTCCCAGAAGTCGACTCGCACGGCGCGTGAGCCACCGAACTTGTTACCGTCGATCACCTGGAGGAGCGGCTGGCTGAACCAGAAGCGGTTCTGCTTCGTCGTGAAGAGGACCTCGCTCCGCTCGCTCCGCAACCTGAAGTGCGCCTCGTTGAAGAAGAGACGTGGCTCGTGCCGCGTCACGTCGTTCACGTTGTTGAAGCGGTTCGAGCTCGCGGAGGTCTTCAGGAAGACCTCCGTGCCGGGCCATGGAGCGGAGAGGACGCGCAGCTCGAAGAAGTGGTTCGGACGGTCCAGCTGCCAGGTCTCGTCGCTCTGGGTGCCGAGTATGTTGGTGGCGTAGTAGCCCTGCAGTTCCGTCGCCGCTTGCGCGGGTCGGACCGTCGCTGTGAGAGCGACGAGGCCGAGCACCGTGGCCGCGTGCCGGAACGCCTTGGGGTCGCATCGCATCATTCGTTCTCCTCCGGTCGACTAGAAGCCGACCGTGACGGCGGCGCGGAATGTGTTGCCCAGACGTTCGTCGGTGACCATGCCACCATCGAAGCGTACGCGGTCGACGAGCAGGCCCACCCCTGCGGTGAGGTCGCCGGCGTCGATTCCCACGCGGAGCGCGAGGACGCCGCTGAACCACGACTCGGCGCCGGCGTGCAGCGTCCAGTCGCGATCGTAGTAGTCCGGGAAGTCGTGGTGACGCACCTCGGCGCTGACACGCACGATCTCCTGGATCACGTAGGCCAGGCCGAAGCGGCGGCGGCCGCCGATGGGGTCGACGTCGTCTGCCTGTCCGAGCAGCGACATCGTCGGCTTCAGGAGGTTCTCGAAGCTGGCGCCGAACTGCAGGACGTCCGACCAGCGGTAGAGCACGCCGAGGCTCATCGACGGCTCCCATTGACGGCCGACGTAGTTCGGATCGGCGAGCGCTTCCAGTCCCGGCGCGTCTGCACCGAAGAAGAGTCCGGTCACGCCGACCTGGAAGCTCTCGTGGATGCGATAGGCGAATGTGAGGTTGAGGACGTCCTCGTAGTAGAGGTCTTCGAGTCCGACGCGCGTCCAGCCGAAGCCGATGGCGGCCTTCTCGCCGACCGCACCGGTGATGCCGACGAAGTCCTCGTTCACGCCCTCGAGGCCGTCGAAGAGGCGCGTGCGCATGCCCGTGAGCTGCACGCGCCGGTCGGACAGGATCGCGGCTGGATTCCAGAAGAGACTGGCCGGGTCGCCGTCGACGGCCACGAAGGCGCCGCCGAGGGCCATGCCGCGCGCGCCGACCGACGAGTCGGCGAATTCCGCACGCACGGGGCCGGCGGCCAGGAAGAGGAGCGCGAGCACGCTCGTGAGCGTCTTCAGGTGTTGCATCGTTGTCATCGCACGACCGCCACGGCTCGGGTTGCTCGTTCGACGCGACCCTCACTCCGACTCTGCACTTCGACGCGTACCACGTACAGACCCATGGGCACGAGTCTTCCTCCTTCGTCGCGACCGTCCCAGGTGAGACTGAGGGTCCGGTTCGTGACTTCGTCCGGCGTGAACTTCTGGAGCACGCGGACTTTCTCGCCACGGATGTCGTAGACCTCGACGACCGCCCAATTGGTCGCCTCGGGAAGCACGTAACTGATGTCGACCTCGTCGTAGTGGCCATCGCCGTTCGGGGTGAAGGGATTCGGCGTGACGAGCAAGCCGGTCACGTAGCGTTCGTTGTCGATCTCGACCGGCGTCGTGAAGCCCGCGTAGGACCCGAGCCGGTCGGTGCGCACGGTGATCGTGCTGCCGTCCTCCTCGCCGTGGCCCGCGGCCAGGATCCAGCGCTGAGTCTCGGCGTCGATCTCCTCCAGGCGGAAGAGTGTGAGCTCTCCCGCTTGTTCATCGCCTTGCAGGTAGCGCGGGAAGTGGAAGCTGATCTGCGCCGCCTCGGGCAGTTGGAGGAGCGTGGTGGTCGACGTGCCGTCGACCTCTTCGAGTTCGAGGCGGCGCGCGATGCCGAGGAATCGATTGTCCGGCCCGAGAACCGTCGCGTTGTCGCTCGTGCGGAATGCGGCGTCGATCTCCGCGATCGGGATCGTCCGCAGCACCAGATCGACTTGGGCGGTCGAGTCGCCGACCGCGTCGACGAGGACCGAACGGTCGATCGTGAAGAGCGATCCTTCGTTGAGGTCGATCCGGATCGTCGTGTCGGTTCCGGAGAGCAGGTCCGTGTAGCGGATCGTCGTCGCGGCCTCGACGGGAAGTTCGATCACTTCCGGCGCCGCGAAGCGATCGGCTTCGGTGCCCGTCGCCGCGACCGTCGAGTTGCCCGCGATGTCGGTCGCCTCGACCGTCACGTAGATGTAGCGGTAGGTGTCGGCGAGACCCTCGGGATCCGTGAGTACGCCGTCGGCCGTTGCCGCGGCGACCTCGGTCCAGGGGATGTCGCCGGCGAATTCCGTACTCGTCGGGTCGAGATCGCCGCGCAATTTACCCATCGGCACCACGCGGCGGTCGGCCGGCGTCTCGCCCGGCGCCCACCAGTACATCTGTGCGTCCTCGACGCCGGATTCGTCGTCGATGTTCGCACGGACGACCACGGGGCCGTCTTCGAGCACGGCCTCGGGGACGACGGCGCGCGAGGCGATGGCGCCGACGATCGAGACGTTCGGCGGATCGAGATCGAAGAACTCGGTCGCCTCGAGCTGCACGGCGTTGACCTGGTCGGTCGAGCGCGCGAAGCGCGAGCGGGCCTCCGGCGTGAGGAAGTCCATCTGCTCTTCCTGCGTGCGGCCAGCTGCCTTGCGCGTGTCTGGTGCATTCAACTCGAAGCCGTTGAGCGTCATCAGGTCGATGATGTTCGGGTCGCGGTCGCGACCGTCTTCGCTGTTGCGCCCGCCGCCGAAGTTCCACTCGGAGACGTCGTCGTTCACCCAGCGGACCTGGCCCCAGTTGTCCTTGTTGCTGTCGCCGTCGTGGCCGCTGAGCATCACGATCAGGTCCCAGTTCAGGATCTTCTCGAGCTCGTCGTCGGTGAAGACGTCCTTGCTGACGAAGCCGTCGATCGTGTTGGCCGTGGCATTGGCGCAGAAGTAGAACTCCGCGTCGGCGGTTCCGATGTTCCAGTCACCGGCGTCGGCCGAACCCCGGCTGCTGACGACGCCCTTCCACCAACCGTCGTAGACGAGAGCGTGATCCCAGGCGTCCTGGGGAGCCACGTCGGCCCGGCGGTTGTCGGGGATACGCGTCGAGCCGGTGTTGATGCCGTCCTGCGAGTCGATGAGGACCACGAGGTTCTGCAGATTGAGGTCGGTGCGTTCGCCCTCGGGGCACGTGGTGTCACTCGGGTAGGTCGCACCCCAGTCGGCCGAGCTGGTCTCGTTGGGATCGGTCAGGTCGCCGATCGTGACCCGGAAGAGCAGGCGCTCGCCGAGGTCGAAGACGTCGAGGCGGCGCAGGTCGAAGACCCCGTCGAAGAAGACGCCGTTCGTCGGCTGAATGTAGTAGAGGAAGTCGCGGCCCTGTTGATTC
>JGI12109J20283_10399079_pt1 | contig 14662 bp, 13 predicted proteins | sample ElkSlonscriptome_12_FD_20283 | JGI IMG/M metagenome (IMG submission 20283) | reverse complement strand
CAGGCGACTTTTTATTTACGATGCTGAAATGGAAAAGCGAAGGTTACAGGCTCCGTTTTTCTACATCAATAAGAGAGATGCGGGCTATTGGGTGATTCAAAATATCTTTTTGTTGATCACGCTTCCGCTCTTTTTGCTGTCATGGGTGCTACACGCGCCTTCTTACTTTGCCGTGAAAGCACTCTTGGGTAAATACGTGAAGGATAGACAGTTTCACAGTTCGATCAAGCTCGTGGGTATGCTGGTTTTGTTCCCGCTTTTCGGGCTTATTTTTTCCATTATTTTTGGTTTTTACTACGGGAGACCGCTGGTGGTCATACCTTCGGTTTTATTGTTTTTCCCGCTGAGCGTCTTTGTCATCCGCGAGCTCCGATTGCCGTACCGCTATTGCCTTACTTTTTGGCGCATGACTTTTATCCGCTGGAAGAACAAAGATTTGTATCGCTACCTCAACCGAATCGAAGAAGAAATTCTCGAAAACATCGACAACCATGAAAATCGTCTTCGCAACAAATAATTCCAACAAGCTGGCCGAGATTCAAAATGCGCTCGGCAACGACTTCGAGTTGGTTTCTTTAAAAGAAATTGGCTTCGAAGGAGAGATTCCCGAAACGGGAAGAACGCTAGAGGCAAACGCTTTGCAAAAGGCAACCTACATCTTTGATCGGTATAAAGCGCCTGTTTTTGCCGATGATACAGGTTTGGAGGTTGTCTCTCTAAATGGTCTTCCGGGCGTTGACACCGCGCACTACTCGGGCAGCAGAGATGCCGATGCCAATATGAATAAGCTTTTGAGTGAGCTGAAGTTTCACGACAACCGTTCTGCTGCGTTTAAGACGGTAATCGCCTTCGTGACCGCTGAGGATAAAAAACTATTTGCCGGAGAAATTCAAGGCCGAATTGCCAAAGCAAAAAGTGGTAAAGCAGGCTTTGGCTATGATCCATTATTCATTCCCGAAGGTGAATCACGCACATTCGCTGAGATGACGATGGAGGAGAAGAAGCAGAAAAACCACCGAGTACGCGCCTTGAAAAAATTTACGGCTTATCTCAAAGAGACTTACTAATTGCCCGCTGACTCGATCATGAGGTCGATCAACTCGGTTTTTCCAATTCCGATGGCAGCGGCCTGCTGTGGCACTAAACTCGTCTCCGTCATTCCCGGAACGGTGTTGATTTCAATGACGTGAAATACGCTGCTTACCAGTTTGTAATCTATTCTGATTACTCCCTTGCATTCGAATGATCGCGCGATGTCTTCAGAAGTCGACCGACACTTTTGGTAGAGTTCCTCGGGAAGCTTAGCGGGGGTAATTTCTTTGGTTTGATCCAAGCTGTATTTTGCTTCGTAATCGAAGAACTCCCTTTCCGTGGTAATCTCCGTTACGGCCAATGCTTGATAATTTTCTTTCCCACAGATCACTCCGCAAGTAAACTCTCTTCCGTCGAGAAATTCTTCGATCAAGATGGCCGAATTTTCGCGGTAGGCCTTTTCAACGGCTGCTCGTAAATCCTCTTCTTTGGCCACTTTCGAAATACCCAGACTCGAGCCTCCTTGATTGGGCTTTACGAAAACGGGAAACTTCAATTTGCCGATGACATCCGATTCGTGAAATCTATCGGGTGAGAGCACCAAAAGACCTTTGGCGGTATGGAATCCGCGCTCACTCAGCACATCATTGGTGAAGCGTTTGTTGAATGTCAATGCAAGATTCAGAACGCTTCCCGTGGTGTAAGGCATATCGATCATATCGAAATAGCCTTGCAACAGGCCGTCTTCTCCGGGAGTTCCGTGAACGATTACCAGACAAATTTCAGGACGTATCTTTCCTCCGTCGTGATCAAACGAAAAGTCTTTGGTGTCAATTGGTTTCTTGCCACCATCAATTAGCACATGCCAGTTTGACTTTTCAATGATCATTTGAAATGGCTCGTACTTGTTGCGATCAATATTGTTGAGAAGCATTTGTGCCGATTTCATGGAGACAACCGCCTCTCCTGAATAACCGCCGCAAACGATACCGATTCTTTTTTTCATATTCAACGTGTGAAGTTATGCGCGCAGATGGTTTTACTCATTGATTTTTGGTCAAAGTTTGAACATGTTTTTTCTCATAACCCGTTCGCCGGAGTAATAGGACTCTATTCTGAACGTTTAATCCCATTAGGTTCTTGCTATCTTTGGCCGCAATTGCAATTTTAATGAAAGGAATTATTCGCTTCATCAGTAGTGGAAGGGTTTGGATGAACGTCCTTCTGATCTCTGTATTTATTGCTTTGGTGATCTTTTTGACCATGAAGTGGCTCGGTATGTATACCATGCACGGAGAGTCAATGGCCGTGCCGGATATCAAGGGAAGATCGATTGAAAATATAGAGACTCTTCTAGCCAATACCGATATGACTTACGAGGTGACAGATAGCATCTACACCGATGAGTACCCAAGAGGAACCGTCGTTTCGCAAAATCCGAAATCGTCGAAACAAGTTAAAAAAGGGCGAACGATTTATGTAACCATCAACAGCATTTTACCTGAGATGGTGATTGTACCTGATTTAGTTGGAAAATCGAAAAGAATTGCAGTACCAATATTAGAGATATCCGGCCTAAAACTCAATTCGTTAAAATACCGACCTGATGAAACATGCACCGATTGCGTTGTAGGATTGGAGCGCATGGGCAAACCGGTCATAGCAGGAGATCGCCTGAGGAAAGGTGAAAAAGTTAACTTGGTTTTGGGTAAGAATTCAGATGAAACAACCACAGCTCCCGATCTCTTAGGTCTCACATACTCGGAAGCCGCAGAGCTCATTATTTCGTACTCTCTAAACGTAGGAAATATTCTCTCTTGTTCGGGCTGTGCTTCTCAAGATGATTCGACGAATGCCTTTGTTGTGAATCAAAAACCCGAAAGAAATGAGATGATAAACCTAGGAACATTTGTTGATCTGTATTTATCTAGCGACAGCAGTATGGCGGCGGCATTTCAAACACCTATTGACACACTAAGTAATGAAATTGAGTAAGTTAAGTTATCTTTTCTTTTTGTTGCTGCCCATTCATCTGATGGCTCAGGAACGGATTTTTCCTGCTACCATTCTTACCGATAAGCCATTGAGCAAAAAAATGACGGTTAGATATGAAGCGAAAACTGATGCGCTAATCGAACTTCCATTTATTGATGATTTCAGCGCAGATTATTTCCCTGGTAATGAAGATGGAAACCCGATTCTTTGGGAAGAGCGATATGCCACTATTAATAGAACGTTGCCATTGAATCCTCCCACTGTAGGGGTGGTGAGTTTCGATGGTACGGATGAGGTGGGGTATCCCTATTCGTTCGATTCAGGAACCGGTCCCGCAGACACTTTAACTTCATGTCCGATCGACTTGAATTATGCACCGGATGATGGTATTGGAATCAGTTTTTATTACCAACCAAAAGGAATGAGTGCCGACGGGCCGGCTACGGGAGTGGATTCTTTAATATTGGAGTTTTACGCACCACAATTGGATCAGTGGTTCTGGGTATGGTCGACCATAGACAATTCCAATACAGACGAATTCAACTTTGTTTACATTCCAATTACGAGCACGCAATACTTGATGGAAGGTTTTCAATTTCGCTTTAGGAATATAGCCTTACTTTCAGGACTTTACAGCGTTTGGAATGTAGATTACATATGGTTAGACCAGAACAACCTCAATGATGATCCTGTAGTAAATGACGTTGCATTTGTAAATGGTCCTGTTTCGTTTCTTAACGATTACTCTGCAATGCCTCTTTCGCATTATGCCGAGAGTCCTTTGGATAAAATGCGGTCTGATATTCAGGTGTTGTTCAGAAATTTAAATGATGGAGCTCGAACACTGGAGGGAAATGAGATCGTCGTTTCACACGAGGGAAATATTATTGATGTTTTACCTAATCTCAACGAACCTCCCATATCCGCCCAGGGTACGGTTAATTACACCCATCAACTTGTTGATGATGGCAGTCCATATATTTATGACGCTTCCTTGGCTGAGGAGGAATTGATTTTTGATGTGAGTATTAATCTGGGAACAGCTGATTTCGCGCCAACCGCAACCAACAACAGCTACCGTTTCAATCAAAATTTCTACACGCATTATTCTTACGATGATGGATCGGCGGAAGCAGGTTATGGTGTCCCGCAATCAGGGTCACGTTTGGCAATCAGGTATACCAACTTTAAATCGGACTCCGTTTGGGCATTGAGAATTTATACCATGCCTATTGGTTTGAATTTTGAGAATACCACTTTTACCATCAAAATTTGGGCGGATGAAGGTGGAATTCCCGGAGCAGAATTGGCTTCTGCTTCACAGGAATTTATCTACGGTCAAAATGAATACCAGGAGTTGATCCTCTTCCAATTTGATGAGCCTGTCTTGATTTCTTCGGGCACCTTTTTTATTGGATATCAACAGTCATCTCAGGCATCCGGAATTCGGGTGGGGCTCGATTACAACACAGCCGGCAATAGTGGAAATCTCTTTTACAATGAAGGCGAGGGCTGGCAAGAAACCATCGTTGCAGCCGAGGCATCTGTAATGATTCACCCTCTGTTTACTACTGAAGGTTATCGAGATATCGTGGCCTCAACGAATAATTCGACCGCCATTCCCGGATTGAAGATTTATCCCAATCCGGCAAAGCAAACGGTTATTTTGGCAGCTGAAGCTCAGGATGTTTTGAATGTATCTGTTTTTGATTTGAGTGGTCGATTGATTGATCAAGACAGAGTAATAAATCACCTTGATGTTTCCGGACTTTTGCCAGGAATTTATCTTCTGCAGATATCCGATTCGCAGGGGCGCCATAGCGTAAAGAAACTAGCCATTGAGCGATAACAAAATAGAGTACAGCGAAAGCGACGAAGAGCTTTTTGAGCACTACCGAATTCAGGCTGACCCTGGGCAGGAGCCCCTTCGAATAGATAAATTCTTGATGGATAGGATTCCGAATACTTCGAGAACCAAGCTTCAGGATGCCGCGATAGAGGGGAATATCAGAGTTAATGATCAAAAAGTAAAAGCAAATTACAAGGTGAAGCCCGACGATGATATTTCGATCGTTCTTCCTTACCCAAAGAGAGAGATTGAACTCATCCCCGAGGATATCCCATTGGATATACTCTATGAAGACGATCACATGATCATTTTGAATAAGGCTTCAAACATGGTGGTTCACCCCGGATATGGAAACTATACGGGTACCATGGTCAATGCCTTGATTCATCATTTTGAGAATTTACCCGAGGCAAAGGGCGCTATTCCGGGGAGGCCCGGATTGGTACACCGACTCGACAAGAATACCACCGGCGTGATGGTTATTGCCAAGACCGAAAGAGCTTTGGCTAATCTGTCGTTGCAGTTTTTTGAGCGCACCATTGACCGCCGTTACATTGCGCTTGCATGGGGTGATATCGAAGAGGACGGAATGATTGAGGGTCATATTGGTCGCTCCTTAAAAAACCGAAAAGTGATGACCGTTTTCCCGGAAGGAGAATACGGAAAAGAGGCAAGAACGAGATACAAGGTGTTGGAGCGATTAACCTACGTGACTTTGGTGGAGTGTAAACTCGAGACGGGTCGAACCCATCAGATACGTGCGCATTTTCAGCACATCAATCATCCGCTTTTCAACGACCCCGAATACGGAGGCAATAAGATTTTGAAGGGAACACAGTTCAGCAAGTACAAGCAATTTGTAATGAATAATTTCGATTTGCTTCCACGGCAAGCCTTGCATGCTCGAAAGCTTGAGCTTACGCACCCTCACACGGGCGAGCGAATGAATTTTGAGTCAGAAATTCCAGAGGACATGTCGGCGGTCTTGGAGCGTTGGAGAAATTACATTAGTCAACGGTAGAATCAAGCCAGCTTTTTACAGTCTCAGTTCTTCTGACCTTTCCTGATTCTGTATATAGGAATTTTTTCAGGCAAATGATTTGCTTTGGTTTTTGGTAGGCATTCTGGAAACTTATTTCATCCGGATCGGGCTGCTCTTCTCCTTCAATAAATAAGGCCACCTTCTCTCCCAGCGTCGAATCGGGAATACCAGCCACAAAGAAATTCGATTCAATTTCGGATTCCAAGAGTTTTTCTACCTCTTCAGGAATGATTTTTACCCCGCCCGAGTTGATGAGGTTGTCAATGCGACCGAGCCACTTGAATCCACCTTCAACAATTTCGATCAGGTCATTCGTAACAAGGTTCCCTTTTGTAATTCCCGGTCGGTTGATAACCAAGCAGCCTTTTTCATCCTCATTGATCAAGACTCCCGGAAATGTTTTGTAGGTCATTTCGCTTTGGCCATCTATTTTGCTCAAGGCAAAGTGGGTCAACGTTTCGGCCATGCCAAAGCCAACATAAAAAGTACTGTCCACTTTCAGCAACTGAGCCTCGAGTTCACTTGAAACCTCTCCACCGCCGAGTAAAATGGTAGCTACTTGGGCAAATGCTTGAGGTGATTCTGCCAAAACTGATTTGACTTGATAGGGAGTCATCGGCACAAATGAAATCGCTTCATCCAAGTTTCTAAGCGGATTGGCCGTGGGCTTCACCGTTATGAGATTGTACTCTCCGATGATGGCTCTCACCACCATGAGTTTTGCCGCTACGTAATTGAGCGGAAGTGAAAGCAAGGCCTTGCTGCGAGAACCTAAACCGAAGAATTTATTTGTAGCGGAAGCACTTTGAATCAAAGCCGTTTTCGGGAATTCCAATCGCGTGGGTGTCCCCGTCGAACCCGAGGTTTGGATCGCAGTGAACTCCGAATCATCAAATAGCTGAAGGCAGTAGGTGATAACCTCCAATTCAAATCGATCTTTACCCTCTGCCCGATTTAGCTCTTCGCTCTCAATGAGGCGTCCATTCAGTCGAATACCTCGATATGTTGTGAAAGGATTCACAGATTTAGCGGAAGCTTCCACTCTTCACTTTGGAGGTAATGTAGATTCCTCCCGCGAATAGAAAGTGGTGATGGAATGTTGTTGGTATAAAGTTGTCCCGTGCCTAAGCCTTGCGGCAAATCGGATTGATACGTCGCTGTAAACTGAGCAATGGCATTCAGGCCAATGTTTGACTCAAGTGCCGAAGTAATCCACCAGTAGGCGCCGATCTTTTCCGCAGCTTTGATCCACTCTTCGGTCATTTGCAACCCCCCTACAAGTCCCGGCTTAATCACGATGGCTTGTGGGCGAACGGCTTGGAGCATTCGCGCCATTTCTGCCGTTGAAGTAACCCCGATGAGCTCTTCATCGAGGGCAATGTCGAGTGGTGATTTTTCACAAAGCTCGGCCATCTCTTCCCAATACTTTTGCCTGATGGGTTGCTCTATGCTGTGCAAGTCAAATTCCGAAAGGCGATTCAATTTTTCGAGGGCATCTTCAGGAGCAAAGGCGCCGTTGGCATCTACTCTTAACTCGACTTCACTTGCCGAATACTCGTTTCGAATCGATTGGAGAAGCTCTATTTCATCATCGAAATTGATGGCGCCAATTTTCAGTTTGATGCAGTGAAAGCCTTGGTCTAGCTTTTCACGTATGCGCGCTTTCATTTCCGGTTTGGTTCCCATCCAAATCAATCCGTTGATTTCAATTCCTTTTTCTTTTTGCGTGAAATCTGAAGGGAAAAGAACAAAAGGATTTGATGATTTTAGCGAAAGCTTCGCCACCTCCATGGCAAATCGGATGGAGGGCCATTCTTCAAGGGAATTGACTTGTCCTTGCTCCCAATTTAGAAGGGTTTTTTTAAGAACTTCCTCAAAATCAGGGCAATCGTCAATAGAGAGTTTGGGAAGCAGACTAACTTCTCCATAACCAACCTCTCTATCTTCTTGTAACTTTACGATCCAAGCAGGCTTCGTGCGTAATACGCCGCGGCTGGTGCCACCCGGGGATTTAAAGTTTAAGGCATGCTTTAGAAAGTGTGCTTTCCTCATTAGTAAACAAGTCCGATGCCAAATGTAAGGGCAAAAAGCAAGGTTGTAAAAGCTAATTTACGCAGTTCTTGGTCGAGGTCAGATGAGCGATCAGTGGTCAAAACTACCTTGGCATTTTGAACAATGAGAGGTACGGTTATTAAGAATACAAATTGGTACCCGGAGGCAAAATTGATCAAAGTGTAAGTGAGCGCAGAAACCAGGGCCAGCACTAACAGAACGAAATGGTAGACTCTTGCCGACTCAAACCCCATCACTACTACCAGTGATCTTTTTCCGGAGGCTTTATCGTTTTCAATGTCGCGCATATTATTAAGGTTGAGGACCCCGGTAGATAATGCACCAATTGAAACAGCCGGTAGTAAGTCAATCCACGATAATTCTGCCGTGTGCAGATAAAACGTTCCTGCTACTCCGGTAATTCCGAAGAAGAGGAATACCGCGACATCTCCCAGACCTTGATAACCGTAAGGGTTTTTACCGACGGTATACTTGATGGCTGCTCCAATGGCCAACAAGCCCAACACAAAGAAGGCCGTTATGGCACCAAATTCAATATTGTCGGCGGCATTTAACAATAGCCAGATGCCCGAAGTGAAGGAAAGTATGGAGAAGATGATAATGGCCGCTTTCATTTCTTTGGCAGAAATGACTCCACTTTGAACGCTTCGCTCAGGCCCCTTCCTTTCATGGTTGTCCACACCGTTTACAAAGTCACCATAATCGTTAGCGAGATTGCTGAGGATTTGCAGAAACAGTGTAGTCAGCAAGGCACCGACCAAAATAGCTCCATCGAAGGAGTTCTTATAGAGAGCCATCAAGCTTCCAAGAATAACGCTGGAAAATGAAAGGGGTAAAGTTCTTAGTCTAAAAGCTCTAAACCATGCTTCTGATTTGGACATAGGCTTCAAAGTTCGTAAGAATTGCTCAGACTTTGGCTTATTATTGCTCATCTCACTTATCAACACTTTTTGAGTCATGATGTTGATATGAAGAGTCCAATGTGAGTATCGACCAATTTCTTTCCCATACGTGAGAAAAGGAAATCATAACTTTGACTCATGGCGAAGATCGAAAAGCTTCAGACAACTTCATTTACCTTTCATCCCGATTCACGGGGCTTTTACTATATGAAGCTGAAAGAAGGAGAACAGGTTTCGATCGAAGATATCTCTCAGATTCGTCAATTTATAAAAGATAGAAATGCAGGTGAAAGACGACCTGTACTGATTGAACTAGGGTATGGGTCTTCCATGGCAGAGGGTGTTTACGAATACATGGCGCACAACGAAAATCGTTTTTCAACGGCTGATGCCATCTTGATCAGCACATTCGCCCATAAAATTGCCACCACCTTCTATTTGCGACATTACAAGCCTCAACGAGCTACGCGAGTCTTCAACGATGTTTTTGAGGCTTTGTCATGGATGGAAAAGCAAAAATAGTCTCACTTAGTTATATGTTTTTCTAAATATTTGAAGCGCTCTGCTATTTTTTTGAAGTAATCTTTCAAAATCTGATCATTCACCTTCGCAGGTGTGACTACTTCTAAAATTCCCGGACTTTTTTGATTCAGAAACCCGGGGAGAACTTCTTTAAGCGAAGCTATATCGTGAACCTTGACATGTGTCAAATCAAAAGCTGATGCGAGTTGTGCAATATCTGCCGGGTGATGTGCCTCGAAAAATTTCTCGCGTTCTTCTTCGGAATCTGATCCTTCAATAATTCTGAATATTCCCCCGCCTTGGTTGTTGATGACAATAATTTTCAAATTCTCAGGCAGGCTCTTGTTCCAAAGAGCGTTGGAGTCATAAACAAAAGACATGTCTCCTGTAATGAGCAGTACTTCCTTCTCAGAGTCGGCCTTTGCCCAACCTGCGGCAGTGCTTGTGCAGCCATCAATTCCGCTTGTTCCACGGTTGCAATGATAGGTCAGGTTATCACTCAGACCCAAAAGCTGAATGTAACGCACGGGTGTGCTGTTGGACAAGTGAAGGGTAAGATTATTCTTTTCCTCGAGTTCTTCATTGATGATCTCAAAAACTTTGAAATCAGAATAAGGGGCTTCGTCTAAATATTGACGGTGGCCTTCAGCAGCCAGGTTTTTTAACTCCATCCATTTTTCGGCGTAGTCACTGACACCGGTTGCAGCAATCGAAGTGAAAGCTTCCGTTAGAAAATGCAATGGATCGGAATGAATTTCATGTGTCAAGCTCATGTAGGTGTCCAAACCCGATTCGTGAGGGTGAATATGCCAGTGGGTTAAGGGCTTATGTCGACGCAAGAGATTCTTCAGCTTCTTGGAAATGACGTACCCCCCCAGAGTGATTAACACTTGAGGCATGAATCTCTCCGGCGATTCCGTTTTTTCCAATGGCATTACGATTCGATCAATCGTATCAATTGCTTTTGGAATACCAATATTTCCAGTTGTTTCCGTGAGGATTACCACATTTGGTAATTCAGACCATCGCTCCAATAAGTTCAGCAGGCTGCGATCGTGGCGATGTTGACCTACCAAAATCATTACGCGTTTATTGGATTCGATGAGCTCGGCTAAATCTTTTGCCGCTTCCATTTGGATAGTTGCATCAACGCGCTGGCTTTGGTAAAATCGAGGCGCTGATATGTCGTCTACTTCAGCGGTCTGATAAAGCGGTTCAAAAAGAGGTACATTGATATGGATTGGTCCCGGGTCAAGCGTCAGAGCCGTATTGAATGCCTTCGAAAGAGATCGTCTGTTTTGCCACTCCTCTTCCTCATTTCGAGGTTCGGTAATCAGGGAAAACCAATTTTTAATATGATTAGAAAAGATGCCTTCTTGCCTGATCGTTTGGCCATTGCCTTGGTCAGTCCAGCTCAGAGGTCTGTCGGCGGTAATGGCTACTAAAGGAACACGGTTAAAAAAAGCTTCGGTAATGGCCGGTAGATAATTGGCGGCAGCAGAACCGCTGGTGCAAACTAGAGCCACCGGCTTCCCGGTTTTCAGTGCCAGCCCGAGCCCATAAAAGCCTGCCGAGCGTTCATCGGGAATGCTGTGGCAGGTGAAAAAACCCGACCGATTAAATGAAATGGTGATAGGGGCATTGCGCGAACCAGGAGAAATCACTACGTGCTTTACGCCGAAGTCTCTCGCTGCCAATACAAGAGTTTGAACACCTTTTTTATCTGAGATTGTCAAGTCTAGCTTTTTAGCAAATTTAAGAGTGTTTTGGCTTTCAACCTCGTTTCTTCCCATTCTGCCTCCATTTCACTCCTTTCGGTAATTCCTCCGCCTACGTAAAGAGCCAATTCTTGGTTGCCTATTTGCATGCAGCGCAGGTTTACAAAAACGTGCGTTTCATTCTCGGTAAGGATGCCAAAATAACCTGTGTACAAGCTGCGGTCATGCTTTTCGATGGAATCAATCAGTTCAATGGCCCTCGAAACCGGGAGTCCCGCTACCGCGGGAGTCGGGTGCAACTGATTAAGTAATGACTCGACTTTGCCATTATGCTTGAATCGGAAATCTGTTTTGAGATGCACCACGTCAGCTGCTTGGATAGTGTAGGGTTCAGACTCTTTTAGTTCTTTTACCCCCACATTTTCTAAGATAGCTCGAACATGCTGACTTACCAGTTCCTGTTCCTCCTTTTCTTTTTCTCCCCATTCGTAATTTTGAGACGGTACTACTGATTGAGTTCCGGCTAAAGCCACCGTGGCAAATTGCTCTCTTTTTCCTTCCAATAAAACTTCAGGGGTTGCTCCACACCAAGTTCCTCTTTTGGGATGGTAAAGCAAGTATGTGAAGGCCGACGGATACGTTTCGCACAAGCGAAAGAAGAATCCGATCGGATCAAAATTTTGAGGCTTGTCTTCCCGAATTACGGATGAGAGAATGGCCTTCTGAAGTCCTCCTGAGAGAAAAGCCTCTTTGTATTTTTTAAAAGATTTTGCGTAATCAGCTTTCGATGTTTCTTGGGGTAAAGAAGGCTTTTCGCCTGAGCTCGAAGATTCAAACGAAAAAATCTCTCCCTTCCAAGGCTTAAGTAGAAACAGAGTCTGGCCATTAAAGTCGGCTAGCTCAACACCTCTGCCGGGAATGCGAAAAACCATAAAAGGCTTCTCCACCGAGATGGATTCCTCAAACGAATTTTGAATATTTTCGGTCTTCGTCACTTTGGCAAGATCATATTGGTCAATCGACAAACAGATATCAACCGGTCGTCTTGGTCTGTTACTCTAATGTCCCAAACATGGGTTTTTCGGCCCTTATGGAGAAGTGTGCCTCTTGCGGTTACCAACCCTTCTTTTATGCTTCGAAGGTGATTGGCATTGATTTCAATTCCTACGACTCCTGCAGCTTCATCTCCTACCATAATGAAGCTCCCGAGGCTGCCTAAAGATTCGGCTAATGCTGCTGTTGCACCACCGTGAAGGAGACCTGCGGGTTGATGAACGCTCGAATTTACGGGCATTGTTGCTTCAACGAAGTCATCACCAAAATCGGTAAACTCAATGCCAAGAGTTTCCATCAGGGTGTTTTTGTTTATTTCGTTGGCCTTCTTTAGTATTGCTGTCTTATCCACAAGCTTATTTTTGCTCAAATATAATCGGTAGCTTGAACAAGCTGTCCGCCATGAAAGTTTATACGAGTAGCACATGACAGATGGAACAAAAAAGAAGCGAATTCTTTTGGTCGAAGACGAGGAGAGCTTGATCGAGATGATCAGCTTCAATTTGGATATGGAAGGCTACGATGTGACTCCTGCCATAGATGGAAAAGAAGCGCTGGACATTTCCGAGAAGGCCCGTTTCGATCTCTGCATTCTCGATATTATGTTGCCAAAGGTTGACGGTATCACTGTCTGTAAAACCTTGAGAGTTCGAAATCAGCGCATTCCGATACTTTTTCTCAGTGCGAAATCAACGGGAAATGATCGAGTGGAAGGGCTCAAAGCAGGAGGAGACGATTATCTGACGAAACCCTTTAACTTGGAAGAATTGCTCCTGAGAGTTAAGAACTTACTCCGATTGACTACTCCTGTTCAGGAGGCTCAAGCCAAAATAGATAGCTATCAGTTTGGTAGGAATTCGGTTGATTTCAACAATTTTGAAATTATTAATGCTGAGGGTGAAATAAAAAGTCTCTCTAAAAAAGAAACGCACCTATTGAAATACTTGATCGAGAATGAGGGGCGCGTTGTGTCCAGAGAAGAAATCTTAGACACCGTTTGGGGATACGATGTTTACCCCACCACCAGGACGATTGACAACTACATTCTCTCTTTCAGGAAGCATTTTGAGCCCGATTCGAAAAATCCCAGCTACTTTCATTCAGTGAGAGGAGTAGGGTATAAATTTACCAAATCTGCCGATTGAGGCAACTCCTGTTTTTTTTTTCGTCTTTAATGTGCAATCCAAGAGATTGCTCATGGTTTCAAATTATTCTTGCAGGTTTTAAAAAGCGTTCTTCGGGACGCTTTTTCTTTTTGAGATTCTTTATGGAAGATTCCCGAGGATATCTCCCAAACACACAATCAGGTTTTTTAACCGCATTGACAACCTTTTATAATCTTAACGTCTTAGAAGAGCAATCGCTAGATTGCATGGTTTCAAAATTTTCCTTGCAGGTTTAAAAGCGCTCTTCGGAGCGCTTTTTTTTTCACTCAAATACGGCAAATTCAAATTTTTCCGATGCTTCTATAGAGTTCGCCGGATCCAGCATAGCGCCAACAGTTGTTCTTAAAAACTCCTCGAAAAGATTTAAAGTTTCTGCTCGATCGGCATAATTCAAATAAAGATCTCGTTTTCCGGGAGCCGCCAAAGAGACGATTTGATTTCTGACTTCACGGTTCCGATTGCCCTCTGAAAGCAACCAATCGTATAGCAAAAGCTGTAGAGCCTTTCCTTTCTCCGTGAGTTTCTTTTCGAGAAATTCATAAGTAAGGTTCTGGCCTTTAGGAGGTCTGAGATCTAAATCAGAAGCCGATACTTGTCCGGTTTTAAAGTCGATGAGGTGAAGCACACCGTTTCTAACTTCGGTGCGATCTATTGTTCCTTTAATTTTGACCTGAATGACGGCACCACCGGCTTCAATATCAAGAAATTTAACTTCTCGTCTTTCGCTGTCTAGATATTCCACACGGTCTCCTTTTGAAATGCCATCTGATTCGTGGTGAAGATAGGTGCGAATCATTTTTAAGGCCGTTTCAAAATGCAATTTATTAATGCCTTGATCGAAGTCTTGCGATTTCGAATTTATCCTAAAAGACTCTTTCAACTGATCCTCTGTTCTATGCGAAAGAGCACTAAGATTTTCCTTTACAAGAACCTTTCCTTCGAAAGGTTTGAAGAGGTGCTCCAAGCAGTGATGAACAACCGTACCGAATGTTGACGGATCGATTTCGTTTGATTTGGGCTGTGGGAGTGACAAGATATTGCCATAGTACCATTCCAATGTCGATTCATAGTAACGATTAATTGAGGATGCGGATAATCCACCGGTCGTTATGCGATTGCGAATAACACTTATTACGTCTTCCGTTTTGGCAATAGATTTCACATGAATTTGATGAGAAAGTTTGTTGCCTGTCAGGTTATTGTGCGAAAAGCTCTTTTTATTTCGGATTTCAAAATCGTCCTGAATTTGCAAAAGATATCTACTCATTTCACCACCACTGAAAGTTCCTGCATCCGTGTGGTATACGGCA
>JGI12109J20283_10237266_pt1 | contig 14670 bp, 10 predicted proteins | sample ElkSlonscriptome_12_FD_20283 | JGI IMG/M metagenome (IMG submission 20283) | reverse complement strand
AGCTACAAGCAACCCGTTGCCGAGGGCCTTCTCTGGAACTACCCCACCTGGGAAACGGACGGGCAGACCGCTTCTTTCATTCAGCCTCTGCGCCTTCATCGGGCCCTGAACGGAAACCTCGTTTTGCACAGTCGCCTCGACGGTCTTTTCTCGCAATGCCTGCACCAGGATGAGAGTATCAACGGCATCCACAACTGGTGGTTGGGGCCTAACGGCGAACCCTGTCCGGGATCGGGAATGCCGAAAAACGCAGACACTCAGGGCTTGCTGAAAAACCTGCGCCGCATGATGTGGGAGCGGCGCGAAGATGTCACCACCCAGATCTGCCCCTGGCACGGCAACCACGAGACATACACCAGTCTGACTCCCGTGCGGCTGGGTCACGTGGACATGGCCGTTCTCAGCACCATCGACACCGGGTACGCGCGGACCCAGTTGCTGAACCACAGCCTGGTGCTGGGACTCCTCTTCGGCGCCCTGGTCTTCCTGGTGGTCTTCATTCTGCAACAGCACACCTCCCGCCAGAAGCTCGCCCTGCAACGCCTGGCCGACGAACGTTCGGTGGTGGAGACCATCTTCCGCAGCATCGATGACCTCGTCTTCAAACAGGACCTCAGCGGTGTCTACACCGATTGCAACGAGGCCTTTGCCCGGTTTTTCGATCGCGAACCTGATCAGATCCGGGGACGGAACGACGAGGAGCTGGGGATCGGGCGGGACCTTTGCCCCGTCAGCTTCGAGGATCGTTTGGTTCTGCGCCGCGGTGAACACGTGGCCAGCGAGGTGTGGCTCACGGGACCGGATCAGAACCGGGAGCTGGTGGGCCTGCGCAAGCATCCCCTGGAGAATCTGCAGGGCGAGGTCTTTGGACTTATATGCGTGGGCCGCATCAAGACCCCCGAGTGGAAATCGGCCAACGAGGTGGTCAGGATGAAGGAAAAGCTGGAGGCGGCAAACCTCAATCTCGAAGAAGCCCTCGGCCGCGCCAACCAGCTTGGCCAGCAGGCCGAGTCCGCCAACCGGGCCAAGAGCGGATTCCTGGCCAGCATGTCCCACGAGATCCGCACCCCCCTTGGCGCCATCATCGGCCTGTCGGATCTGCTGGCGGGAACCAGTTGCTCCTCACAGCAGATCGGCTACGTCACCAAACTGAACCTGGCAGCGCATACCCTGCTGCAGATCATCAACGACATTCTGGATTTCTCGAAGATAGAGTCCGGGCGGATGACTTTCGAGAAGGTGCCGTTTCACCTGGGGGAGACCATCGATCAGGTCACGGACATGTTCTCCGAGCGCATCACGGCCCGGAATCTGACCTTCAGGAGACTGCGGGAAGATGTGCCCGACTTTCTCATCGGCGACCCCGTGCGACTGCGGCAGATCCTCATCAACCTCATGGGCAACGCCCTCAAATTCACCGAGAGAGGCAGCATCACCCTCGGTGTGGGTGGCGGTCAGCGCATGGGTGAGCAGGTCTTCCTGGTCTTTTCGGTGCGGGACACGGGCATCGGCATCCCACCGGAGCGCCTGGAAGAACTGTTCAGCCATTTCACCCAGGCGGACACCAGCACAACCCGCCGTTACGGCGGCACCGGACTGGGACTGAGCATCTGCCAGCAGTTGACCGAACTGATGGGCGGCAACATCTGGGTAGAGAGCATCCTGGGAGAAGGCTCAACCTTCCACTTCACCCTCCCCTTCGAAGTGATGACAGGGGAACAGGAGGCTGCCTTCAGCCGGGAGATGGACGCCCGCAATGAGGCCCGCATGACGGCCCCGGGTTTCCCCCTGGCCGGGTTGTCGATCCTTCTGGTGGATGACAACGAGATCAACCGGGAAGTCATCTCGGAAATCTTGACCCAGCGCGGCGCCCTGGTGGATCTGGCGGAAAACGGTCGTCAGGCGGTTGACATGGTGGAGGCCGGGGAATACCACCTCGTGATAATGGACATGCAGATGCCGGTGATGGACGGTCCCACGGCCGCCCGCATGATTCGCCAGGATCGGAATCGCAGGGACCTGCCCATACTGGCCCTGACGGCGAACGCCCTGGCCGAGGACCGGGCCATCTGCCTGGAAGCCGGAATGGACGACTACCTGGCCAAGCCCGTGGATCCCGCGGAACTGGAAACCCGAATCCGGGCCTGTACCGCCGAGGCCGACCGGCACCAGCCCGCGGGTCCGGATGCCCGATCCGGTGACCCCGAGGCGGCGGTTTCCTCCCCGGATGATGCCTCGTCCCGAACCCCGGGCATGGACCTGGACCTGGTCATGCGGAGACTCGGCTCCAACAGGAATCTGTTGATCAAGCTGGCACGCATGTTCCTGGATCGGCACGCCGGGGACCTGGAGCGGCTGGAAGCGGCCATCAGGGCGGGTGATCGCCAGCGGGCCTGCGCCCTGGCCCACTCCTTGAAAGGAACGGCCGGGAATCTGGGAGCCACGCGCCTGCCAGGACTGGCGGCCGATCTGGAAAACCGTTTGCGCCAAAAGGACGCCACGCTGGAAGACCTGCCCGGGGTGTTCGCAAGGGCCATGGAAGAACTCACGGGCACCCTGCATCACCTGCTGGAGAGCGAAGGGCCCGCTTCCGAAACACCTCCTGCGGCCTCGCAGCCGGCCATGACCCGGGGCGAGGCCGCCGCCGCACTGGATCACCTACGAATCCTGTGTCAAGAAAACGACACCAGGGCTGAAGATGAATTCACCCAGGCGCGTGAACAGTTCGAGACGATCGTCAATCCCCGGGTCGTGGCCTCCGTGGCCCGGGCCCTGACGATCTACGACTTCCGATCCGCCGAGGCGGACCTGGAAGAGCTCCTGCAGGACCTTAAACCACCAGGACTTGGGAGAGATCATGAGCGACTTCTTTCCAAATGAAACCATCCTAGTTGTCGACGACGAGCCGGCCAACATCAAGACCCTCGCCGCAGCCCTGGGAGACCGCTATCGCATTCTGGCTGCCACCAGCGGTGCCCAGGCCCTGGACATTGTTTTTGACCGTTTCTGGGAACTGGACCTGATCCTCATGGATGTGCAGATGCCCGGCCTGTCCGGCTACGATGTGAACGCCCGGGTGCGTTCCTACACAAAAACAGCGGACATCCCCATCATCTTCATCACCAGCCGCACCGATCCCGGGGAGGAGGCCATGGGCCTGGACATGGGCGCCGTGGATTACATCGGCAAGCCCTTCCACCCAGTCACCGTCCGGGCGCGCGTGAAGACCCAGATCGAGTTGAAGAAGCACAAGGAATACCTGGATGACATGGTGGCCGTTCGAACCCAGGAGTTGCTGCAGGCGCGCGAGGATATCGTCATGCGTCTGGCCAAAGCCGCCGAGACACGGGACAACGAGACGGGCATGCACATCATCCGTCTAAGCAAGCTGTGCGAGATGCTGGCCCGTGCCAGCGGCATGAAGCGCACCCTGGCCCACACCTTGGCCACGGCCAGCCTGTTGCATGATGTCGGCAAGATCGGTATCCCGGACAACATCCTGCTCAAGCCCGGAAAACACACCGACGAGGAACGGGCCATCATGAAGACCCACACCACCCTCGGCGGCGAGATCCTGGCCGGCGGGGACAACGACCTGCTGATCATGGCCCGCAGAATTGCCCTGACCCACCATGAGCGCTGGGACGGCACAGGCTACCCCAATGGTCTGAAGGGAGACGAGATTCCCTGCGAGGGGCGTATCACCTCGGTTTGTGATGTTTTCGATGCCCTGACCAGCGAGCGGCCCTACAAGCGGGCCTGGAGCATGGAAGAAGCCGCGGCTTTCCTGCGGGAGAACAGCGGCTCCATGTTCGAACCCCAGCTTGTGGATCTGTTCCTGGAGAATGTGGATCAGGTTCAGACAATCATCAGCGTGAACCGGGAGGAACCCGATCCCGCCCTGCAGCCCTGTTAGATGCCACCCGGGAAGATCCGCCCGAAGATGCCCCGCTTGTGGGCCGCCCCGGTCAGCTGCTCCTGGAAATCGGGATGGGCGATACGGATCAGCGCCTCCGCCCGTTGCTTGACGTTTCGGCCCAGCAGATGCGCCACGCCGTACTCCGTCACCACCACATGCACATCCGCCCGCGTGACCACCACACCCGCACCGTGGTCGAGGAAGGGCACCAGCCGCGAGAACTGACCGTCACTGCTCGTCGAGGGCAGGGCGATGATGGGCACCCCGCCCTTGCTCATGGCCGCGCCGCGCATGAAATCCGCCTGCCCGCCGAAGCCGCTGTAGATGGTCTCACCGATGCTCTCGCTGCAGACTTGACCCGTCAGGTCCACCTGGATGGCGCTGTTGACAGCCACCATGTTGTCGTTGCGGGCGATGGTCATGGGATGGTTCACGTAGGCGGTGGGATGGAACTCCACCAGGGCGTTGTCGTGGGCGAAGTCGTACACCTCGCGGGTGCCCATGATGAACCCGGCCACCACCTTGCCCGGATGGAAGTTCTTTTTTTCCCCGGTGACGATACCCTGCTCCACCAGATGCGGCAGGGCCTCGGTGAACATCTCGGTGTGAACTCCCAGATCCTTGCGGTCGGCCAGGTGGTGCAGCACGGCGTTGGGTACGCTGCCCAGCCCGAGTTGCAGGCAGGCGCCGTCATGGATCAGGCCGGCCACGTTGCGGCCGATGGCCTGCTCCACCTCGGTGGGGGGGTCAGGGCGGAACTCGTCCAGGTCGCGGTCCACTTCCACGAAGGCATCGATCTTGGAAACGTGGATGAAGCTGTCGCCCAGGGTGCGGGGCATCTGCCGGTTGACCTCCGCGGTGATGTGCCGCGCCGCCAGGGCCGCCGTCTTGGTCACCCCCACCTCGATGCCGAAGCTGCAGAAGCCGTGCTCGTCCGGCGGGCTGACGATGATCAGCGCATGGTCCAGCGGCACCACCTCACGGGTGAACATGCGGGCCATCTCGTGCAGGTTGACCGGGATGTAGTCCACCCGCCCCTCGTTCACCGCCTCGCGCAGGTTGGATCCCACGAAGCAGGCGTTGCAGCGGAAGTGGCCGTCCATCTCCGGCCCGATGTAGGGTGTGGGCCCCATTGTCAGGTGATGGATGATTTTTACATCCTGCAGTTCCGCGTGGCGGGCCGTCAGGGCCTCCACCAGATCGTGCGGCGTGGCGCAGCCGCTGCCCAGGTAAACGGTCTGCCCGGACTCGACCCGGGCCATGGCCTCGGCGGCGCTCTGCAGACGGGAGCGATAGGTCGTCATCCAGCTCACGAGCATTCCCCTTCAAGAAGAGTGGCGATATCGACGGCCGGCACACCGGCGACCTCGGCGACCCCGGCGTGGGTGGCGCGGCCGGCCATGATGCCCACCCCGCTGGCCAGGCAGGGCCGGTCGGAGAAGGCGCCGGGCAGGCCGGCGTCCGCCACGGCCCTCACGTAGGGCAGGGTCTCGTTGGCCAGGGCGTAGGTCGCCGAACGGGCGACCAGGCTGGTCAGGTTGGGCACGCAGTAGTGCACGATCCCGTCCACTGTGTAGGTGGGATCGCTAAGGCGGGTGGGCCGGCTGGTCTCGAAGCAGCCGCCCTGGTCCACGCTGATGTCGATGATCAGGCTCTTCTCGCGCAGCAGGCCCAGCATCTCGCGCGTGACGAGGTGCGGGGTGCGGGCGCCCGGGATGAGCACCGCGCCGACCACCACGTCGGCGTAGGCCAGGACCTTGCGCAGGGTGGCCTCGCTGGCCCGGAAGGTGGTCACCCGACCGGGGAAGGCCCAGTCGATCTCGGAGATGCTGCCGTGATTGGTATCCAGGAGCGTGACCCGCGCTCCGGCGCCCAGGCAAGCGCGCACCGCATTGCGCCCCACGATCCCGGCGCCGATGACGACCACCTCGGCCGGCGGCACGGCCGGGGCCCCGCCCAGCAGGATGCCCAGGCCGCCGTGATCGGTCTGCAGGTAGCGGGCCGCGATCTGCGGCACCATGCGCCCGGCCAGCTGGCTGAGGGGGCGCAGGACCGGGAAGTGTCCCTGCCCGTCGCTGAGCGTCACGAAATCCACGGCGGTGCAGCCGCGTTCCAGCAAGACATCCAGCAGCCCTTTTTGGGACACGGCCAGATGCATGACCGCCATGAGGATTTGTCCCTCGCGGATGAGGGGGTATTCCTCGGGGGTGGGTGCGTTGACCTTCAGGATGATATCCGAACGGCCGTACACCTCCTCCAGGCTGTGAACGACGCGGGCCCCGGCCTCGTCGTACTGGTTGTCCGGAAAACCGGCTCCGAGCCCGGCGTGGCTCTCGACCAGCACGGTGTGCCCGGCCGCCACCAGGGTTTGCGCACCACGGGGCGGCAGACCCACCCGCAACTCATCCACCGAACGGGATCTGGGAATACCGACGATCATGGCCTCTACCTTCCGTTCCTCTCGGAAAAGCGATGCGACCGGACACACTGCGGCGGTGCCGGTCGCATCATTGTCCAGGTAGACCCGCCCCGCCGCGGCGGATCCTACCTACTTGCCGTTCTTGACGAACTCGAAACCGCGCATGAAGGCGGTCATGTTCATGTCGATCAGGCTGCGCTTCTTGATGACAGCCTTCAGGGTGTCCATGGCGAACTCCGCGTCGAAGCTGCCGGTGGCCGCGCACAGGGCGCCCAGCACCACCACGTTGGCCACCTTGGGAGTGCCCACCTCGTCGGCGATGTCGCTGGCCGGGATCAGGACCACGTTCAGGCGGTCCGCATCCGGGCGTCCCTCCACCACGGTGGTATCCACGATGATGGTCCCGCCGTCCACGACGTCCTTTTCGAACGCGTCCAGGGACGGCTGATTCATGACCACCAGCACGTTGGGATGATCCACCAGCGGAGTGCCGATGCGGTCGGTGCACACGTTCACCGAGCAGTTGGCCGTGCCGCCGCGCATCTCCGGGCCGTAGGCGGGGAACCAGCTGACGTGGTGTCCGGCGCGCATGCCGATCTGGGACAGGAAGAGGCCCAGTGTCAGGATGCCCTGGCCGCCGAAACCGGCGAACTTGCACTGCAGATCGCTGTTCAGGGTGTGGGCCTCATCCCCATCGAAGGGGCTCTTCATCTTGTCCAGGTAGGCGTTGACTTTCTCGGGTTCGAACTTGTCGCAGACCCGGTCCCAGGCGCCCTCGTCGGTATTGTCCGACTCGTCCTTGAACACGCCCAGCGGGAAGTGCTGGAGCATGTCGTCCACCAGCCAGTCGCGGGCCGTGACGGAATCCATCTTCCAGCCTGTGGGGCAGGAACTGACGATCTCGACGAAGGTGTAGCCCTTGCCCTCGGCCTGGATCTTCAGGGCCTTCCGGATGGCCTTCTTGGCCTTCATGATGTGCTTGCTGTGCCCGATGGCCACGCGCTCGATGTAGGTCGGCGCGGGCAGGGTGGCCAGCATCTCGGCCATGCGGATGGGATTGCCGTGGGTCTGGGTCTGGCGGCCCTGGGGCGTGGTCGTGCTGCGCTGCCCGATCATGGTGGTCGGGGCCATCTGCCCGCCGGTCATGCCGTAGATGGCGTTGTTCACGAAGAACACGGTGATGTTCTCGCCGCGGTTGGCCGCGTGGATGGTCTCGGCGGTGCCGATGGCCGCGAGGTCGCCGTCACCCTGGTAGCTCATGACGATGCTGTCGGGGTTGGTGCGCTTGACGGCGGTGGCCACCGCAGGGGCGCGCCCGTGGGCCGCCTGGTAGTTGCCGCAGTCGAAGTAGTAGTAGCCGAACACCGAGCAGCCCACCGGGGAGACGAAGACCGACCGATCGGTCAGGCCCAGGTCCTCCATGGCCTCGGCGATCATCTTGTGGATGTTGCCGTGGCCGCAGCCGGGGCAGTAGTGCGTGGCTTCCTTCGCGGGTCCGCTCTTGCGCTCGAAGACCTCGTAGAAGGCGTTGGGTTTCTCGAAGACTTTCATCAGTTCTGGCCTCCCTCGAGGATCTTGGCGTACTCGTCCGCCAGTTCCTTGCCGCCGGGCACCATGCCGCCGCAGCGTCCGTAGAAGTGCACGGGAGCCTTGCCGTTCACGGCCAGCCTGACATCCTCGACCATCTGGCCGGTGCTCAGCTCCACGGCCAGGAACTGCCGGTCGCCGTCGGCCAGCTTGCTGATGATCTCGCTGGGGAAGGGCCACAAGGTGATGGGACGCAGCAGCCCCACCTTCAGACCCTGCTTGCGGGCCTCGTCCACCGTGCTGTAGACGATGCGGCTGACCACGCCGTAAGCCACCACGATCAGATCGGCGTCATCGGTCTTGTACTCCTCGTACATGACCTCGCCGGCCTCGATCCGCTTGTACTTGGCGTCCATCTTCAGGTTGTGCTCCTCCAGTTCCTCGGGCTCGAGCACGATGCTGCTGATGAGGTTGCCCTTGGTCTCGGGCGTGCCGTCCACCATCCATTCGCTGTGGTCGTGGGTCAGGGGCTTGGACTCGGGGATGTCCACCACTTCCATCATCTGGCCGGTGATGCCGTCGGCCATGATGCAGGCCGGGTTGCGGTACTGATCGGCCAGGTCGAAGGCCTTCATGGTCAGGTCGCACATCTCCTGGGCGCCGTTGGGGGCCAGGGTGATCAGACGGTAGTTTCCGTGGCCGCCGCCCTTGGTGATCTGGAAGTAGTCCGCCTGCTCGGGGGCGATGTTGCCCAGGCCGGGCCCGCCACGCACGATGTTCACCACGACGCAGGGCAGCTCGGCGCCGGCGCAGTAGCTGAGCCCCTCCTGCTTCAGGCTGAAGCCGGGGCTGGAAGAGGCGGTCATGGTCCGGACGCCCATGCCGGCGCTGCCGTAGACCATGTTGATGGCCGAGACTTCGGATTCGGCCTGGATGAATACGCCGTTGAGGGCGGGAAAATGCAGGGCGGCCGCGTGAGCGATTTCGCTGGCCGGGGTGATGGGGTAGCCGTAATAGGCCCGGCAACCCGCCGCAAGAGCGCCGACGATGATGGCGTCGTTGCCCTTCATGAATTGTCTTGCCATGGAAAAACTCCCGTCAGTTTGAATGGCGCTAAGGCTTGACGACGACAATGGCGCCCGGTTCGGGGCACGCGTAGTAGCAGAGGGAACAGCCGGTGCAATCTTGACCGGTATAATAGGCCGGGTGGTAACTGGCCGAGTTCAGCTTCTCGCTGATGGCGATGACACTCTTGGGGCAAACCCCGACACAGAGCTGGCAACCCTTGCAAAGCTCCGGGTTGACCTCCATGATGGGGACCTCAATGGTGGTTTTGTCGATCATGAATTCACCTCACGCGATGGGTTTGGCAGGATCGTCCGACACTTCCAAGATATACTCTGGGCATCGACAGAAAAGTTTTGTTTGACGGAAATTTATCAGGTTATTCAGGAGAATAAAACTCCGGAATAACCACCCCATGCTCCCCCTAGGAATTCTTGAATTCGGGCTTCCTTTTCTCCAGAAACGCGGCGCACCCCTCGTGCCCGTCGTCCGAGGCCCCGGCCACCCCGAAAAGCCCCGCCTCCAGGTGGCAGCCGCCTTCCCGGGTCATCTCCATGCCGTTGTTGACCGCCTGCAGGGCCAGGCGCAGGGTCAGCGGGCTCTTGGCGGCCAGGGCGGCGGCCGACTTGTGAACGGCGGCCATCAATTCGCCCGCCGGGAAGACCTTGTTGACCAGGCCCAGGTTGCAAGCCTCGTCGGCGGAGATCATCTCGCCGGAGAGGACCAGTTCCAGCGCCTGCCCCTTGCCCACCAGGCGCGGCAGGCGCTGCGTGCCGCCGAATCCCGGGATCAGTCCCAAGCCGGTCTCGGGCAGCCCCAGCTTGGCCGAATGGGCGGCGTAACGGAAGGTGCAGGCCATGGCCAGTTCACAGCCGCCCCCCAGGGCAAAACCGCCCACGGCGGCGATGACCGGCTTGCCCAGGTTCTCGATGCGGTTCATGGCGGCCTGCCCCCTGCGGGCCGTGGCCTCGGCCTCGGCCGCGGTCATGCGGGCCAGCTCCCCGATGTCCGCGCCGGCAACAAAGGCCTTCTCCCCCGCCCCGCGCAGGATCACCACGCGCACGGTCTGATCGTCCTGCAGGTCGGCAAAACACCGGTCAAGAGCGGTGATCGTTGCGGTGTTCAGAGCGTTCAGTTTGTCCGGGCGGTTCACCGTCACGGTGGCCACGCCGGCGTCCACCTCCAGCAATAGATTCTCGTATGCCATGGGACATCCTCTCGCATGGGTTGTGAGTATCAGGCGATTTAATGACTCGAGACCAACTATAACAGAAGCCTACCCCCTCGCCCAAGCGCATTGCAAACGCCAGGAGGGAAAAATTCTCACCGATAATCAACAGTTCTCATCGGGAAAGGGGAAAATGGTATTTTTTACCGTTTTTTCTATGGACACCCCACTTTTGTGGTGGTAATGTGCGGGTATCGGAAAACGCCCATTCCGTGCCCCATTTGCTCCAACAAATGGTCATAAGCGGGTTCAAGGCACCCCACGCCCAGGTGAATTGGCCCACACACTAATGGATCTTGCAGCAGACCTGACCAAGGATTTGCATCATCCTTCCGTGGAGGGACAACATGAAGAAATTTGCTCTCGCTATTCTCGTCTTGATGATCGCCGGCGCTGCCCAGGGCACTGCTATTTACGACATCCAGGCCGGCAACGTGGACGAAAACACGCTGGTCACCCCCTGTGACGTCGTCGTCACCGCTGTCACCTACAACGGCATCTGGGTTGCCGAGGCTCCCTACGGCGCCATGAACGGCATCTGGGTCTACATGGGTAGTGATGAGCCCATCGACCTGGTCGCCGGCGACATTGTCTGCATCTGTGGTGAGTACAAGGAGTACTTCGATCTGTCCGAGATCGACATCGTCTCCGCCGGCATCTACGGCTCCGTGCTGAAGACCGGTGAGATGGAAGTGCCCCTTCCCAGCCTGGTCGCCGCGGCGGACCTGGGTGAGGAATGGGAAAGCTGCGTCGTGACCGTCCTGGACGGCATGGCTGTCACCGAATTGCCCAATGATTACGGCGAGTGGCTGGCCACCGCCACCGACGGCACCGTGGTCATCTTCGACGACATCTTCTACGATGACACCACCGTCACCCTGGAAGACTGCTACAACAGCGCCACAGGCGTCCTGAACTACACCTTCGGCGACTTCAAGCTGGAAGTCTTCGAGGATGGCCTGGAGATCGTGCCTTGTGGCGTGGCCACCGAGAACGTCGCCTTCGACCAGGTCAAGGCGCTGTACCGCTAGGATCCTTTCCGGATCAGGGCAGACCCCGCTTATGGAAAGGGACGGACTCCGGTTCGTCCCTTTTTTGTTGCTCAACCTGATAAATCTGGTATGGTTATGTTGGATTTAGTGGATTTCTTTACGGACTGAGGCCAAAATGAGCTTGAACAACACCATGGTGGCGCTTGTGCTGGGAGGACTGCTGGTCCTCGCCGTGGCCGTGGCGTTCCTGCTCTACCGGGCCCAGCGTCGCATGCGGCGCCACAATGCGCGCCTTCAGGACCGCTCCAACCGTATCGAGGAGCAGCTCAAGCAGGCCCAGCGTTACGAGGCCGTCGGGGTCATGGCCGGCAGCATCGTGCACAACCTGAACAACCTCATGTCCGTCATCCTGGGCCACAGCCGGCTCATTGCCCAGGATCTGCCCAAGGACGCCCCCGCCGGCCAGGACCTGCAGCAGATCCTCAAGGCCGGCGGCATGGCCGCCGACCTGCTCAACGAGATCGCCGATTTCAGCCAGCAGGCCGAAAAGGCCCTCAAGCCCACCCATCTGACGGTTCCCATCCAGGATACGCTGAAATTCCTGCGCGACATCACACCCTCCAACATCCGCATCCGGGAGGAAATTCCCGGCAAGTGCGAGCCTGTGATGGCCTCCAAGACCGGTCTGCAACAGTTGCTGATGAATCTTTTCAGCAACTCGGTCCACGCCATCGGCAAGAGCACGGGATTGATCGAGGTGAGCCTGCAGGACAGCATTCTCGAGAAGGACCACACCGCGGTGCCCCGGGATCTGGTCCCCGGGCATTACCTGCGGCTGAGGTTGCGGGACAACGGCAAGGGCATGGGCCGCGAGGTGCTCGAGGGGATCCGTCACGCCTTCCGCGTGCACCCTCCGGACACCACCCACATGAACACCGGGCTGAATACGGTCTTCCGCATCCTGGACCAGCACAACGCCGCCGCGGTCTTCAGCAGCACGCCGGATCGCGGCACCACCACGGATATCTATTTCCCCAAGATCGCCTGGCGGGTGGAGCATGACATGCCTCGGACCGAACCCGAGCCCGAGGTTTCCGCCCCCGTGCTGGCCGAAACGCCCGACACCACCTTCCAGGTGGTGGCCGGAGGACGCAGCACCGGCGAGGATCCCGCTGGCGTCCCGGTGGCCCCGGAAGAGGAGCTGGGCACCATCCTGCTGGTGGATGACGACGAGATGGTGGCCCGGGTCACCGCCCTGGGTTTGCAGCGCATGGGGTACCGGGTCATCAAGCATCTGGACAGCCGTCGGGCCCTGGCCGACTTCCTGCAGACCCCCGAACTTTTCGACGTGGTCATCACCGACCAGATCATGCCCCACATGTCGGGGGTGCGCCTGGCCCGCAAGATCCACAGCGCCCGCCCCGAGATCCCCGTCCTGCTGGTCACCGGCGTGCGGGACTCCTTCAACGATCAGCAGACCCTCGAGGCCGGGATCGCCCAGATCCTGTTCAAACCCGTGAGCCACCGGGACCTTGTGGAAGTCGTGGAGAAGGTCCGCTTGCGGACCCGCCACGGCCGCGGTTGAGCCCCCATCTGCCTGTTTAGTTGCGAATATGTGCTTTCATCGGTTGACGTTTTTGCCCCTTAAAGGTAACCTGCTCAAGCTATAACAAGGCCCGCTGCCACCCGGTGTGGAGGGCCCCGCTGCCTGTTTTCGGCCGCACCCCGCCGGCTGCCACAATACCCTTGAAGAGGACCCGAAATGGCCAAATCCTTCGCTGACAAGCTGCATCAACTGAACGAACTGCGCGCCCAGGCCCTGGGTGGTGGCGGCGAAGAAAAGATCGCCAAGATCCACGAGAGCGGACGCCTGACGGCCCGCGAGCGCATCCATCTGCTGCTCGATGAGGGCAGTTTCCAGGAGACGGGCGTCTTCGTCACCCACCGCAGCCACGAGCTGGGCATGGACAAGAACCGTCCCGTGGGCGACGGCATGGTCACCGGGGTGGGCCGCATCGACGGGCGTCAGGTGTACGTCTTCGCCCAGGACTTCACGGTCTTCGGCGGCAGCATGAGCGAGGCCAACGCCGACAAGATCTGCCGCCTGATGGATCTGGCCCTGGAGAACGGGTGCCCGGTCATCGGCCTGAACGACAGCGGCGGCGCCCGCATCCAGGAGGGCGTGCGCTCCCTGGCCGGCTACGCCGAGATATTCTGGCGCAATACCATGGCCAGCGGGGTCATTCCCCAGCTCTCGGCCATCCTGGGTCCCTGCGCCGGCGGGGCCGTCTACTCCCCGGCCATCACCGATTTTACCCTCATGACGGACAAGACCAGCTACATGTTCGTTACCGGGCCCAACGTCATCAAGATGGTCACCAACGAGGATGTCAGCTTCGAGGAACTGGGCGGCGCCGAAACCCACAACACCAAGAGCGGCGTGGCCCACTTCATGGCCACCAGCGATGCCGATTGCCTGCTGATGACCCGCCGCCTGCTCAGCTTCCTGCCCCAGAACAACCTCGAAGAAGCGCCGCGCGTCGAGGCCAACGATACGCCGGACCGCCGCGAGGAGAAGCTCAACAGCATCATCCCGGACGACAACAAGAAACCCTACGACATGCTCGAGGTGATCCGCTTGATCGTGGACGAGGGCGATTTCATGGAGGTCCAGCCCCGCCACGCCCAGAATCTGATCTGCGGTTTCGCACGCCTGGACGGCCAGAGCGTGGGCATCGTGGCCAACCAGCCGCGCTTCCAGGCCGGGGTGCTGGATATCGCCAGCAGCATGAAGGGCGCCCGCTTCGTGCGCACCTGTGACTGCTTCAACATCCCGCTGGTCGTCTTCGAGGACGTGCCCGGCTTTTTGCCCGGCACCGACCAGGAGTTCGGCGGCATCATCAAGCACGGGGCCAAGCTGCTGTACGCCTTCTGCGAGGCCACCGTGCCCAAGCTGACGGTGATCACACGCAAGGCTTACGGCGGCGCCTACGACGTGATGAACAGCAAGCACATCCGGGCCGACTGGAACGTGGCCTGGCCCCAGGCCGAGCTGGCGGTCATGGGCAGCGAGGGCGCGGTGAACATCCTCTTCCGCCGGGATATCGCCGCAAGCGACGACCCGGACGCCCGCCGGCAGGAACTGATCGCAGACTACAACGAGACCTACGCCAACCCCTACATCGCCGCGGGGCTGGGCTACCTGGACGACGTGATCGAACCGGCGGATACCCGCCGGGAGCTGATCATGGCCCTCAGCAACCTCAAGAACAAGAAGCAGCAATTGCCGCCCAAGAAGCACGGCAACATTCCGCTGTAGGGAGAAAATATTGAGCAGGAAATTCAGCAAGGTCCTGGTGGCCAACCGCGGCGAGATCGCCGTGCGCATCATGCAGGGCCTCAAGGAGATGGGCATCGCCAGTGTGGCCGTCTACAGCGAGGTGGACCGCACCGCCCTGCACGTCCTGATGGCCGACGAGGCCGTCTTCATCGGGCCCGCTCCCGCCCACGAGAGCTACCT
>JGI12109J20283_10007283_pt1 | contig 14675 bp, 13 predicted proteins | sample ElkSlonscriptome_12_FD_20283 | JGI IMG/M metagenome (IMG submission 20283) | reverse complement strand
CAGCCGCGTACCCCCCCATACAACATCATCGTGTTGCCGTCACCGACGAGCCGCCGCAACCGGGAAAGCACGAGGAAGGCAATCGGCATGTCGCGGAGACGCGTTTCCATCGCTTCGGTCATCCGGGCGTGGTTAACACCCCGGTAGTCCAGTGCCGGGTCATACTTCCGGGCAGATGTGTCCCGCTGGGCCGATTCCTGGCCCACTGGTGTGGTACAATACATACATACGACCTTTCATGCACCCTGCTGCCGGCAGGACTGGGAAAGAATGCCGGCAGTGGGGTGTGTGATTCCCGTTAGCAGCGCACCGATGGTGCTGCCGATGCGGGGTCATTGTGAGCGTTGAATGCTCATGTTAAACAATCGTATCATTTGCTCAGAGTATATCACCAGTGTTCAATGTTGGCAATATGTTGACGATGTTTATCCAGGATGGTATAATTTCAGGTGTACGCACGAGAAAGCGAGGCACCCTTGTTCCGAATCAAAGAGCTCGCGCAAGCGCGTGGGTACGAGAACCCGAACCAGCTGGCACTGGCGGCGCGGCTAACGTACCCACAGACCAAGCGTTACTGGCTGAATAAAGTGACGAAAGTTGACACGGAGTCGCTTGCAAAGATTGCGACTGCGCTCGACGTTCCCGTCTGGGCGTTATATGTTGATGCGCCGCTGGCCGTTGACTCCTCCGCTCCTGCACGGGTGACGTAGTCTTGTCGCGGCGTATACGCGCACGATGACCGTAGACATCTCGGCATAGGTTCTGCGGATGTGTTGTGCTGTTCCCCGCTGCTTCCTGGTATCTCCCGCTCCCATGGCTGCTTTCTCGCTGTGTGCCAGAACCGTCAACGACCCAGGCCTGAAGGGGCCTGGGCTTGCGAAGCGCAAGCCGCCGTTGCCCAGTTCGCCCGACGGGGCCGTCGTTCTCCGGGTGAGCGCCGAACTATTCCACCTGGTACCGACTGCTGGTTCGTACCACTCCGTTGCCGTCCGGTTCTTTCGGCAGAATCGTGTCCCTCCCGCTGGATCGCAGCTGCTGAGAATATGCTATACTCCTGCCAGACGACGAACGGGGTGGGTGGTTCCCACCGCTTCGGCGGGCGGTCCTGGGGCGGCCAGGGCCGGCGCAAGCTCGTATACTGAGGGCAGCATGGATAATTCCCGAGACGACGCCGGGTTGCTCGGACGGATGCTCGCGGATGCAAGCACGCTCCGCCGGCGCTTTGCGGAGGACGACCCGCCCGCACCGCGCGTAGCTGCGGCAGCACCGCCGCGTGCCGCATATTCCCAACAGCGTGAGTATGCTCCGGGGCGCGCGACACCGACCGGGTACCGGGTTGATGATGACGCGACCACCACGGCCGCCGCGCCGCGGACTGCACCCCCGGGTGTGCGCCGCGCACCGGCACGAACCAGGGTGCGTCGGCATGATGAGGCTGATCCGGCAGATGCGCCGGCGGTGCGCCGGCGATCGGCCACCCTGGCACCACCGATCCCGCGAACCTGGATGGATGCCATCCTGCCGCTGACCCGGCTTGGTATTGGCGCGGCATTTATTGCCTATTCCGGGTACGCGACGGTACGCCATATGGCCGGTGATCTGGCAGCAGTCATTCCGGCTATGGATGTACGGTATCTGGTAACCGCGCTGGTAGCCGCAGCCATTATGATCATCGAAGCATTGACCAGTGAGCGTGTCAAGTGGTTGTACTGGCCGGTGCTTCTCTTCGATGTGTACTACACATGGCGGGATCTCAGTCTCTGGGTTCCCCAACTCGTTGATATGTTTCCCATGGCATTCCTGGTACTGCCGGCCTTTGCCGGATGGGTGCAGATCAATATCGAACGCCTGCATCGTGGCTATGCGATTGCCCTGTTAGCGCTTGTCATTGGGGGACTCTGGGCCGTGCAAACATTTTCCGGCCAGGTGATGAGTACGCTCTTCCCCGTGAACGGTGCCCTCTGGACCGCCGGTGGGATGGGGGCCATAACGGCCATCATCACGATGTACCTGGGGTTTGTGATTGCCCGCTCCGGTGAGATCGCTATTCTGGGTGTTCGGCGTCCGCATCTTACCTAGAAAGGAACCGGCATATGGCACCATCTCCACTGCTGATATGGCTCGTGCTGTTCCTCGCCATTATCGGGTTTTTTCTCTTTGCGGGATTTGTTCACTATCTCCGGCGGGGCTACTGGTTTTCTCCACCGATTGCCCCCGATGCATTTCCCGATGATGCGTATAGCGGGGATGTCGCTCGGCACACGGGTCGACCTGGCTTCTCACCATCAGCGGTTCCGCGCGCGCGCATCCATGCAGCATATCCGGATGGATCGGACCCACCCCCCACGCCGGCAGCGACACCGCCCCTATTGCCCCATGCAAGCTGGTGGCCGGCCATGCAGGATACGCCGGATGAACTCCCGCATGTTGCGGTGCTGGCACCAACCGGGGCGGGGAAGAGTACCCTGATGGAAGCACTGGCCCGCACCCGCGGTGGGCAGATCGTGGTTATTCAGCCGAACCGCAAACGCGGGGAGTGGGAGGGTATCCCCGTGGCCGAGTGTGATGACGATGGGGGCTACACCGCGATCACGGCCATGCTGCATGCTATTCGGACCGAGTTTGCGCGCCGGGGTGGGGCGATGAAACATGGCGACCCCGGTCCCTGGCTGACCATCGTCTGGGACGAGGTGCCCCTGACCATGCGCAAGCTCAAGGATATCGCGCCGGACCTGGTGATTGATCTGATCTCGGCCGGACGCCCCCGGAAGATGCGGGCTATCCTGGGGTCAACCTCAGACCGGGTGGGAGCCCTGGGATTGGAGGGATTTGGCGATCTGCTGTTCAGTTGTGCCATCATCCGCCTGGGGGCGTTTGCGGTCCAGGGTGACCCGCTGAGTGGACGCGCACCCTATCCCACCACGGTTGACGTTCAGCGGAATGTTATTCCGGTTGAACGTGGTCCCGTGCTGGACATGGCGCGGATGCCGATCCATCCCGCGCGGCTCTGGACACCGCCCGCTGCCGCTACGACGGCGTTAGAACGGGATGAAACGCCGCATGTAGCTCACAACGACAGCACTACTACTACTCCTACGGACCGGCTGCATGGGGGGGATGGGGCGCTATCCGACACCCAGGTAGTAGTAGTAGCGCCCGGTGTCACACCGGATGAACAGGTGCGGATCCTGCACGCGGCACTTGCCGTGAAACAGGAGCACGGGCGCGTCAACCGCAGCGAAGTCTGTCGTCGGGTGTTTAACGGCGCGTCCGGGGGAGCGGCGTTCAATAAGGTCAAAGCCGTGCTGGATGTCGTGGATGTCGAGGTTGAACCGGCCCGGGCATAGGGGCATAGCAGCACACCACGGTGAAGGGGGTCGGCGGGTCAGCTACCCAGGGCTGAAGCGCCTGGGCTTGTGCTCGCTCCTCCGCTTGAAAGCGGCGCAGCACCATAGGCTGGCTGACAACCAGCCCGATACGCACTAGTGACAGCAGCATTCGTATCAGCGGCAGCAGTATGGCCGCACGAGCGGCAACAGAAATGGGATTGGGTCTTGCGGTTTTGTTTATCACCATACCCGCACACGGCACAGGTGCGGCTGGTGTTGCGCGGATCAACCGTCATCACCAGCACACCCGCCTGTGCCGCTTTATAGCCGATAAACGTGCGCAATTGCCGGAAGGCCCAACTCGTGCGAAGACGACGCTGCGAGCGTCTCCAACCATTGTCTGTACGCGTGCGAATATGGGTCAATTCTTCAAGCGCCAGTGCCTTACGCTCCATCTTCGCTTTTGTGACCAATTTCTTACTGATCCGGTGATTTACGTCTTTCTGAACCCGCTGTTCTTTGCGCGCACGCTGACGCAATCGCCAACGAGCACGTCTGGTATTGGTCTTTTGCAGACGTCGACGGTGTTTGAACCAACGTTCACGAACCTGCTTGACCTGCTCACCACTGAACGTCTCACCATCACTATCGGTTGCCAGATTGACAATCCCCAGATCAACACCCAGGAAGCCCGTCGGCTCATCCGGATCGGGATTGACTTTGGTCTGCGTGATATGCAAATAGAATTGACCATCACGCTGCACCAGTTCCGCGCCACCAATCTTCCAACTCGTATCATACAGGTGGCGGCGTTGATACTCACCCAAAACCAGTTGCCCCATCACCCGGCCCGTGATGGTGTTCAAACTAACCCGATCCATACTCATTAGCCGGTAGGTACGGGCATCATACCGCATACTACTATTCGGCTTGAAGGTCGGGCAGGTATCCGAGCCATTGGCACGGGCCGCTCGAACCGCTTCTGCCGCTTTATCCCGGGCACAACAGGCCAGTTGTGCTCCCAATCCATACTCGCTGCGGGTGGGACCGTAAACGACGTGATGGAGTTTGTTTTTATTGGTGATACGCTCCTCCCACGCAACCGATGCACAGTAGGTGGCTGCCGCGTTGAACGCTTCAGCCGTTGCACGAATGGCCGCCGCCGACGCTTCATCAAACAACAGTTTGCAACATATCGTGCGTGTGGAGAATGTTTGTGTCATAGGGTAAGTATATCACAATCAGAACGCCTGTGCAAGCGTGCGCTGAAGCGGGGTAAACCAGGGGCGCGGGGAGAATGGAGAATACAGAATGGAAAATGGAGAATGAAACACATGCTCATACCCGGTATCTCATTATCCATTCTCGCGTGACAATTCCCCGGTTCCGCTCGTCTGTTCGGGGATTGTCATACATCCGGGTGCGCGCAGCGCATGAATATCTGCATTGTCCATTATTCATTATAAGAGCCGCTGAAAGCGGGTGGGAGGAACGCCCGAAAGGGTAAACATCTATGAAGAGAACGGGGCCGGTGGGAATGTTCCCACCGGCCCCGTTCTGTTTCACGTGAAACAGCTCCCCCGTTATCTTCCGCCGCTCCCCTCTGTGCCCGTGTCCGTGCGCGCCGGTTCTGCCGCGATCACCCGCCGCACGCGCTCGAGTGCCTGTAGCAATGGCGTGATGATCTCGCTCTGGTCGGGTGCGAACTGCATATGCCGGGCCCGGATGATAGTGTCCTCGTATTCCATCATGATAGACTGTACGGCGGTCAGTCGTTCCTGCACTGCCTGTACCTCACCCTGGTTCTGCACCAATTCCCGGTGCAATTCGGCAATGACGTCACACTGCGGTGTATCCAGCGCGAGTATGCCATCTGCCCATATCGTTTCCGGATGGATCGGCAGTGTCCCGGAACGCGGTTGGTCAAACTTCACACCCACCCGGATTAGCGGCTCGGTCAGAGCGGACCAGTCGGCATTGCGGTGGGCAGCAACCCGCATATGCAGCGCATCAGGCGCAGGTGGCCGCACCATGCGTATTGTTTCCGTGTCACGCTGATACGCGAGGACGTCCTCGTCCTGCACAACCCGATCCCAGCCCGCTGCGATTAACCGCGCATCAATCTCCTCCAGACTATCCGGCCATGGCTCTGTGTCCACATCCGGCGGAACGTCCGCAGATCGATTAGCCGTTTCTGTATCCGCTTCAGCGGTCCCCCGCGCTGGAGGAACATCCTGACGGCGCATGTCGCGCACAACCGCTGCGACATGGGCGGCCGTCACCCGGCCATCCGGTGCGGTTTCCACCGCGCGCTGCCACGCCTGCTGCTGCTGCTCCGGGGTCTTAAGTTTTGCCAGGGGGCGGGTCTGGGCCTCGTTGGATGGAAGCGTTTTGACAACAATTGTTGTCAAATTGTTGCGCACACTCGTTGCCGCAATAAGATTATTCGCATAGGTTTTTGAGAAGCCCCAGCGGGCCTGGCAATAGTCTTCAAAGGTCGCATACGAACCACGGTAGAGCCGCAGGTCACGGACGCGTAGCAGGGCCGCCCCGACCTCAAAAAAGACCGGTAATCCCCGTTCGATAATCCCTTCGCACCGCTCAAGTTCATCACGTTCATCATCACTCAGCTCGGTTGCGCTGCCGGGAGTGATGTCCGGTTGCTGTCCGATAATGCCGTCCAGTCCCTGTCCCCGACGCAGCGCCGGGGGCGACGCTACGTCAATCTGCTCAATGTCTGCGGCAAGATCATGGTGCCTGGTCACAGTCTACCTCCTTTGCCAATGCGATATACGCGATGGCGCCCGTGCAGGTCCGGTCGTACTCGGTAATCGGCTTACTCGTCGCCGTCGCTTTGACGAGCTGGGTATTCAACGGAATGGTGGTCTGATACACCCGCGCGCCAAATGTTTTTCGGGCTTTCGTTTCAATCATATCTGATACGGTGGTGCGTCGATCCACCATCGTACAGAGCACGCCACTGATGACAAGCTGCGGATTGATATCTTCCTGCACGCGCTGGATGGTCTGGTAAAGCTGCGCAATGGCTTTCAGGGGCAGAATGTGGACCTGTAATGGTATGACGACTTCTGTCGCGGTCGCCAGGGCATTTAACGTAAACAATCCCAGGCTGGGGGGGGGATCGATCAGGATGTAGTCATAGTCCTGACGCACCGGACGCAACGCCTTATGCAGCAACTTCTCACGCCCAATCTGTCCTGCTAACTCCAGTTCCGCGGCGGCGAGACCCAGGGTTGCGGGAATAAGGAACAGGTGCTCCCGGACCTGCCGGATGGCAAACCCGGCACCGGCGCGTGGGTTCAGTAAGACGTCATAAACGGTGTACTCCAGGGCATCAGGGTTCAGGCCCAGACAGATGGTCAGGTTGCTCTGGGGATCCAGGTCGATGAGTAACACCCGCCGCCCGCGCTCGGCCAGGGCGGCTCCCAGGTTCAGCGCGGTCGTTGTTTTGCCGACACCACCTTTCTGGTTGGCAAGCGCAATAACGCGCGTCATTTCCCCCCCCTTTGTCTACGGACCTGCGGTGAGCAGCGTCCTCCTGATCACCCGGAGAGCGGCGGCCCCGTTAGGCGAACTGGTCAACATCGGCTTGCACTTCGCGCGCCCATGCGCTTCAGGCCTGGGTCGTTGACCGGCACCATATTATGAGGTCGCCTGGTCCCCCTGGTGTTTCCGTCGCCGATACCGTTGGCGCTCACCAACCTGGTCAATTGGCTTTTGCGGCTTCCCGCGGCGCCGGGGTTGTGCGCGATAGGCCATGACATCGGCACGCCGAAAGCGGAACCCCGTGCCTGCCGTATGGGGTACCGGGTTCAACGTGCCGGAACGCACCAGTTGATGGATGCGGCTGCGCGACTTGCCAATCAGTTCCGCTGCCTGAGTTGTGGTGACAAGATCATCAGTCACTAGCGCGCTCCATGCGTTCAGATGCCGTCTGGGGACCGCCCACAGGCCGTCATGACATGTGCTGACATAAGTGTATCCGATACACAGAATAATGTCAACCGGTGTGTCCGCTTTCACGGAAGGGTGTCTACCCGGGTAGACAGTGAGAGGCTCCCATCATCAGCGCATGCGTGATCGCGTACGCATGCGTTCACAAACCACGCATGGTGCAAACGTTCGTACCACAACGTGCGGTCATGCCACATGGTTCTTGATGCGCAGAACGAGACGCCCACCTCTGATCCGGGATAGGCCATCGCACCACTTGCTGTGTCTGGTTGCGCCCATCTCCCGGACCCGGATTGCGGGTTGAAACGTACCGATTCGGGGTTCTCGTTTGTCACAAGGGCCGCGGTTCTGGCGTGTTCTGATGCGCGGGAATGGCGACGAAGCGTACGACGAATGTTCGTCGTACGCTTCGTCGCCACCAGGTGGCATACCATGACTTTGCGTTCGGTGTACTGGCCCCGATGTCTGGCAGTCGCGTGAACCAGCAATCCAATCCGTCCCCCAGCCTCGCACCGTCTATGTATCAGCATTGCGGCTGCGCAGTGTCGTTTGCATGTAGTGGCTCTCCCGCCTTGCTATTCAGGGCGGTGTGGTACAGCCTGAGATTGGTCATCTTCGCCCACAAACCCTGCTTCATGCGCTTGCTACCTGGTTTCACCGTCTGCATGGCTCCTGGATCCACGCAGACGGTGATGATCTCGTCCAGCAATCCACCGGCTGGGCTGTCGCTCCCACTGATGGCCGGTCGCTCCCATGCCGCGATCTGCGCAGTGCTGCCGGCGTGGGAACCTCCCCACTCCTGGCCCGCCTGGGGCATACCTCCGATATCTCACCCGAATATGGACCGGTCATCGCGGTAACCCCCGATGCTCCCACTTCCCGGCCATCCAGTATGCTCGTCAACACATGTGGCATTGTCCCCCAGGATGACGGCCAGATCTGGGTCAACGGCATTCGTGCGCCACACGTTGGTGTACTGTTTCCCCGGTTCGGCACGCCAAAATGTCCCGACATCGTGGCCGCACATCTGTACGACCCGTCTTCGTACGACGTGCCCGCACCATGCGGTATCTGTTCCATCATGGGTTCGTTCGTGTGCTCCCCGAACGGAGGCCATCAATGGATGCTGCGTTGCTGGCCGATCGCATCACGCTCCGCGTCCTCATGCAGAACCACCCTGACGGGAGTCCCAATACCCTGGCAGATGCCGTCGGCCGCTCCGTCAGTTGGGTCAAGCACTGGCGCACCCGCCTGCGCACGGCCGCGCCGGACGATGCCACCGTGCTGTTCGGGCAGTCCCATGCCCCCCACACCCGGCCGGACTGTCTCAGTCAGCCGGTGATTGACCGGATTCTGGAGATCCGGGACGATCCGCCGGAGAACCTCCAGCGCATTCCTGGTCCCAACGCCATCCAGTACTATCTGGCCCGCACGCCGGACCTGGCCGCTGAACGGCTGCCCCGCTCCTCGCGCACCATCTGGCGCGTGCTGACGGCGGCTGGACGTATCCTGATCCCCGGACGCGGGCGGCGGACCCGCATTGCGCGGCCCGCCCCCATGACTGAATGGGAACGGGATTTCCTGGATGTGGTCACCGTACAGGCCGACCCTGACACGGACAACCAGCAGCAGCAGGTGGACGCGTTGGTCGTCGTGGATCGGGGCACCGCTATCCTGCTGGACTGCCCGCTGCGGGCGGATTGTACGATGGTGACGGCCATTGCCGCTGCGGCCGACCTGGTGCGGACCCACGGCCGGCCCGACCGCGTGCGCATCGACCGCGATCCCCGGTTTGTCGGGGGCAATCCGAAGGCGGATGTTCCCCGTCCCTTCCTCCAGTTCTGGCAGTGTCTGGGGGTTGCGGTGGATATCTGCCCACCGCGTCGCCCAGATCTGAAGCCGTTTGTGGAGCGGATGAACCGCACGTTGCGCGATGACGGCATTCGGGCGTTTCGCCCAGGCACCCTGGCCGATGCGTGCGCCGTTTTTCAGCACGTCCAGCACCAGTACAAGTACGAGCGCCCGAACCAGGCGCTGAGCGGTGGCAATCGCCCGCCGCGGGTGGCGCATCCCGATCTGCCTCCCCGCCCGGCCATCCCGGACGTCGTGGACCCGAATGCCTGGCTGGAGCGCTTCGCCGGCGTCGGCATCACCCGGCGGGTCCAGCGGGATACCAGCATCAGTGTGGCGGACGAGCGCTCCTACGTGACAAAGGAGTTGGTGGGGCACCAGGTGCTGGTCACCATCGCGGTGGCGACGCGCGAACGGGTGATCCCGCACGACCAGCGGGAGGTGAAGCGGGTCCCGCTGACGGGGCTGGCCCCGGACCAACCGCTGCCGTTTGACGCCTGGGTGACCGCCCTGATGACGGCGGCCCGCGACGACCGCACGGCCCCCGGGCGGTCACGCCAGTTGGTGGTGCCGCTGTAGGCCGACGGCCAGGCGAAAACCGATCGATATCCACGCAGCTATCTACCCCACCTACCTGGGGGTAGGTCGATGTGTGCGCGAATCGGTTAACCCGGACCCGAACAGCCCGGAATTCGCCGAGGTGCGGCCCCATCCGACGTATGCCTGGGCGGATCTGACCACCGTGGGACGGCATCGCTCCGCGTCCGGGGAGCGACTGGGGCGGGGGGACGGCGCACGGATGTGCGGCCACGATGTCGGTACATGTTCAGGTGCCGAACCGGGGAACCAATACACGTTGGCCCGGATACATCCCGTTGGGCAACCGGCGCGTTGGTCCATATGGTCCAGACCCTCCTGGGTACCCGTGTCACCGTCACCCGTATCTGGGAGGGCTATCGTCCGCGCCGTCTCAAAGCGCCCACCATTGGTCCCGTTCCCGGGTATCCGCATCTCTGGGTGGCCTCCTAGCTACCCGACAGTTTGGGTAACCCCGGTGCGAACACAACCGTTACGCGTTGGCCATTCTTGAACTGCCGGAAGAGATAGCGCAGTCCAAGCTGGAACACACTCACATCGCGGCGGTCATTCCGGTCAACCAGGGTGCGCCTCCCGCGCTTGATGACCTGCTTGCCGGTGGTGACACACCAGGCATACAGCAACACCACGGCCAAGGTGAGGCGCGAGAGCCGTGCGAAGTGGCGGAGATGCGATTGTTCGAGGTCAAAGCCATGCCCTTTCAGATCGCCAAACAGTTCTTCCAGCCACATCCGGCGCCGATAGGCCCGCAGGGTCGCGCTGGCGGTCGGCAGATTGGCGTCCGCTCGCCAACGGCCCACTCCGCCAGGACATGGGCCGGGTGGCCATAGACCCGGGTCAGGTGGACATCCGGAACCCACACGCGTTGCCCTGGCGCCGTCACCAGGCTCCTGAACGCCTGCCAGGGGGATTCTTGCGCCACCTGCACCTGATTATTGGGCTTCTGCCGCAACACGTCGTGCCACCCCCACGCCGCCGCCTGCGCTTGCAGGCCGACCGCTGCAAACTCCGTATCGCCCACCAGCAGCACGGGCGTACCGTCGGGGATCAGCGCCTGCACGGCGCCCAGCACCGCCAGTTGGACGCGCTGCGAGCTGTGGCCGTTGCGACACCGCAACCAGGTCCAGGCAATCGGGATCGCGCGGCGCTGGAACGCCAGGGACACCAGCACGAGGTGATGCGCAAACCCCACCTTCGAGGTGTCGATGATCACGCGGATCTGCCCGGTCGTGCGGGCTTGGTCGCGCAACCAGGCGTCCGCGACCGGTCGATACCACGCCTGGACGCGGACGGCGGGATTATCCAGCCAGCGTTCCAGCCGGCGGACGATGCTCCGCGCTTTCGCCGCGCTCGGAATACGCTGGGCGACGAGCGGGAGTTGCACCGCGCGCGCCTCCAAGATCCCGCGCATCAGCGTGGCCAACGTTCGCACACGGGTGATCCGTTCACTGGGACACAGGTGCCGCAGCACCTGGAGCATCGTATGATAGACACGGGTGGTCGACATCATGCACCTCCTGGGATTGTGGTTTGGTCGGTCAACCATCACGATACCAGGAGGCATGCTGTCGATCAACCCGTTTTGGTGTGCGTGCCGTCTCCCTCACCGACATGCGCATCGCAAACTGTCGGGTAGCTAGGGTGGCCTCCGGTCATGGTGGCAACGGCATGCTGCTGGCCCCCGTCACCGCGCAGATCATCCGGACGCACCGTCCCACCGCCGCTTGATCCCGCCCCATCGCATCCGGTTCTCCCGATACCCGGGCGGCTATCTCGCTGTATCCTGCGTCCAATGCGTCCGTTTCGCTCAGACGACATGCTGAACCGAAATTCATGTCACGCTGAACGAACCGCCGGCACAACGACGGCCGGGCTGCCCAGCGCACCCGGCCCCAATTCGCGCCCGATGGCGCATCAGCGCGGCGCTGCCGCGAAGGAGTAGCATCATGACCACCTTTCTTTCACTGACGATCTCGGACACGATGTTCACCGACGGCGAATGTCGCCGCGAGACGATCACCCCTGCAGATGTGCAGGCGGCGTTGGATGCCGGTGCGCAGCGTGCCCTCAACCCATCGCACATCACAACTATTGACCTGATCAAGCGCACGTTTCGGTTGTCGCTGCCGGTGCCGGACAAAGCGCCCAAAATCGCACTTCGGCCCGGTGATACCCTGATTGTGGTGCAAGCAACCTTGCCCCGCCTGGCCGAGGGTCAGGTCCACAGCGATGAGACGGTTGCGCATGCATTGATCACGTTCAGCCGCTGGACCGTCCATGAGCACATTCTCAACGACGTTTTGGCCAGTCACGCAGGAATTTCCTGGACAACCGGCCAACTCGTTCCGGCTGACGACATGCCGGATGCTCAGTCCAGCGAAATCATCGCCCTGACTCAGCGCGAAGCTGCTGCCATCAATGCAGTCCTTTTCTCGCAGCAGGGGAGCCCGCACACAAATCCATCCAGCATCGATCTTGATCCTGCGAAATGGTCGATTGCCGAGCGCTACGGCGTTGCTCGTCCTGGAGTGTTTGTGATATTTTAAAAGTGAGCCACATGCTGAACGGCGTGACAGGCGAAATGTGATCCACCGTATATCATCCTCAGTCACGACACCGCGTTAGGTCGCGGATACGCGACTGAGGATGAGGAGATGATCACGGTGAATGACCGTGCGGCTATCCGCCATGCCTATTACCTGGAACACAAAAGTATCCGCCAGATTGCCCGCGAATTGGGCTTCTCGCGCAATACCATCACCAAGGCGCTGGAGTCTGCCGAGCCCCCCACCTACACCATGCGCACGCCCCGGCGCGCGCCGAAACTAGATGCCTATCGGCAGCGCATCGAGGATCTGTTTCACCAGAATGCGCAACTGCCCCCCAAGCAGCGCTACACCGCCACGCGCATCTTCCAGATCGTCCAGGAGGAGGGCTTTCCCGGTAGTCTCTCTACCGTGCGCGCCTACGTGGGCCACCTCCGCCGCCAACACCAGCGGCCGCGCACCTTTCTGCCGCTGCAGTTTGATCCCGGCCAGGATGCGCAGGTCGATTGGGGCGAAGCCCAGGTCGATCTGGCCGGCACCCGCGTGACTGTCCAGGTCTTCGTGATGACCTTATGCTCTTCCCACCGCACCTTTGTGATGGCCGTTCCCACCCAACGCCAGGAAGCCTTTCTGGCCGGCCATGAAGCCGCCTTCCGCTTCTTTGGCGGCGTCCCCCACCGCATCAGCTACGACAACCTCACCACCGCCCTCCAGATCTGCGTCCAGGGCCGCACCCGGCCGGAACAGGACACCTTTACCGTCTTCCGCAGTCATTACCTCTTTACCGCCCACTTCTGCACCCCCGAGGCGCCCCAGGAGAAAGGCCGCGTTGAACATCGCGTCGGCTTCTCCCGCCGGAACTATTTCGTCCCCCTTCCGCAGGTGCCCACCTACGACGACCTGAATACCCACCTGCATACCTGCTGCCAGCGCGATGATGTCCGCATCGTGCATGGCGAGACCCAGTCCATTGGCACGCTGTGGCAGCAGGAACACCCGCGCCTCCGCCCGCTCCCACCGCACCCCCTGGACTATGCCGTGACCCGAACGGTGCGCCTCACCCGCTCCAGCCAGGTCGCCTTCGAGACCAACCGCTACTCGGTGCCGGTCGATCAGGCCCGCTCCACCCTCATCCTCAAAGCCACCCCCTTCCGGATTGACCTGCTCACCGAGCAGGCCGTGATTGCCAGCCATCCCCGCTGTTACGACCGCGACCAGGATATTCTCAACCCACTGCATTATTTGCCCCTGCTGCAGCAGCGCCCGGGCGCCTTTGCCCATGCTCAACCCCTGCGCCAGTGGCGGGAGCAGTGGCCCGCCGATTATGAGCGCTTGCTGACACGCTTTCAGGCCCGGCATCCCGATGGCCGGGGCGTACGTGAGTTCATCGAGGTACTCCATTTGCACCGCCGGTATCCCGCCGAGCTCGTGGCGGAGGCGATTGCCTTCGCCGTGACCTACCAGTGCAGTGACGCCGCCAGCGTGCTGGCACTGCTCCACCAACTGCAACAAGACACCCGTCCCGATGCGGCGGTGGACCTGTCCACCCAGCCCCAGTTGCAGCAGATCGCCCAGCAACCGCTGGATTTGCAGCAGTATGATCGTTTGTTGAACCAGGGAGACTGACATGACCACACCGTTGTTGCTGGAGGCCCATGTGACGACCCTCCGGCTGACCGGTATCCGCCAGCACTATCGCCGCTATGCGGAAGACGCCGCCCGGACGAACCAGGGCTATGAGCAGTACCTGCTGGCGCTGGTCGAACAGGAAGTGGCCCGCCGGGCCCAGGTGCGGCAGGAGCGGGCCATCCGGGCGGCCCGGTTGCCCCTGCTGAAGGAATTGGCCGAATTTGACTTTCAGCGTGTCCCGCACCTGAACAAGGCACTGGTCCTGGAGTTAGCGCAAGGGCACTACCTGGAGCGGACCGAATCCATTCTCCTGGTGGGCAATCCCGGCCTGGGCAAGACCCATATCGCGACCGGGTTGGCGCTGAGTGCGTGTCGGCAGGGCCACGCGGTCCGCTTCTTCACGGCGGCCAGCCTGGTGAATGAGTTACTGGCGGCGCAGGCCGACCATCGCATGGAAAAGCTGCTGGCCCAGATGCGCAAACAGCGGCTGGTGGTGATTGATGAACTGGGGTTCATTCCCTTCTCCGAGCGGGGCAGCCACCTGCTGTTCCAGCTCTGTCGTGCCCTGCACGAACAGGTGTCGCTGATCATCACCACGAACTTGCGGTTTAGCGACTGGACCCAGGTCTTTGGCAATGCCCAACTCACCGCCGCCCTGATTGACCGCCTCACGCATCGGGCCACGATTCTGGAGTTCATCGGTGAGTCGTACCGCTTCCGGGAGCGGCTGCACCGCCAACCGGCTGGG
>JGI12109J20283_10296240_pt1 | contig 14690 bp, 7 predicted proteins | sample ElkSlonscriptome_12_FD_20283 | JGI IMG/M metagenome (IMG submission 20283) | reverse complement strand
ACCGAGCAGCAGCAACCGCCCCTTATGGTACTCGAAGGCGTCCTTAAAGGTGGTGTGTTTCAGTGGCTCATCAGTCGTATTATCCGCATGGATCAATGTATCGAAGAAATCCAGCAGAATGTTGTCCTCGGTCTGTTTTTGTGGCACGGCGTCGGGTGAGGGTTCCGTTTCCAGGTCGATGAGTTTAATCACCGCCTGATCGAGATAGCGCACAATCTGCTGGTAGAGTGCTTGCAGATAGTCGCGGAACGGGTCATCGGGTGGGGCGTGGTACTCACCCGATGGCTGTTGCAGGTTCGGGTCACCGATCAATTTCAGCAGGCGATTGAACGCCCCCGGCCAATCCTTGTGGAATTCCAGCCATTCCTTGTTGATGATGGAGATGGGCGGCGGCACCTCGACGACGCGGCAAGGGAACGCGGGCTTATTTACCACATCGGCGTATTGGATCTCCCGGCGCACGAAGCTGTTAGGCCGTTCAAGGTCGGGGGTCACACACACGGCGACCACATCCGAGTTCTTGATGCCCATCTCAATCTCGGCGGTAAAGTCCTGGTTCGGGTTGATGTTGCGTGTATCGCGCCACACGGTGTAGCCAGCGGCTTTCAATTGCTGCTCTAGCTTTTCGGCGTGGGTATGCCCGTCTTGCCGCGAGTAACTGATAAAAACACGTTTCGCCATCGCGCTCCCTCTTGGCGTGTTGGTTGATCGTTGCTGTGATCTTCTAGTATAGACTGAACTAGCATTTTTTTGCCGTCCCGTATACCGTTTATTCACAAAAGCGCGTCCCCGCTGGAGCATGCGTGTTCAATTTGGTGTGGATGATGAGATGATGAGCTATGGGTTGATCTTTTGGCGTTTCGCAGTACAATATTTGTGGGCTCGTAGCTCAACGGCAGAGCAGTGGCCTTTTAAGCCATTGGTTGTGGGTTCGAATCCCACCGGGCTCACATTGACAGACGTCAGCCAGATAAACGGCTGGCGTTTTTGTTTTGTGTGGTCGCTCTTGTAATTGTTCGGGGTGGCCTACTCCGGGGCTGTGGCAATGGGGTCTGTATTTTCCCGCAAAAGTGGGTTACGATTGGCCGTCTACCGCGCAAACATAGAGACGAATTGGAGCAAGCAAATCGTGAGCGAAGATAGAAAGATCCGGGTTGCCATTATCGGCGCGGGCAACTGTGCCTCGTCGCTGGTACAGGGCGTCTACTATTACCAGGATGCCAAGGACGATGAGTTCATCCCTGGTATTATGCACAACAATCTGGGCGGCTACCGCATCCGTGATGTGGAATTCAGTGCCGCTATCGACATCGACACGGAAAAGGTCGGCAAAGATCTCGGTCAGGCGATTTTTAGCGGGCAGAACAACACCGTGAAGTTCGCGGAAGTGCCGCTGATGGGCGTCACCGTGGAGCGCGGCATGACCCATGATGGGCTTGGCCCGTACCTCTCGCAGAAAATCACCAAGGCCGAAGGCAGCACCGCCAACATCGTGGAACTGCTGCGGGATACCAAAACCGATGTGGTCGTCAATTATCTGCCCGTTGGCAGTGAGCAGGCCACAAAATGGTATGTGGAGCAGGTGCTCAACGCTGGGTGTGCGTTCGTGAACGCGATCCCGGTGTTTATCGCCCGTGAACCGTACTGGCAAAATCGCTTTGAAGAGCGCGGCCTGCCCGTCATCGGTGATGACATCAAAAGTCAGGTCGGCGCGACCATTACCCACCGCGTGCTGACGAATCTGTTCAAGGATCGCGGCGTCAAGCTGGAACGCACCAGCCAGCTCAACGTGGGCGGCAATATGGACTTCTACAATATGCTGGATCGCAGCCGCCTGGAAAGCAAGAAGATCAGCAAGACCAACGCCGTCACCAGCCAGATGGATTATGACATCGGCGCGGATAACGTCTACATCGGGCCGAGCGACTACGTGCCATGGTTGGAAGACCGCAAATGGGCTTACATCCGCATGGAAGGACGTACCTTCGGTGATGTGCCGCTGAACGTGGAACTGAAGCTGGAAGTGGTGGATAGCCCCAACAGTGCCGGTGTGATCATCGACGCGGTGCGCTGTGCCAAGCTTGCCCTGGACCGGGGCCTGAGCGGGTCCATCGAAGGGCCGAGCAGCTACTTCTTCAAGTCTCCGCCCATTCAGCCACCGGACGATATCGCCCGTAATATGCTGGAAGCCTTCATCAGCGAAGACGACTTCACCTGGCAGGGCATCAACCGTAGCCGGGGCACGGGTGCCCACCCAGCGGACATCAAAAAGGCCCGCATGGATGAGATCCAGGCCAAGGGCGACGACGGCGACTAAACACCGCGTCAATTGCATTGTTATTCTGGCACGGTCAGGCGTAAGTTTGGCCGTGTTTTGATTCTATTTATATATAAACAATGATAAAAACCGTTTAACGTCGTCCAGATTAAATGATAGTTTTAAAGTAACGGTGCGCAATAAACCTATCTCAACGTAACCCATCCACCATCATTTTTACAGAACAATTCGAAGGACCATCACTATGTTTAAACGTCTTTATTTGATGCAATGGCGTTGGCTATTTGTGCCTTTGATCGCCACATTAGCGTTGATCTACGCGCCAGTCAGTACGGATGCGGCTGGCGGCCTACCATCCTCATTCTTTGACCTGAATGAGGTCTCGTGGTCGTCTATCCGCAACTACACCAGCAGCGATTATAGTGATTATTTCGATGATAAATCCGCTGATGGCTACCTGGTTGTTGATCTGGATATTTTGGAAATCAGTGGTCAGCAGCGCGTCAATGCCGTCTGGCAGAAAAATGTTGATAATCGCGGTTGGGCCAGCTCCCGCAATATGACCAGCACACAGTTCAACGATAAGTGGAATGAATTGAGAGATGATGGCTACCGCCTGATTGACCAGGAAGCCTATGTGCTCAATGGTAGCCTGTATTATGCCGGTGTCTGGATCGAAAACAAAGAGAATCTGGCATGGGCATCGCGGCGCAATCTCAGCAGCTCGGCTTTTTCCACGGAGTTAGCGGCCTATAAAGACGCCGGTTATATCCCCATTGATGTCGAGGCTTACGAATATGACAACGTCATGTATTATTCGATGGTCTTAGTGGATAATACCGAAAACCTCGGCTGGGCGTTATGGCGTAATATGTCTTCCTCCACGCTGAACAGCTATATGAGCCAGTATTCGTCTTATCGCTTGCTGGATCTTGAATCCTACCGACCAGGTAGCAGCCAGCAGTATGCCGCAATCTGGATTAGCAACCCCAACGGGCGGGCGTCGGAGATGTACCGTGACTTGACCTTTACCGAATTCGGGCATAAATGGCGTGAAATGGCTGACCGGGGTTTCCGTGTGATTGACCAAGATGTGTATTATACGGGCAGCGGCGTTCGCTATGCCGGTATTTGGCGACAGAACAGTGATCGTCCGGATTGGACGTATCGCCCCTTTGTTGATGTATCCATGCAAGCCGCTATGAATGCGGACAACATCCCCGGTGCTGCCGTCGCTGTTGCGCAGCAGAATGAGTTCAAGTATATTGGCGGCTTCGGCCATGCGGATATTGACGCGGATATGCCGGCCTCATCATGGACGGTCTTCCGGCTGGCGTCTATTTCCAAGGCAGTTGCGGGCGCGCTGGCACTGGATACACAAGAATTCGGTACAATCGACCTGAGTAACGGCATTCAGACTTATGTACCGGAATTAGCTAACGATCACACGTACACTGTTGAGCAGACGATCACAAACCGCTCCGGCCTGGGTGCATATAGTGAGTTGGATGAACCGCCAGATAGTAACGACTACGCGACTGCATTAGCCGCATTGGGTTATTGGAATTATTTCACCGGGTGGACCACTGAATTTGCCGTATCCACAGGGAGCTACAACTACAGCACCCACGCCTATACCGTGCTTGGCGCAGCGATTGAAGATGTCGTCAACACCTCGATTGATAACTACATCAATAATTGGAGTGCCTATTACGGCCTGGGTACGTTACAGGTTGAAGATCTGGGGAGTTATAACCCGGAACGGGCGCAGATTTACACCACTGGCAGCACCAGCAATACCGAAACACCCCGCGATAACATCAGTTGGAAACGCCTGGGTGGTGGTATGGAATCCAACGTGGTGGATATTACCCGCTTCGCCATGATGCTGCTTGATGATCAAATTCTTACTGAGCAGTCACGCGAAACGATGTGGTCCCGCCCTGGTGGTACCGGGGTGAACTACGGCTACGGCTGGGATCTTGGTTTCACCAATTGTATGGATTGGGTCGGGAAATCTGGCGGGCAGCGTGGTGCAGATAGTTATATTCTGGTGTTGCCACAGGTCGATGTGGTGATCACCGTATTGACCAACCGCTGGACGCCACACGATGCTTTTGACATGGTTTGGGATATTGGTAACGAGATGATCCCTGACCTGTGTGCGCAGATCCCGCAGTTTAGTATGGTTAGTGTGCCGGATGGGTCCGTGGGTGCTGCCTATTCCTACTCAATCACGCCCTCAGGCGGCGACACACCCATCACATTTGCGTTGACCGATGGTGAACTGCCACCCGGCCTGACCCTGCTCTCCAATGGGACAATCAGCGGTACGCCGACACAATCGGGCCTGTTTGAAGGTGAGATCACCGCGACCAACGTGGTTGGTTACCAGGATCGTATCTTCAGCATCGAAATCGATGCACCGCCGACAATCACCAGCGCACCACCCGCCAACGCGACCCTGGGTGATGCCTATACCCACACCTACACTGCCGATGGCGATACCCCCATCAGCTACAGCGTGACTGCTGGTGCGCTACCGGATGGCCTGACCCTTAGTGGTGCTACCATCAGCGGTACGCCAACAAGCGAAGGGGTGTTCCGTGGCGTGGTCACCGCTACGAACAGTGCTGGCAGCGATACCCAGGCCTTTAACATCGTGGTTGGTAGTGCGCCGGAACGCGTGTTCCCCGCAGATGGTGACACCCTCACCGAAAACAACGCCTCTGATTGGCCGCGCTTCAGCTTCCAGCATATTGACGGTATCGAGTGGTATCGTATTTGGATTGGCAAGGTAAACGAGAATGATCAATATTCTGACCAGGCGGTGTATAGCTGGTTCCCGGCATTTGCTGATGTGACCAACGCGCCGGCTGACGCAGTCGGTATCTGTGATGCAGACAGCGGCATCTGTACTATTCCAGAGGATCTATGGTTAACGGATGGGGACTATGCCTGGTGGATGACCTACTGGGGGCCAGAAAATACCGAATGGAAAACCTACTGGAACCGGACCGACTTCTCAGTAGATTTTGCACCACCCACGCCCACGTTCACATTGATTGACCCGGAGGATGAGTCTATAGTCGGTGCCCCCGATCAGATCGAGTGGCAGCGTGACCCGAACGTATTGTGGTATCGTGTGTGGCTGGGTACAGCCGATCACAGTACAGTGGTGTACACGGGTTGGGTCAATGCGACTGAGAACTGTGACGCATCTACCTGTACCCTGGCTGTAGATAGCGCGGACTTCACCGATGGCGATTACAACATGTGGGTGCAGTTATGGGGGCCTGATGGTTTCCTGCGCTGGGCGCAGGTCAACGGTGCCCCGGCAACCTTCACCGTCACCAGTGCACAATAACAGAGATAATAAAGCGGTATCGTTAAGCAGTTAATCAACGCGGGGTGTACACAGTGCATCCCGTTTTTGATTCTGTATTTTGGTAGCCCCATGCACTGTACAAGATAGCCTTCTTTTGTGGCCTTCTATTGCCTCATGAGACAAATGGCTGGACAGATGTCTCACATATTACAGAACGAATGAGCTATTGTGTGGGTGTCTCGCCGGTTGCGGCAGACCCTTCACAATGGGTCACGGTAGTAGGTGGGCGTGCTCACGGGCAGGTCCACATGAACCCCGCGCCCTATATGGCTGCCCCCATCTGCACCACTCGATAACCGCGTGTGGATCTGTGCGAGGCAGTGAAGCAGTTTTTAGTTATCAGTCGTCAGTTTTCAGTTTTTGAAAGACTGACGGCAGGAGATAACAACGGAGAAATGCGTATGTATGCAGTAAAAACACTCGATGCCGAAGAAGGGCGCGTGGGTGGGTATCTCATCGTATGGGGAGACCCGGCCACGCGTGACTTACAGGGCGAATATTTTACACCGGATACGGATCTGGGCCTGGCCTGGTATCCCTACCGCCCGGTGTTGTATCACCACGGTTTAGATGAGGCGGTCAAGGCTGAGGTCATCGGGGTGATCGATACCCTGCGGGCCGATGCGGTTGGTCTGTGGGCGGAAGCTCAGTTGGACCTCCGGCAGCGGTACGTGGGGGCAGTACGCCGCCTGATTGACCGGGGTGTGCTCGGTTGGTCGTCGGGCAGTCTGCCGCATTTGGTGGAGGTGGCCCAGGACGGCCACATCACCCGCTGGCCGATTGTCGAGGGTAGCCTGACGCCGGCTCCAGCAGAACCGCGCCGCACCGACGTTCATACCATCAAGAGCGCGTACACTGCGCTGGGTCTGGATGTGGGGCGGCTATCACTTGAAAACACAAACGAAGAAATGGAGAAATGCTCTATGCAGAATAATGACAGCCCAGCAGCTAAGCGACTGCCGCTGCATGACCAGGGCGACGCAAATCAACTGGGTCTTCCACGTATTGAGGTGGGCAGCGTCTACGATAATTTGGACGCGCTTGATCTGGCCCACGGGTATATGTTGCTGCGGGCCAACAAGCACTTCCAGGGCGTGAGTGAACGTTACGCCAATGCGCTGGCGCACAAAATTGACCGTGCGGGTCTTAGTGCGATGAAGGCTAATGATCTGAGTGGTACGGCACAGGCCGGTTTCGGTGATGAGTGGGTGCCGGATCTGTGGAGTGCGCAAATCTGGCAGCGCGCTCGTCAAGATAATGTGATCTTACCGCTGTTTCGCGCCATCGAGATGCCATCAAACCCGTTTGAATTGCCGATTGAGAGCACAGACCCGACCGTATATCTGGTGCCGGAGACCAGTGGCGAGGAGGAACTCACACTGGGGAGTGGTAATGCGATACCGGCGACGCGCATGGGGAGTGATAAAGTCACGTTGGAGGCGAAAAAGCTCGCGCTGCGGGTTGGCTTCAGTAGTGAGCTAGTCGAAGACGCCATTGTGCCGGTGCTGAATATCTACCGGGAGCAGGCAGTACGGGCGATTGCCAATGCCATTGATGATGTATTGTTGAACGGTGACACCACGACAACCGATGCGAATATCAATGTGCATGAACCGGCTACACCAGCAGCGACTGCCCGCTACCTGGCATTTGATGGCTTGCGACATTTGCCGATGGTGACGAATATCAGTAATCGCCTGGAATTGGGGGCGAATGAATTCGCATTAGCGGAACTGCGCACGGCACGTTTCTTGATGGAAGCACGCTATGCCGCCCGCCCGAATGACCTGGCATGGATTGTCGATACGGGCACGTATGCCAAGATGCTGGGCTTGCCGGAGTTCCTGACGATGGACAAAGCCGGACCCCTGGCAACAGCGATGACCGGGCAGATCGGTTTTGTTGACGGTATCCCGGTATTTGTCTCCGCGCAGATGCCGCTGACGGGTACCGATGGCCTGGTAGGGGCGACTAATGACCAGGGCACCGCGCTATGTGTGTATCGTCCGGGGTGGTATGTGGGGTACCGTCGCCGCATTGCCGTCAATGTGGACTACCTGCCCTACTATGACAGCTATCAACTGACGGCGACGGTCCGTTTGGCGTTTGGCCGCTTTGATACCGAGGTGGCAAGCGCGTTAGTGGGTGTGTAGCGCGCCGCTAGCTTTTGAGTACATCGCCGACTATGGTGAGTAGTTCTTCACTGTAGAAGGGTTTGGTGATGTACCGGAGCGCACCTAACTCAAGACCTGCTTGTACAGCGGATTGATCGGCCAGGGCTGTGGTGAAGATCACCGGGATGGACTCGGTGGTCTTCTCTTGCCGTAAGGCTCGCAGCATATCGAAGCCGTCCAGGTTAGGCATGACAATGTCTGAGATGATCAGGTCAGGGTGATGCTCCTGGGCATGGGCCAGGCCCTCTTGACCGTCGCGGGCTTCCAGCACGGTATAGCCTGCGAATTCCAATGTCTCGCATAGATTTTCCAGAATGTTGATGTTGTCTTCGACGATCAGGATGGTAGGCATGGTTGCATAATCCTTAACTCGATTTGGGCTGTATGGGTAGGGTGACGATGAAAGTGGTGCCTTCACCCGGTTGGCTAAAAAATTTGATACTGCCTTGATGGAGTTCAATGGCGTGCTTGGCGATGGACAGCCCCAACCCTGTACCCTGTATTGTATCAACATTGCGGGCACGTTGGAATGGGGTGAACAACTTCGCCTGGTCTTCCAGGGGGATGCCGATACCCTGGTCACGTACTATCAGATGGAAGACATCGCGCTGGTGTTCGACATCCACATAAATCATTTTGCCATCTGGTGAGTACTTGATGGCGTTGGAAATCAGGTTGGTGATGATCTTGTGGATGAGCTTGCGGTCAAGCATGGCGGTGAACCCGGTTTGCTGGCAGGTGAATTCTAACGGGCTGGTTGCACCGTTATCAATGGCACCCTGGATGACATCATCAACCAGCTTGCATACGTCGATGGCTTGCAGTTCAAAGGGGACAGTGTTGGCTTCCAGGCGGCCCACCATCAGCACATCATCGAGTAGTGACGTCATATGATCGACCTGCGACTCGACTTTGTCAAAGTGGCGGGTGCGCCACTCCGGGCGCATTTGATCGTATTTGGTGCGCAATAAATCCGTGGATGAAAGGATGGTGGTCAGCGGGGTACGGAACTCGTGCGAGGCGGTCATCACAAATTGGGATTGCATGGCACTGAGTTCGCGTTCGCGCTGGACGCCCGCAATACGGGCAATCTCGGCCTCTTTTTGCTGTGTGATGGGGGTAATGTGGCATAACACATGGGTGATGCGATTGCTCTCATCGAATAAGTAGGGCGTCAAGCGGGTACGGACCCACTCCAGGCCGCCATCGGTGTTGTTGATGCGATATTCGATTTCCTGAGTGGTGTTAGTTTGTTCAGTGAGGACGGCGACCCAGGCATCGACAACGATTTGCAGGTCTTCCAGATAGAAGATTTCTGACATTTCCGAGATGGTGTTGAATGTACCCAGATCATAGCCGAAGAAATCGCGCCGGTTGAGATATTCGATGCGTTGATAATCCACTTCGACGCTGAAGATAATATCGGGTGCGTTTTCGGTGACGGCCCGCAGGCGTTGCTCATTGGCATAGAGTGTGGCCTCGGTTTGTTTGCGCTCGGTAATATCCTGGGAAATGCTGAGATACTGTATCAACCGGCCATCGTCATCTCGCTTGAAGGGCGTATCCTGCATGAGTAGCCAGCAGATGCTGCCATCTTTGCGGATGCAGCGGATTTCTTGCTTGGCGATTGCACCGTCGGGTAATGTCTTGAGCCGTTGGTGATAGTCGGGCATCCTTTCCATATCATCCGGGTGGACGATGAGTTTTAGCATGTCATCGCTATTGCGCAGTTCTGCGCGGGTGTACCCCAACAATCGCTCAATGGCATCGTTGGCAAAAACACCCTGGTTTGTGTCGAGATCGAACACGGAGATAATCACCGGGGCGGCGCGGGTCAAACCGTCTACGAAGCGCACATAGTCCCGCAGTTGATGCTCTACCTGTTTGCGCTCGGTGATGTCCGTCACCATGCCCAGGGTACCGGTGAAGGTGCCGCGTTCATCGGTCATCGGGGAGGTGGCGATGGTCGTCCATACCGCGTGCCCGTCGCGGTGTTGAAAGCAAAAATCGTGTTGCTCTGTGATCCCCTGGCGGCGGCGTTCAAAGTTGTTTTTCGCGGCGATGGTCGCCTCATCGGTCATAAAATCCCATAATGGACGGCCCAGCATATCATCGGGTGTGTAGCCAAGCATCTGGGCCATGCGTGCGTTGACATAAGTGGTGCAGGCGTTGTGATCCAACACCCAGATGCCTTCGTTGGCGGTCTCTACGATTTGCCGGTAGCGTTGCTCACGCTCGCGCAGATCTTTATTGAGTTGGTCCAGGAGTAACTCCCGCGAGGCACCATGCTGAATCAAGGACCAGTTGAGGTCTTTGAGTTCGTGCTCGGTACGGCGGAGTTGCTGTTGTGTCAATTCTTGGGCGGTAATATCGTAAGCGACACCGATAATGAGTTGTGGGTGGCCGTTTTCATCACGGGCGAGGACGCGGTTCAGGTTTTGTAGCCAGTGATAGGTGCCATTGTGATGGCGAACGCGATACACAATCTCATGGATGGGGTTGTCGTAAGGTGAATGGATCAGTTGTTCAAGATAGGTCTGAATTTTGGGCTGATCCTGCGGGTGATAAATGGTGGTATAGCCATCCTCGCCCATTTTGTAAAAAAAATTGATCTCATAGCCAAGTACCTGCTGGATCGTATCGTTATGATAGAGGATCTGATTCTTGTTGAGATCATAAACATAAAAGATGGTCGGCACATGTTTGATGGCAAAGTTTATGAATGCTTCGTTGAGGTCAAAATCATCCAGGTCGAGCGGCTGCGATATGCTGGCCGTGGCTTGTTCATCATGTAGCTTCCCAACAGGGTCAGTCTCTTCAACCTGATCCAGCAGATCGGTCACGCAATCGGCCAGGGATTGGTTTTGCTGGTCCGCAAAAGCCTGAAGCCGTTCAGTGATGTGTTTGGGTAGGTTGAGTGTTGCCATAGGATAAATGTGTGCCTACGAATGTATTCCAAATCTGTACATTCATTATATGTCATATTTGATGAATAGAATCTTGAGTATTTCTGAGGATTAAGTCAAATTTGCGTAATCGCCATTACAAAATATGAGATTTTGGTGGATTGAAAACGTTCATTTCGTGGGAGAAGACGAGAAAATGGGGGCACCACGAAGGATGTGATACAGATCAGACAAGGCACAATTTGGGGTGATTCCGGGTGCCCCAGTATTCGTCGCTTTTGATTCACTATATCGTATTGCGGATGTGGTCAGTAGAGCTAGGCGTCACCTTTCTGGTAGTCAAATGTCATGGGTGGTGCTTGCGGGGTGACTCTGATGAGATACAGTTAGCTCAAGGTGTATCACCAGCAGATGGTGTCTACTAAAGTGACACCAATAGATTAGCTCGCGGTTTTAAGTAGCACTTGTTTTTGCAGACGTGAATATCGAGGAGAAAACCCTGATGACCAAGCATGATTACATTCTGGTGGATGTGTTTACGGACCGGCAGTTCGGCGGTAATCCGCTGGCGGTGTTCCCCGATGGCAATGGCATCGACACGGCCGCCATGCAGACTATCGCAGCGGAGTTAAATCTATCAGAAACGGTGTTTGTAGTGGACCCTGACGACGCCGCGCACGCTTGCCGCTTGCGCATCTTCACGCCCAAGCGCGAGATGCCGATTGCCGGACACCCGACGGTGGGCACGGGCTGGGTGTTGCAGCGGCTAGGCCGCATCCCCGGTGATGGGCAAGTGGTGTTTGAGGAAGGCGTTGGGCCTATCCCGGTGACCTTACGCAATGTAGATGGGTCGATCAACGTGGAGATGGAGCAACCCGTGCCCACCTTCGGCCAGGTCTATGCAGATCGGGGCCTCATCGCCGCGATGCTGAGTGTACCAGACGATGCCATCCGCGCTGATGTGCCGGTGCAGGTGGTCAGCGCGGGGGTGCCGTTTTTGTACGTTCCGCTGACCGGGTTGGCCGCGATGCGTCAGGTGCAATTACGGCTGGATTTATTCGCGGAATTCTGGGCGGGTGAGACCCCGGTTGATATTTTTGTACTCACGATGGAGACCGAAGATCCCGCCGCAACGGTGCATTCGCGCATGTTCGCGCCGACGATGAACATCCCCGAAGACCCGGCCACAGGTGCGGCGAGCGGGCCGTTGGGGGCGTATCTGGTCAAGCATGGGCTGGTGACACCCGCCGATGCGCCAACGATGATCGGTGAGCAGGGGTACGAGATGGGCCGTCCCAGCCGTATCGGTATTCATGTGACCAGTGATGGCGAGACCATCAGCCGGGTGAGCATCAGCGGGACGGCGGTGCCCGTCGGCGGGGGGTGGATTGAGCTAAAAGTGTGATGGGTGCTGAGTGCTTGGTGTGTAAAGTCGAGTTCAAAATACACCAGATGATCTCACCATTGATGAACTCGTGGCGGCCTTCATTGGCACGCTCAACGGTCAGATATTTGGGGTTGGGGCGTGGTCGTTTTGTCACCAGTAAGTCGCTTTTAATCCGTTATTGTGTCTCATTATAGTATAGGGTCACTTGCTGAGTTTGGTTTGTTTCATCGTACACTGTGTACGATGGTTTTGAAAAAGTGCCGTGCAGCCTGTAGGAAAAAGTGACCCATTATGAGTGAGGGACTAATTTATGCTTACGGGTCTATGATAAATGCCAAAATTCACGATGAAGCGTGCTATCCTTTACGGACCAGTAGACATTTTAAAGTCTGAGTATATACACATTCGTATTGGAAGCGTAACTGGGAGGTTACACTGGCATGGCACGTAACGGGTCACTCCTCATTGAACTACGTAATGTCACCAAAATCTACAAAACCGCTGCGGGCGAGTTCCCAGCGTTAAAAAGCGTCGAATTGATGGTAAAAGGTGGGGAATTTGTCGCCGTCATCGGTAAGAGCGGCAGCGGTAAATCCACCATGATTAACATGATGACCGGCATTGATAAGCCCACACGCGGCGAAGTGGCTATCGGCGGCACGGTACTGAACGACATGAAAGAGGGCCAGTTGGCGCAGTGGCGTGGCCGTAACCTGGGTGTTATTTTCCAGTTCTTCCAACTGCTGCCGACATTGACGGCGATTGAAAATATCATGCTGCCGATGGACTTCGTCAACATGTACGATAAGCGTGAGCGTCCAGAGCGGGCGATGTATTTGCTGGAGCTGGTCGGCCTGGCTGACGAGGCGCACAAGGTACCCTCTACATTATCTGGTGGGCAGCAGCAGCGTGTGGCGATTGCCCGTGCGCTGGCGAATGACCCGCATGTGCTGATGGCTGATGAGCCAACCGGCAACCTGGATAGCAAGACCGCTAACCAGATCTTCCATTTGTTTGAGGAACTGGTGGACCGGGGCAAGACCATCGTCATGGTGACGCATGATAATGACCTGGCCGGGCGGGTGACGCGGGCAATTACGATGGCTGACGGTGAGATCGTTGAAGACCACGCCGTGACCAAATCCGCTGAGGCGCAGATGACGTCGTCAAACGACAAGGTCCGGGAGGCCGGGCATGCTTAGTCCGCGCTGGCGCAAGATCTGGCAAGATATTAAGGTCAACAAGACCCGTACCGCGCTAGTGGTGATGTCGATTGTGGTCGGCATCTTTGCTATTGGCTCGATTTCGGGCACGTCGGCTATCCTCAACCGGGAAAGCGGCGAGTTGTGGCGGTCTATTGATCCGGCCAGCGGTATTCTGGCGACGACGGTATTCGACGAGAGCGCGGTCAGCGAGATCGAAGCCCAGGACGATGTGGCGATGGTGCAACTACGCCGCAGCGTTGATGTGCGGGTGGCGCTGGATGACGGCAGCTTCTACGACCTGCGCCTGTTCTCCGTGCCGGATTACGAGGCGATGCAATTGAATGTGATCACACCGGAAGCGGGCGCATGGCCGCCGCCAGAAGGTGAGATTTTGATTGAGCGCGGTACAGTCGGTTCGGTTGATGCGGCGACGGGTGAAATGATCAACCTGGAACTGCCAACGGGCGAGGCCGCCTCATTGACTGTGGCGGGTGAAGCCTACGATCTCAGCCAGCCGAGCGGCACCGTGCTGGGTACGGCTTACGGTTACGTCACCCAGAGCACGATGGAAACGCTCACGGGCGAGACCGGTTATAACCAACTGCAATATCTGGTGACGGGTGATGCCGCAGACGAAACTTACGTCGCGAGTGTGGGTAATGACATCCGTGATGTGATGGAAAGCAGCGGTACAGTAGTGTTTACCGTGGTCACGCAATCACCGGATGAGCCGCCGGGTTATGTGTTTGTGGTGGCGTTGCTGCTGGTGCTGGGTGTGATCGGCTCGCTGACCTTCCTGCTGAGCGGCTTCTTGATCGTCAATATTATGAGTGCGCTGCTCACGCAACAGACCAAGCAAATCGGCGTGATGAAAGCGATGGGTGCCCGGACCGGGCAGATCACGCGGATGTACCTGGGTTTGGCGGCGGCGTTTGGCGGCTTTGCCCTGCTGATCGGCCTCCCGTTGAGCTTCTTTGGGGCGCGTGGGCTGACCGTGGCCTTCGGTGAACTGAATAACTACAAGATCACCGATTTTAGTGCGCCGTGGTGGGTGATCGCGTTGCAAGTCTTTATCGGGTTGGTGGTGCCGGTTGCGGCGGCCATGTATCCGATTTACACCAACACACGCACCACCATCCGCGAGGCGTTGGATAGCCGTGGCATTGATAACGACGCGAACAGCCGTCTAAACCGGATGCTGGGTGGTATGAATTTCGTGCCGCGCCCGATCCTGCTGTCATTCCGTAATACCTTCCGTCAACGGGGGCGGCTAATGCTGACCCTGCTCACGCTGACGCTGGCGGGGGCGATCTTCGCGACGGTGTTTACCGTGCGCAACTCCTTGTATGCCA
>JGI12109J20283_10194244_pt1 | contig 14690 bp, 10 predicted proteins | sample ElkSlonscriptome_12_FD_20283 | JGI IMG/M metagenome (IMG submission 20283) | reverse complement strand
TACCACCTATACCGCAGCCTTAGAAGACGATTTACAACAACGGCCAACCATCAACTTGGAGCACGTTAAGCTATTCAATCAGGAGGTGGATTGGAAAGAGTTTGGTGCAGTAGACAGCAATCAGCTGCCGGCTGATTTGGTACTCCCTCATGATCAAAACTTCATCACTTTTCAGTTGAGTGGGATCTACTTGAGTAATCCGGAAAACATCGTGTATCGTTACCGTCTGCTGGGCTTGGGCGATACTTGGTTTTACACGCCCAGTGTGGAGGTGGTTTTTCAAGGTCTGGAACCCAACCAGTATCAGCTCGAAGTAGAAGCCATCGCTGAAAATGATCAGAAAAGTCAGTTGTACACTTTCGCCTTTACCATCACACCTCCTTTTTACAAAACCTGGTGGTTCTATACCCTTTGTGTGCTCTTTTTGGTCATCGCCATTACCGTTTACATTCAATTGAACTTGCGCAGACTCAGAAAAGAGAAAATCATCTTGGAGAATACCGTTGCCGAGCGTACCAAAGAAATTGTGCAACAGAAAGATATCATTGAAGAAAAGAACCAAGAGATCCTAGACAGTATCAATTACGCCCAAGGCATCCAACAGGCTATTTTGCCCGATGACCAAAAGCTGAACAGTTACTTCGATGAATATATGGTGATGTTTCTCCCCAAAGATATCGTAAGTGGCGACTTTTATTGGGCGCATCAAAAAGGAGATAAGATCTATTTTATGGCCGCAGATTGTACCGGGCACGGGGTGCCGGGTTCGATCATGAGTGTAGTGGGTCATGCCAGTTTGGAAACCACCCTAAAGCATCCGAAGGAGTTGGAAGCCGGGGAATTTCTCGATAAATTGAATCAGAACGTGTTGGACATTTTGTTGCAGTCTGAAGAACATAGTGTGAAAGACGGCATGGACGTGGGGCTCTGTATTTACGATACAAAAGAAAATAGCCTGCAATTTGCCGGGGCCAACAATCCCGTGTACATCATCCGAGCGAAAGCAGCCGGATTTACTGAGGATCTTCCTGAAGAGCGTTTATCCATCGATAATGACCAGCTGAATCTTTTTGAGTTCAAGGCCAATAAACAACCCATAGGTGACTACGACCACCGGGTTCCTTTTGACTCCCATACGGTAAAGCTATTGCCGAACGATACCGTATACATGTTTAGCGACGGATTTCCCGACCAATTTGGAGGGGAGTTGGGTAAAAAGTACAAATACCGACCATTTAAACGCTTCTTACTTGAGATTCAAGCACAGGATCTTCCCCGGCAAAAGGAAGCCTTGAGCAAAGAATTCCATGAGTGGACCCATCCAGAGGGCGGAGATACCCAGCACGAGCAAATTGACGATGTCTTAATTTTTGGGGTGAGGTTCAGGCAACTGAATTAGGTTTTCTATCTATCCTTTGAGCCTTGTTATGAGCCAATTAAGTGCATTTTTCAACAATTTACCTGTGTATAAAAATCATTCCCATTCCACCAAACGGCCTATTTGGGCTTTGAATCTGCTTGAAAAGCCTATGAATACTGTGATAAGGCCAGGATTTACCCCAATGGGTTTCAATGCTTGGATAAGGTTAAGAATTGACCTTAAGATGCGAGAGTTGCATGCTAAGTAGGAATTTTTTACTAGGTTTGGCGAAGTTTAATTAAAAACGATAACTAAAATTCATTAAAATGAAAAAGAGAGTATTCTTTATTGCAGCGCTTGCTGCAGCGGTTTTTACAACCACAGACCTTAACGCTCAGGATTTTAAGCCTGCAGGCGGTGAAAAGAACGTGGAAGTTAATTTTACTCCATTAGGGGGTAGCCCAGTCTCTATCAATAACCTTCGCTTTCGTTATTTCAAATCATCTGATATGGCGTTTAGAGTTGGATTGAACGTAGTTTCAAATTCATCTACAAGTGAAGACGTAGTGAATGTAGGAACTCCTCAGGAGCTTACTCTGGAAGACCAATCTAGCAGCTTCGGTTTTGGAATCAATCTTGGTGTGGAAAAGCACTGGAGTGGTACAGACCGTCTTTCTCCATATTATGGTGCTGAGATCCAGTTTTCTACTGTAAGTACTACTGATATCGATCAGCAAGAAGACCCAGCAAATGCAGGTTCTTCAATTGAAAGCGAGACTGCCAATCCAAATGGAACTGACGGAACCACTTTCGGTTTGAATTTGATCCTCGGTGCTGACTACTATTTCAGCAAGAGCATCTATTTAGGAACTGAAGTAGGGTTTGGATTTTCTACCACTTCTTTTAGTGATACTGAATTCACTCCTCCAACTGGTCCATCAACTACTTCTCCAAATGGATCTAGCTTCAATCTAGGACCTAACTTTAATAGCGCGATCCGTCTAGGATTCTTGTTTTAATTGATTAGTTTTATACTGAACAATTACTAACACAATATAAAGCGTTATGAAAACATTGAAATACAGATCAGCTTTTGTAGGCATTATGGCTGCAACGCTGTCTGTATTTCTTTTCACTGCTTGTGAAAAGGAATCAGATAGTGAGCCAGCCCAAGAGCGTAGTCGGATAGAAAAATTTAGTAGACTCTCATTTACTACTGAATCTTCTAGCGGCTCTGGTGGATCGTATACCGGGAATAACGGTAGCGTGACCTACACTCAGCCAGGTGCTAGCAATAGCAGCTTCTCAGGGGCCGAAGGAAGCCAACCTTCTTTTACTGATCCAAGATCCAGAGGCAATTCATTTGCGGTTTCATCTCCATTTAGTTTTGGAGGAGGAAGCGTAAACATTGACGGTACGGATTTTCCTCTATCCATTGCTATTTGTGCAAACGAAGACCTTTTCGATATCTTTGAGTTTGAAGAAGGAGAGGAAAATGAAGGACCGGAATTTGATCTTTTCATTGGTGTAGCCGGTGATTTTGAATTCGGTCCTGATCAAGAAGAACTTCCTTTAGACCTATTGGTGTATGCTATTTCTTATAATGGCGGCAGTCAATTAGGTAGCTATGAGTCTTTTGAGAATGACGATGAAATCGGTGAAGCCGCATTCGTTATTGTCGTTGAATATTCTGGTAATGAAGGTGAGCCAAACTTCTGGTTTGGAACCGATGGTGCCGTTTCTTTTTCGGGACCAGACGTACTTCTGGCAGGTGTTGAGCTTTCAAAAGTCGATTTAGAAAGTGCAATGGGCGGACTTACAAGAGAAACAGTCAGTATGACTGGAGATCTTTCTTGTGTTGAAGCTCCAGAAGAAGCTCTTTAATCGTATCTATGAAATTTTAAAGCCCCGTTTTTCGGGGCTTTTTTTATGTCCTCTTCTTTCTAAATAAACCCATCAAAAAATTACTTTTGCGCCATGCAAAATCAGGAAGATCAGCTCAAGCACCTCATTGCTCACGCCAAGGAATACGGTTTCATCTATCCCTCTTCAGAAATCTATGACGGTCTTAGTGCCACATACGATTACGGTCCCTTAGGCGTAGAGTTAAAGAAGTTGATCAAAGACTATTGGTGGAAATCCATGGTGCAACTGCAAGAGGATATTGTCGGTCTTGACGCCGCCATTTTTATGCACCCAAAAACTTGGGATGCTTCCGGCCACACCACCGCCTTTAATGACCCGATGATCGATAATAAAGACTCCAAAAAACGTTATCGGGCCGATGTACTCATAGAGGACTGGGTGGCCAAGATCGAAGAGAAGATCAATAAGGAGGTGATAAAAGCAAAGAAGCGATTCGGAGATGATTTCGATGAAGAACAGTTCCGCGCTACTAACCCCAGAGTACTAGACCGCCAGAAGAAGATCGATGTGGCCATGGATAGCTTTAAAGCAGCTATGGAAGCCGACGACCTGGAGGCAGTTAGGCAGTTGATCATTGACCTCGACATTGCGGATCCGGTGTCGGGTTCACGCAATTGGACGGATGTGCGTCAATTCAATTTGATGTTTAGCACTGAGATGGGCTCTACTGCTGAGGGCGCCAACAAGGTTTACCTTAGGCCGGAAACGGCTCAAGGAATCTTTGTGAATTTTCTCAATGTGCAAAAAACTTCGCGCATGAAGGTTCCTTTTGGGATTGCGCAGATTGGGAAGGCTTTTCGAAATGAGATCATCGCCCGCCAGTTCATCTTCCGCATGCGGGAATTTGAGCAAATGGAAATGCAATTTTTCGTGCGCCCCGGTGAAGAGTTGGAATGGTATGAAAAGTGGAAAGCCTCACGTATGCAATGGCATACTGACCTCGGTTTTGATGAGGGTTATTACCGATTTCACGACCATGTGAAATTGGCCCATTATGCCAATGCCGCCGCAGACATTGAATTTAAATTTCCCTTCGGCTTCAAAGAGCTCGAAGGAATTCACTCGCGGACAGATTTCGATCTGAAACAGCACGAAGCACATTCAGGCAAGAAATTGCAATATTTTGATCCTGAGCTTAATGAAAGTTACGTGCCTTACGTGATCGAAACCTCTATTGGCTTGGATCGCATGTTCCTTGCGGTACTCTCTGCTTCTTTGAAACAAGAAACCTTAGAGGACGGCAGCGAGCGTTTGGTGTTAAAGCTTCCGGCTAAACTTAGCCCATATCAAGCTGCCATTCTACCTTTGGTCAAGAAAGACGGCTTGCCTGAAAGAGCTCGTCAACTGTTTGATGAACTCAAAACGAATTTCATGTTGCAGTATGATGAAAAAGACTCGATCGGCAAACGCTATCGCCGCCAGGACGCCATTGGCACATTGCTTTCAATTACGATCGATCATCAGAGTTTAGAAGACCAGACGGTGACCGTGAGAGATCGAGACAGCATGAAACAGTCGAGAATCGCCATGTCCGATCTCAAGTCACACATCGCAGCCAGGATAGATTAGTAGTGCTATTGGGTACTTAAGATCTCAAACAATTCGTCGAGCTTAGGGGTAAGGATAATTTCTGTTCTACGGTTTTTACTTCTCCCACTGGCGGTTTCGTTGGATGCTATCGGGAAATGTTCGCCTTTGCCTGCGGCAGTCAAACGAGCAGGATCGAGGCCAGAGCCTTCCAAAATGATCTTTACCACCGAGGTAGCCCTTCTCACACTCAAATCCCAATTGTCTTTCAACTGTCCACTGCCGTTGTAAGGCACGTTATCCGTATGGCCCTCCACCAGCACGTTCACATCGGTGTTCTTTTCCAAAACGCCCCCAAGCTTCTGGAGTACGGTCTTGCCTTTTGCGTCTACCTGATAACTACCCGATTTAAATAAAAGGCTTTCGTCGAGCGATACGTAAACTTTGCCATTTTTTTGCTCAATGGTTAGGCCCTTGTTCTCAAAACCCAATAAGGCATTCTGTACTTTACTTTTTAGGGCATTCACTACTGAATCCTTACGATTTAAAATGGCTTCCAGCTCATCTACTCTTCTGGCTCTCGCGTCCAGCTCTTCCTGAAGTTGACTTAGTTTATCTTGCTTTTTTTGTAGGACCATTCGAGCCATCTCCAATGAATCAGATTGCTTTCTTAATTCGCTTTGTGAGGCTTGCAGATTATTAAATAGCTGTTTGGTTTCACGCTGATTTCCCCGCAATAATTTTTCGTTCTTATCAAGCAAGATCTCATACGTGTCGTTTAGTTTATCGTAATTTTTACTCACCATGCGAAGGGAGTTGCCGAGCAAGGTGGTATCCTCCAATAAACCTTTGAGCCTCTTGTTGAGCTGATCGTTCTTCTGCACCAGTTCCTTGTAATTTTCATCCAGCTTTCTGTTTTGCTCTTTTACCGCCGTCAGTTCCTCCTCGCAGAGTTGGCGCTTTTGTTTTACTTCTTCGAATTTCCTTGCAGGCACGCAAGAAGAGATGAGGATAACTGCGAATAGGACCCAAACTGCTCTTTTCATTTGATCTGATTTTACTTTACAATGGTAAGCGCTTTCCGGAAGGAATGGAGCTCATCCCTATTGAACTTTTAAACAAGCGATATTTGATACTAACCGGCGATCTCTACCAAAATGGGGCAGTGATCTGAATGCTTGGCTTCCGGCAAGATGGTAGCCCTTTCCAATTTGCTTTCCATGCCTTCTGTTAGCATATGGTAATCAATCCGCCAGCCTAGGTTCTTGGCTCTGGCATTAGCGCGATAGCTCCACCAGCTATATTGATGAGGTTCTTGATTGAAATATCGAAAAGTATCGATGAACCCGCCCTCAACGAATTTGCTCATCCACGCTCTTTCTTCCGGTTTAAAACCCGATGTATCTTTATTTCGCTCCGGATTGTGGATGTCAATGGGTTTATGACAAATGTTATAATCTCCGGAAATGATCAAATTAGGGATGCGTGCTCTAAGCTCTTGTACGTATCTATAAAAATCGTCTAACCACTGCATTTTAAAAGCTTGTCGCTCATCTCCGCTGCTGCCGGAAGGCATGTACACTGACATTACGGAATAGTCCTTGTAATCAGCTCTGATCACGCGACCCTCCCTGTCATAGATCTCCATTCCCATGCCGTATTCCACATGCTCCGGCTCTTCCTTAGACCAAATGGATACTCCGCTATACCCTTTTTTTTCAGCAGGATACCAATACTTTTTGTAATCCAGCGCATTAAGGTGTGCTGGCTCTAACTGTTCTTCTGTAGCCTTGATCTCCTGCAGACATAAAATATCAGCCTTGCTGGCTTCAAGCCACTTGAGAAAATCTTTTCGAATCGCTGCCCGGATACCGTTCACATTGTAGGAGATAATGCGCTTCATTTGAGGTTCATTTTTTGAAAGCCTTAAATTTGGGAAGAAAATCAGGAATAATCAGGAAATAATCGGCCGAATTTCCCACTAAATGGGCGAATTGAGCGTTAATTAGTCCCAACAGAAGATCAATTGCTTATCAGGCAGCTCATAAGTTTCATTTTATTCTTTTTGCTTTGCTCGCAGATACAGGCCCAGCGCTGGAATAATCTGCGTCAGCAAGAACTGGAAATACGGTCTGACACCATTCCATTGGATAGCCTCAGCCTAATTCCAGCTTCACAAATCCTGCAAAATGAGGATGGAACTTCCATTCCGGATTCCTTATATCAGATCAATTATGCCAAAGGACTGCTGCTTCCAGAGCCGGCTTTGAAAGGAAGAACCATCAAGATCAGTTATCGGGTGCTGCCCCTCAATCTCAGTCAGTCGTATTATCATAAGAGTCTTGATGCCATTGAGCAATCAGATCCAGGCAAGTTCGACTACTTTACCATCAAAGAAGATCAAAGTGAAACTGAGCTCTTTAGTATCAGTGGGTTGAATAAGAACGGAAGTATTTCTAGAGGAGTGAGCTTTGGAAACAATCAGGATCTTGCCGTGAATTCTAACCTGGACCTGCAATTGTCGGGTAGGATCACGGATGAGATCAGTATCCAGGCTGCCATCAGCGATAACAACCTGCCCATTCAAGCTGAAGGGAATACACAACAGCTTCAAGAATTTGATCGGGTCTACATTAAACTGTTTACCGATAATTCTCAGCTGATTGCCGGCGACTTTTTAATTACCAGACCCCAGAGCTACTTTCTCAACATCAACAAGAAGGTACAAGGAGGTGGGTTTTCCACTTCCATCATCACCAAAGAAACAGCGAATGACCCTGAATACGGCAAATTGACCACTTCGATCAATGCGGCCATTTCCAGAGGAAAGTTCTCCCGGAACATCATTCCGGGGGTAGAGGGAAATCAAGGGCCCTACCAGCTGCAAGGGGCAGAAGGCGAATCGTTCATCATTGTACTTTCGGGAACCGAACGGGTTTATATCAATGGGAAACTGATGAAGCGGGGACAAGAAAACGATTACGTAATTGATTACAACACCTCTGAATTGACCTTCACACCGAACGTACTGATCACGAAAGACCTCAGGATCGTGGTGGAATTCCAGTACGCCGAACGAAATTACAGCCGCTCGCTGATCTTTTCTGAAAATCAGTACAAGGAAGGCAAGTGGCAAATCGACTTCAACCTTTATTCTGAGCAAGATCATAAAAATCAGCCTTTGCAACAAGATCTCAATGCCGCAGACCGCAGATTACTTTCCGATGTAGGGGATGAAATAAATCAAGCCGTGATTAGCGGCATAGACACCACCGGCTTCTTGAACGATCAAGTAAATTACCGCTTGGTGGATACCCTTGGTTTCCAAAATGTGTTGGTGTTTTCAGAAGACCCTGACGAAGCCATTTATACCGCCCGTTTTAGTCAGGTTGGACAAGGAAACGGCAACTACATCCAAATACAGTCAGATGCCAATGGAAGAGTTTTTGAATTCGTTCTCCCGGTGAATGGGGTGCCACAAGGGAATTTTGAGCCATTGGTGCGCCTGATCACTCCCAAACGCCGACAACTTTTTACCCTTGGTAATACCTATCAATTTTCCAAGAACACCAGCCTATCGGTAGAAGGAGCCATCAGTCGTTTCGATCAAAATACCTTTTCAGACCTTGACGCAGACGATGATGAGAGCTACGGACTAAAACTCACCTTCGATCACGCTCAAGCAATCAGTAACCCTGACAGCGGAAAAGCAAGCCAATGGAACAGTAAGTTATTTTACGAACAGCGAGGTACCCACTTTGAATTCATTGAACGTTATCGCGATGTGGAATTCGATAGGGATTGGAACATTCGCGGCCTGAACCTGCAGGGGAATGAATATTTGATCAGGGCCACCAATGGGGTGTCTAAGGGAAAGAATTTTTTCAATTACGACTTTGACGCATTTTTGAAAGGAGAAGATTATGAAGGTCTCCGAAATGGCTATCGGGCCAACTATTCGCAAGGAGGCTTCTCTGTAAATTCAAGAGGGTCTTACCTCACTGCCGAGTCGATCGACAACAGTGAGTTTCTTCGGCATTACACCACGGTCAAGCAAAAATTATTGGGCATCACGGTAGGGGGTTATTTGGAGCAAGAACGCATTTTGTTCTATGAAGGACAGTCGGATAGTTTACAGGGAAGCAGTTTTGACCGGATCATCTGGCGTGGATTTGTAGAAAGGGGAGACACCAATTCCACCAACTTTTATCGATTTTCTTATGGTGAGATCTATGACTACTTTCCCAGGAATGTCGAGCTCGACTATTCGCTAAAAAGTGAAAACTTTGATTTTGACTTTAACCTTGCCGGGAACCCCAAAAGCCGCTTAAGTGGAAAGGTAAGCTACCGTACCTTAAGGGTGGTCAAGGAAGAATTGACTACCCAAGATCCGGAGAATAGCTTAGTGGGAAGGCTCGATTACGATTTCAAAGCCTGGAAGGGTTTCGTCAGCTCCAATACCTTTTACCAGATCGGCAGTGGTTTAGAGAATCGCAGAGAATTCTCGTTTTTAGAAGTCAACGACGGACAAGGAACGCATGTTTGGATCGATTTTAATGGAAATGGGGTCAAAGAGCTCAATGAATTCGAGGTTGCCGGCGCGAACAATCAATTCCAGGCCAATTATATCAAAGTGTTCACCCCCACTAATCAGTTTATCAGGGTGTTCGACAATCAATTTGCACAAGTATTGTTTCTCAGACCTAACGCCATTCTTCAAAACAAAGGGGCGCTCGCCAAGTTCGTCGGACGGTTTTCCAATAAGGCCGCCTACCGGGTAGAACGCAAGACTCAGGAAGAGGCCAACATTTACAACCCCTTTGACACTCGGGTGTCAGATACCAGTTTGATCTCCATCAATTCTTCTTTTGCCAACACCTTTTACTTCAACCGATTGGATCCCACTTTCGGTATGGAGTTCTTTTATTTGGATACGCGAGGAAAAAGCTTGCTGACCAATGGGTTTGAAAGTAGATCGAGGCAGCAAAGTGAACTCAGAGCGCGCTACAACATCAATCGGATCTATTCTCTGGAAAGTAGGGCCAGTAGTGCTGAAAGGGCCAATGCCTCCGAATTTTTCAACAATCGGAATTACGTGATCTTGAGCGATGAAATAGAGCCCACTCTGATCTATCAACCCTCAGTAAAATTCCGTTGGAGCCTTTCAGCCTTATATGGCGAGCGAAGTAATGAATTGGGCCCGGAAAGACTATTCAACCGTACCTTATCTACGGAGATGCGCTTCAACGATGCCGGAAAAGGAACCTTCTCCATGGAGCTGAGCTATATTCAACTCGACTACAACAGTTCAGAGAACAGCTCGCTCTCTTTTGAAATGCTAGATGGATTAAGCCCGGGGACCAACGTCACCTGGACGGTCTTATGGCAGCGAAATTTGAGTAATAATCTACAGTTGAACCTGAATTATAGTGGACGTCAATCGGAGGATCTGCAGACCATCCATACCGGCGGGATGCAGTTAAGGGCCTTTTTCTAAGCGCTATCGTAGTTCGTATTTGGTGGATGCCATCTCATAGTCTTCCGCATACAAGAACAAGGTATAGGTCCCTTCCATCATTTCGTAGTCCTCATTCGGCTTGGACCAGTCCAAACAGTATTCTTTGGCATTGCGATCGTACTCAATGGTGAGTTTGTCAGAATAATACCCGTCAACGCCGTTGAATTCAAAGCGGTATTCGTCGGTATCTCCGGCGGCCAGGATCTTCCCGTCGGGGGCCAAAATTCTCAGATAAAGGTCTTTTTTCTCCATTTCCGCCACGCGGTTCACATCCACGGTGAAGCAGGCTCTTAGTTTATCCGTTCGCTTGGCGCGATCGGTCTCCTTGCCGGTAAGATCGCGTTTTACCTTTATTCCAAAGACTTTTACATTGCTTACGTCTAGCCTGCTGGCCAGTGCCACTTTACTACTGAGATTCTGATTGGTTTTTTCTAGTTTTTGCGATTTGCTTCGCTCTTGGCTCAGGCTGCTGCGTACCTCTTGATTTTCTTCCCTCAAGACGATGTTCAAGGTATTCAGCGAGTCGATGGTAACCACGTATCCCTTCATGATGGTACGGAGGGTTCTGGTTTCCTTTTTCAATTTATAGATGGCGTAATCTTTGTCCTTTACCTTATCTAATAATTCTTGAACCTCTAGCTTACGCTGAGCCAGTTCCACTTTCATGGAGTCGTTGTCGGTTTCTAAGGTGTCCAACTCATTGAGCATTTCTTCTAATTCCGATTCCAATTCTCCCCTCTCATCACTCAAGAGTTCGATCTCATTGCCCTTTTGATCAAGCGTTCTTCGAAGTTCGAAATATTTCCAGAGCGTTACCCCAAGGGCCAGTGATAGCAAGACCAAAAGGAAGATCAAGGCCCGGTTCGTATTTCGGGCACTTCTCACTTTTTCGCGACTTTGATCGTCTGCTGGAGGAATTTGGCTCATCTCAAAAATCTTTCTGCAAATATAGAGGATATAGCTGGCGAGCAAAAAGCTTTCTCGTATTGCAGAATTGAAGAATTCTTAAGACCTTTAATAGACTGGCAGCCAAATACGATTCATTATGATCGATTGCCTGTTGGATCTCTTTTATCCCCCCGCCTGTGAAGGATGCGGAACGCTTCTTTCTGAAAGGTCGCGCCTGCTCTGTCTCAAGTGTTTTCAAGCCCTGCCCCGCACCGACTTTTTTAAAGGTCAATATAATCCGGTAGAACAGCATTTCTGGGGAAGGCTTCCCATTGAAAAGGCCACGGCCTTTCTTCATTTCAGAAAGCAGGGCATCACGCAGAAGTTGCTGCATCTGCTCAAGTACGAGCAACGCGCTGATGTGGGCTTCAATTTAGGAAAGTGGTGTGCCATTGAATTAGATCAAAAGGGGTTTTTTGAAGGGATCGAGCTGATCCTTCCCGTCCCCATCCATCCTAAAAAAGCAAAAAAAAGAGGTTACAATCAAAGTCATAAGCTTGCCGCCGGCCTCGCCGCCCAGCTAAAGATCGAGGTCGCTGAAAACCATCTGATCAAAGCCAGTCCAACGGTAAGCCAAACCACCAAAAGTCGCTCAGCACGTTACCAGAACGTCAGTGATTCCTTTGCCTTAAGACAAGCCAATGAATTGACTAGAAAGCATCTGTTATTATTGGATGACGTGATCACTACCGGATCCACTCTGGAAGCCTGCGGAAGGTTATTGCTGGACCAGACCGATTGCCAACTGAGCATCCTAAGTCTGGCCGCTACAGAATAGTTAATTTTGGTGTCCGAATGGATGTAAAAATGCAACTTTCTACGGGCCTTCAAAAAGAAGCGAAATACCGTGAGCTGATTCCTCAACTTGAGGCTTATTTTTCCGGTGAGGATGATCTCGTGGCCAATATGGCCAATCTCGCTTCCATCCTGCATGAGGCTTTCGGATTCTTATGGACTGGCTTTTACCTATGGAAGGGAGATGAGTTGGTGTTGGGTCCTTTTCAGGGACCAATGGCCTGTACGCGAATCCAGAATGGCAAGGGGGTCTGTGGTACTGCTTTTCAAAAAGGGGAAACCCTATTGGTGCCAGACGTAGAAGCCTTTCCCGGTCATATTGCCTGCAGTGCACTTTCCAGATCAGAAATTGTGCTGCCAATGATCAAGGAAGGTCAAAAACTGGGGGTCATGGATATCGATAGCGAACGACTGGATCACTTTGATGAGGTAGATGTAAAATACCTGGAACAAATCATGCAAATGCTTCTCAACTACTCAAGCAAAGAAGATTGAAAAGAATACTGCTAATCTTAATCACTGCGCTCAGCATGGGATGTGCACAGCAGGTGGCGCCAACCGGTGGACCCAGAGATGAAATAGGCCCGGAGATCCTGAAGTCAGAGCCTGAAAACCAATCGAATTATTTTAATGGTCAGGAGATCGAGCTCCAGTTCGACGAGTACGTAAGACTAGACCGACTAAAAGAGCAGTTGATCATATCCCCACCCTTGAAATACGATCTGCAAACCACCATTCGAGGAAAGTCGCTGAAAATAGAGATTCAAGATACCCTGAAAGAGAATACGACCTACGTATTTAACTTTGGAAACGCCATTGTGGATATCCGCGAGAACAACCCTTTGGAGAGTTTCAAATATGTGTTTTCGACGGGTGCGGTTATCGACAGTAATCGCATCGCGGGAAGCGTGATCGATGCCTTTGAAGGAGAGGCCGTGGCGGAGGTTTATGTGATGGCCTACAAGACGGGAATGGATTTGCAAGATTCTATTCCCTATTTACAAAAACCCGATTATTTGGCCTTGAGTGATGAACTAGGTCAGTTCAGTTTAGATTACCTGCAAGCCGGGGAGTATAAGCTTTTTGCCTTGAAGGAAGACAACGACAACTACCTTTTTGATCTGCTAACGGAACCCATAGGCTTTTTGGATGAATGGGTAAGTACAGACAGCCAAGAGGATAGCGTAAAGCTCTTTCTTTTCGAAGAAGATCACGAGCTGCAGTATTTAAAAGAGCAGAAAGAAAAAGGACCCTCCTCTCAATTGATATTCAATTTGCCAATTGATTCGTTTTCCTATTCAAGTCGTTTGGTAGATAGCATGGAGCTCAATGTGCAGGCGGAATTCATCTCAAAGGCTAAAGATACCGTTGAGCTATGGTGGCCCGAAACCAAACTTCGATTTCCTTTGATCATCCAGGCAGATACCCTGACCGACACACTGAATGTGGCCATTGATAGCCTTTCAAAAGGGAAACGAAGCGCTTTACGGATCAAGAAATTTGGGCCTTACCGCTATTTTTCGCCACCGAGCATCACCTTTAGTCAGCCCATTGCAAAAATTGACACTTCCAGGCTGCAGTTGTGGGATGCAGACAGCAATGCGGTAAATTTTGAATTAGGCCAAGCCTCTACCACCAAAGAATACCGCTTAAACTTTGAAAGAAAAGCAGGCGCTAATTATCGTCTCATCATTGACAGCGCTGCTTTTACAGACCTTTATGGCTACCAAAACGACTCCTCTGGCTTTGTATTCAAATTTGATGAACCAGACGACTACGGGAGCTTGCAGGTAAATATAGAAAGTCCATACGATCAACCCTTGGTCCTTCATTTGCGAGATCAAAGAGGAAACGTATTGAGAAAGGCTGTTTTGATGGAGCCTGCATTTACTTTTGAACACCTAAAAGCTGGCTCCTACACCCTAAAATTGATCATTGATGGGAATGGGAACGGGAGGTGGGATACCGGAAATTATTTGGAAGGCCTGCAGCCTGAAAAAGTGATCAATTATGAAGGCGAGATCCGCATTCGGGAGCGATGGGATAAGGAGGTGGATTGGATCATCAATTAAGCCCCGCTTAATTGATGATCCAATCCGAGTGCACTAAAGTTAAAAGTGCCTAAAATGCCTAAAGTGATGACCAGAGTTTCAGACTGAGCGGCCTGTGGTGAGCGGAGTCGAACTAGAGTCGAAGGTCGGACTCGGACTTGCGAAGCTGGAATGACTTCGTCTTGCCAGCTTCACCTGAGGCGTCGTAATGAGCCTGTCAAAGTATCAAAGGCTTAAAACTCTCTAAGCTACACTTATCAATTGCTCCGCTTTTTAGAGAGTATTAGAAAAATAGAAATTGTGAAACGAGAAACCGGCCATCGGTCTTCGGCCATCGGTCTTGACCCGCTGGATTGCCCCTCCATCTTAGTTTGAGTTGTNGATCCGTGAGTTTTGAGGGAAAACAGTCTGCCTCTTGCTCATTACTCGCGCTCACACTGTTTTCACCCGAGGAGCAAGCCAAATTTCAAAGCTTCGCGTATTTACGTCTTCGTCATCGCCCTCGTCTTCTGGAAAGTTTGAGTTAGAGTGTGAGTTTTGAGGGAAAACAAAAAGAGCAAGACCT
>JGI12109J20283_11394407_pt1 | contig 14700 bp, 5 predicted proteins | sample ElkSlonscriptome_12_FD_20283 | JGI IMG/M metagenome (IMG submission 20283) | reverse complement strand
TGCTCGCCTCGCCAGCTTTCGAGCTGCTCGCGCGAGGCGCTGGAGCGGCCCCAGAGGGCGGCCAGCTCCTGGCGCATCGCGTAGAGAATGCGCAACAGTGCACTGGCCGCGAGCGCCCGCTCCAGGGTGAGGCGCTCCGTCTCGGGCAGATTCTCCGCGCCCCGCTGCAGCCCCCTTTGGACGGCTCGCAGCGTCCTCTTCTCGTCGAGTCCGAGAGCCGTGCCAAGCCGCCTTTGGCGCACCTCTTGTTTGACCGTCGGCTTCAGGCTGTCGACAAACCTGGCCAGTACTGCATAGCGATGGGTGACGATGGCCTGTAGGGTGCCGGCGTCGCAGTGCCGCTTGGTCGGGTCGACGCGTATCTTGGGCGCCACCCGGCGCACCTTGGCGAGTCGCAATGCCGCGAGGAGGCGGATATACAGCCAGCCGATATCGACCTCCCACCACTGATGAGCGAGTTTGGCCGAGGTGGCATAGGCATGGTGGTTGTTGTGCAGCTCCTCGCCACCGATGAGGATGCCCCAGGGCAGGATGTTCCTGGAGGCGTCATTGGGAGCGAAGCGGCGGTAGCCCCAGTAATGGCCGATGGCGTTGATCACCCCGGCGGCAAAGAACGGAATCCACAGCATCTGGACGGCCCAGACGGTGAGCCCGATCGGACCGAACAGGAACAGATCGATCACCAGCATGAGAGCGATGCCAAGCTGGCTATGCCGCGCATAGAGGTGGCGCTCGAGTGCGTCATTAGGCGTGCCGTGTCCGTAGCGCTCCCGCGTCTCGGCCACCGCGGTCTCGCGGCGATAGAGATCCACGCCATCGAACAGGACCTTGGTGAGCCCGAAGACCTGCGGGCTGTGCGGGTCGTCCGGGGTCTCGCACTTGGCGTGGTGCTTACGATGGACGGCCACCCACTCCCGGGTGATGGTCCCGGTGGTGAGCCACAGCCAGGCGCGGAAGAAGTGGCTTGCGAGCGGGTGCAGGTCCAAGGCGCGGTGCGCCTGATGCCGGTGCAGGAAGATGGTGAGGGAGGCGATGGTGACGTGCGTCAAGCCGAGGACGACCAGCACATATCCCCACCAGGGGAGCTCGATGAGACCAAGCGGCATGGGAACAGACTCCAAATCGGGACAGATCGCGATGGGGATAGCTTGCCCCCGCGCCCGCCGGGGTCTGTACGGTGCCGCACATTAAGGATCGGGTTCGATTGTCGCACGATCTGTACGGTAGCGAGTAGGCGGACCCGGGCAGGATCCGATTGGCCGTTTGCGCGTCTGATCGGCTATCTCGTCACCCGGATCTCGACAAGATGCTCCTGCTGGTCATTGACTAGTGTCATCGCTGACCCTTCCAGCTCGACGCCATCCAAGGTCAGCTGCGGCACGCCAGTGCGAGAGCCCGCAAGGGCGCGGACCTGACTGACCGAGATGCGGTAAGGCGTTTCCCGGTACCGGTAATGCAGCGTGAACCCGTCCCAGTCCGTCGGCAGACAGGGCTCGATACGCAGCGTCTCCCCCTCCAATCGCAGGCCGAGCAGGGACTCGACGATCAGTCGATACATCCAGCCCGCCGAGCCGGTGTACCAGGTCCAGCCGCCGCGCCCCACATGCGGCACGACGCCATAGACATCGGCGGCGATGACGTAGGGCTCGACCTTGTAGGTCGCGATCTCCGCCGGGGTGCGGCCGTGGTTGATCGGGTTGATCATGCCGAACAGCTCCCAGGCGCGCGTGCGGTCGCCGAGTCGGGCGAAGGCCATCGCCGCCCAGATGGCCGCATGGGTGTATTGGCCGCCGTTCTCCCGCACGCCGGGGACATAGCCCTTGATGTATCCGGGATCGAGCGGCGAGCGGTCGAACGGCGGCTCCAGGAGCTGGATTAGCCCGGCGTCGCGGCGGACCAGGTGCGTGTGCAGCGCCCCCATCGCCTGGCGCGCCCGCTCGGGATCAGCGGCCCCCGACAGCACCGACCAACTCTGGGCGATGGAGTCGATCCGGCACTCCGGGCTCGTTGAGGACCCCAGTGGCGTGCCGTCGTCGAAGTAGGCGCGCCGGTACCAGCCCCCGTCCCAGCCGCGCTGTTCGAGACTCTGGCGCAAGTGCTCCGCCGCGCGCTGGCAGCGCGCGACGAATGGCTCATCACCGCGCAGGCTCGCCACCTCGGCGAAGCGTCTCAGCACCTCGTAGAGGAAGAAGCCGAGCCAGATGCTCTCGCCCCGGCCCTTGATCCCCACGAGGTTCATGCCGTCGTTCCAGTCGCCCGAGCCGATCAGCGGCAGTCCCCGCTCGCCCGTGCGCAGGCCGTGCAGAATGGCGCGCACGCAGTGATCGTAGAGGCTCGCCGATTCGTCGGACTCGCCGGGGAGGTCGTAGTAGGACTCTTCCTCACCGCTGACCAAACGGCCATCCAGGAAGGGGGCCGTCTCGTCGAGCACGAGGGTGTCGCCCGTGGCCTGGACATAGCGGCAGGTCGCCAGCGGCAGCCAGAGATAGTCGTCGGAGCAGCGGGTGCGCACCCCGCGGCCCGAGGGCGGATGCCACCAGTGCTGGACATCGCCTTCGCGGAACTGACGGCCCGCGCAGCGCAAGAGGTGCTCGCGTACCAGTCCTGGCTCGACGTGGATGAGTGCCATCGCGTCCTGCAGTTGATCGCGGAAGCCGAAGGCGCCGCCCGACTGGTAATCGCCGCTGCGCGCCCAGAGGCGGCAGGCCAGGGTTTGGTAGAGCAGCCAACCGTTGGCGAGGAGATCAAGCGACGGGTCGGGGGTCTCCACCTGCACGGCGCCCAGCGTCCGCGTCCAGTCGTCTCGCACCGCCTGCAGCACCGACTGCGCGGCGGCAGCGCCGCGGCAGCGATGCACCAGGTTGCTGGCCTCATCGGCGCCGCGCCGTCCCGCCACGCCGAGCCGGAAGACAATCTCGTGCGCTTGGCCGGGGGCGAGGTCGATGCCGACCTGAAGTGCGCCGCAGGCATCCAGCGCCGGTCCGACCCGTCCGGACAGCCGCGCGCGCGTCAATGCGGCTGGGTGGCGCAAGGTCCCGTTGCGTCCAAGGAATTCGGTACGGTCGCCGGTCAGCGTGCGGGCCGGGTCGTCGACGTCGAAAAAGGCCAGGCGACCGGCGAATTCGCCGTTATACGGATTGCGGGCGAAGAGCGCGCCGCTGGCCGGATCGACCTCGGTGATGACATGCAGCGCCGACTTGGGCCGCAGGTCCCCGAGGACCCACTCGACATAGCCGGTCGCCGACAGCCGGCGCGGTTGATCGGACCGATTGCGCAGCTTGAGCACCCAGTATTTCACGGGGGCATCCAGGGCGACGTACACCCACAGCTCGGAGGCGATGCCCGCCTCGCGATGCTCGAAGACGCTGTAGCCGAAGCCGTGCCGGCTGACATAGGGCGTCGCGCCGGGGGCAGGCAGCGGGGTGGGCGACCAGACTTCGCCGCTGGCCTCGTCGCGGAGATAAAAGGCCTCGCCGTGGACATCGCTCACCGGGTCGTTGTGCCAGGGCGTGAGCCGGAACTCGTGGGCGTTCTCGCTCCAGGTGTAGGCGCCGCCGCCTGCGGAGACGACCGTACCGAAATGCGCATTCGCCAGGACGTTGACCCAGGGCGCGGGCGTCGCCTCGCCGGGCGCGATGGTGATGACGTACTCGCGCCCGTCGGCGGAGAAGCCCCCCAGGCCATTGTCGAAGCGCAGCGCCGGGCGTGGCTGGTCGGCGGGTTCCGGCGCGCGCGCCGGGCCCCCGCCGGGGCGCAAGCGCGGCATGCGCTTCGCTAGCGGGCCGCGTCGATTGAGCTGCTCCACCAGCGTGCCACGGCGGTCGCTGAGGATGGCGCGCGCCACGGTCTGGAAGAGGATGCGGTCCTCGTCGGAGATCTGGTCGGCCGGACGGATGAAGATGCCGCCGGGCCGATCCACCACATGCGCCTCGACGCCCGCGGCGATCAGGCCCAGGATCTGCTCTTGGAGCTGCTGGCGATAGCCGTCGCGATCCTCGTTCCAGATCACCAGATCCACGGTGAGCCCCTTGAGGCGCCAATAGGCATGGGCCTGGACGAGCTGGTGGACGAGGCCGATGTTGGCTTGGTCGCCGATTTGACAGAGCACGATGGGGACATCGCCGGAGACGGCGTGACTCCAGAGGCCGGACTGGCCGCGCCGGTTCTGCGCGAGCACGCCGGGCGCGGCGCGCAGCGAGGCATTGGTATAGAGGATCGAGCTGGCGAGGCGTCCGTAGAGTTGCGCGTCGGCCGGGGTCGCATTGAGTTGGCGCAGCACCACCTGGCTGTGGGTCCAGGCGAGATCGAAGACGCGGTTGGCGAGGCGCTCGTCCTGGTACTTCTCGACCAGGCCTAGGGCGCTCTCGCGGGACTCGCCGATGCCGTAGATCAGGTCAATGGTCACGCTTTGATCGACCTCCAGGACGACGCGCTGGCGGATGGCGACCATCGGGTCCAGCACCGAGCCGGCGCTGCCCGAAAGCGATCCGGCCTCATCCAGGGCCTGTGGGGCCGCGAGGGTGCGATCGCGCCCGATGAAGCGCATCCGATCCGTCTCGTAGGATGGGTCGAGGGCAGCGAAGCCCGTCGACCCAAGCGCCGACGCTTCGGGGCCGTCCTGACTGGATTCCACCAGACCCCCGCGTACCGTCATCAGATGAAACATCCAGGGCGTCGCCTCGCCGCTCGAGCGCGGTCGCCGGGTGCAGAGGATCGCGGGCCGAGGATGGAGGAGCTCGGTCTGCACGAAGAGGTTGCTGAAGACCGGGTGCAGGGTGTCGGCGGCAGAGGGGGCGAGCACGACCTCGGTGTAGCTGGTGATCTCGATCACCCGGCGGGTGCGGGAACGGTTGGTCAGACGCAGCCGGCGCAGCTCGAGATCATCCTCCGGCGAGACCACGATCTCGGTGTAGGACTCGATCGCGTGATCGCGGCGGCGGAACTCGGCCCGGCCCTCGGAGAAGATGGCCTCGAAGCGGTCCGGCGTCGTCAGCGTCGGCTGGTAAGCGCTCGACCAAAGGGCGCCGCTCTCGAGGTCGCGCAGGTAGCAGAAGGTGCCCCAGGCATCGCGCGTGGTGTCCTCGCGCCAGCGGGTGACGGCGAGGTCGTTCCAGCGGCTGTAGCCGCCGCCGGCGTTGGTCACCATCACGTGGTAGCGGCCGTTCGACAGCAATTGCACCTCGGGGTGCGGGGTGTTGGGGCTGTCGAGGACGCGGATCGGCGCGTCCAGAGGGCCGGCGCCCGCGCGCGCCGAGGTGATCTCGCCATGGGTCGCCGAATAGAAGGCCGTGGTCTTGGGGATGCGCTCCTGGAGCAGCAGGGCGGTCGCCTGGAATGATGGCACCGAGGCGAAGCGTTTCTGCATCGGGCGATCGAGTAGCAGAGAGGCCAGCGACAGTAGGGTCATGCCCTGGTGATGGGCCATGAAGGAGCGGATCACCGCGCTCGCCTGTCCGCGCGGTAGCCGGGTGGACGTGTAGTCGATCGCCTCGTAGAAGCCGAAGGGTCCGGCCAGCCCATTGGCGGCGAGCCGCTGGAGATTCTGACAGGCGACCTCGGGCGCCACCATGAGCGCGAGTGCCGAGGCGTAAGGGGCGACGACCAGGTCCTCCGCCAGGCAACGCTTGAGCCCCAAACCAGGGACGCCGAAGGCGCGGTACTGGTAGTTGAGCTGCGCGTCGACCCCGTTGTAGCCCGATTCCGAGACGCCCCAGGGCACGCCGCGCGCCATGCCGTAGGCGATCTGTCGGGCCACCGCCGTATGATAGGTCCGGTCGAGCAGCGTGTGCTCGTAGGTCGGCATCACCAGCAGCGGCATCAGGTACTCGAACATCGAGCCGCTCCAGGACAATAGCGTCGCGTCGCCGGCGGACAGCGTCAGCAGGCGCCCCAGGGCGAACCAGCTCTCTTGCGGCAACTGACCCTGGGCGATGGCCACGAAAACCGCCAGACGTGCCTCCGAGGCGAGCAGGTCGTAGTAGCTCGCATCGCGCCGGTGCTCGGCGACGTTGTAACCAATGGCGAGCAGCGCTTGCGCCTCGTCGAACAGGAAGTCGTACTCCATGGGGACCAAAGTGCCAGCGCTGTGTGCCAGTTGCTCGAGCGCGACGATCCGCTCACGGGCGTGGCGACCAGGATCGCCGACGGCATCGCCATCGAGCTCGGCCAACTGACGCAACGTCAGTGAAAGACCCAGTTGCCCCCCGCCGGATAGGGCATGAGCCCCTTCGGCCCCGGCCGTATCCGCGAGCCAGGGCGCGAGAAACAGCAAGTCGTCGAGCAGGGCGCGACATTGTTGCGCGAGTCGCTGCGCCCAGGCCGTCACCTCATCCGCGAACCCGGCAGCCAGTGTCCGCGTGGCCTCTTCGGCCTGCGCCACCAGCACATTGAGACAGTCGCGTAGCGCGCTCAGACTCATCGGTGGCGACTGGAGGGCCGAGGCAAGCGTTTGCCGGAATCGCTCGAGTGGCATCGGTAGGACGTCCCCGCGGCCCGACTCGGAACCGGTCGCGACCGCGTCCTCTAGGGCCTTCCAGGTGTCGTCGATGCCGTCGAGCCAGCGTGGGTTGAGGGCCGGGGCGTCGCTCAACGCGAGCAGGCCCGCTTGCAGGGTCGACAGGTGACCCGCGAGGTTGCCGCTGTCCACCGAGGAGATGTAATAGGGCGCGAGCGGTGCCAGCGACTGGGTGTCGTACCAGTTGAAGAAGTGGCCGCGATGGCGCTCCAGTCCGGCCATGGTTTGCAGCGCGGCGCCCGTGCGCGCCATGAGCTCGCCGGCTGGCAGGTAGCCAAAGTCATAGGCGGCGAGATTGGCCAGCAATGACAGGCCCATATTGGTCGGCGAGGTGCGATGCGCGACCACGGCCACCGGATGCTCCTGGACATTGTCCGGCGGCAGCCAATGGTCGTGCGGCCCGACGAAGGTCTCGAAGAATCCCCAGGTCCTGCGTGCTACGGCGCGTAGGAACCGGGTCTGGTCGACCGTCAGGCGGGCCTCGCGGCGTTCGAGCGGGCGGCTCATCCACCAGGCGACGAGGGGCGCGGCCAGCCAGGCAAGTAGGATCGGCGCGGCGACGAGGAGCGCGGCTGGCGCGCGTACCGCCAGGCCCACGCCCGTGATGAGGGCGATGGCCGGGGCGATCCACATGGTCCGATAGAAGGCGGCGAGCCCCTGGCCTCGGCGCTCCAGATCCCCCGATGAGGTCCATTCGAGCAGGCGGCGCCGGCTGACAACCAGCCGCCAGAGGGTGCGGACCATGGCATCCAGGCTGAAGTAGGCCTCGTAGGGAAGACAGACGAGTGTGAAGACGGCCTGACCCAGCCCGTCGCCGGCGGCGCGGACCACCGCGGTCAGATGCGCGCGCCAACGCAGCTCACCGGGCTTGCGCAACCCGTTCAGAAGCGAGGTCAGCAGCGCCGGGACCAACAGGATGCTCAGCACCGCCAGGGTCCAGGCCCCGGGCTCGGCCAGCAGCGCCAGGCCCAGCACCAGCAGTGCGGTCAGGGCCGCGGGCACCAGGCTGCGGCGCAGATTGTCCGCCAGCTTCCAGCGCGACAAGGCCGAGAGCGGATTGTGGCGCAGCCGCCCATCGCGACCGGGTACGCGCGGCAGCAGCCACTGAGCGATCTGCCAGTCGCCGCGGGTCCAGCGGTGGCGTCGGCTCACATCCGCGCTGTAGCAGGCCGGATAGTCTTCATAGAGCTGCACGTCGCTCAGCAGCCCCGAGCGCGCGTAGCAGCCCTCGATCAGGTCGTGACTGAGGATGCGGTTCTCGGGGAAGTGATGATCGAGGGCCTGCTCGAAGACATCGACCGCATAGATCCCCTTGCCGATGAACGAGCCTTCCTGAAACCAGTCCTGATACAGGTCCGAAACGGCCTGGGTATAGGGGTCGATGCCGGCGTCCCGCCCATGCAGCCGCGCGAACCGCGAGCGGTTCGCGCCGGGGAGGCTGACGGCCACCCGGGGCTGCAGGATGCCGTAGCCCTCGCGGACACGCCCCAGGGCGGGGTCGAAGCGCGCCCGATTCGACGGGTGCTCCATGGCGCCGACCAGCGCGTGGGCCGCATCGCGCGGCAGCTGGGTATCGGTATCCAGCGTGATGACATAGCGCACGTTCGAGAGGGGCCGGGTGTCGCCGACGATCAGCGAGAAGCGCGCGTCGGGACGCGATGCCCATCCGTCGAGGGACGAGGGCTCGCGGCGCTGGGTATCGTCGCCACCCCGCAGCAGGGCATTCAGGTCCGCCAGCTTGCCGCGCTTACGCTCGTAGCCCATCCAGACTCCTTCTCGCGGATTCCATCGCCGTGGGCGATGGAACAGGAAGAAGGCATCGCCGCTGCGACGCGGGTACTTGGCATTCAGCGCGGCGACGCCCTGCGCGGCCAGCTGGGTCAAGGCACTGTCGCCCGGCAGCGTCCCCGTTGGCGCATCGCGAAAGTCGGTCAAGAGAGCGAAGTGCAGATGCTCGTCGCGATTGGCCAGGAAGCGCACTTCCAGTGCCTCGACCAGGGCCTCGACGCCCCGCGCGCTGCCGAGCATGGTCGGTGTCACCACCAGGGTGCGCGCCTCGGGCGGGATGCCGGCGGAGAAGTCGAGACGAGGCAGCGGATGGGGCGTGGCCAGCAGGGTGGCCAGCCAGTTCAGCAGCGCGACCGCCAGCTGACTGGTGCCGAGCACCGCCATGACGCCCAGGACGGGGAGGATCCAGCCAGGAGCACCGCCCGCCTGCGTCAGCAAACCCCAGGAAAAGACCGTCGTGAGCGACAGGATCCCGCCGAGGTAGAGGGCCAATAGGGCGCGTCGCCCTTGCCTTTGCAGCGACGCCAGGCCGCCAAGATGGGCTCCGGCTCGGCGTTCGAGTTGCGCCAGCCCGCGATCGATCAGGTGATAGCCCACATGCGCGGTGCGTTCATCCGTCTCGGCCGGAGTTTGGACCGCGTCTTCTTGTTTCAGGGGCGCCGCGTGCGCTTGCGCCAACCCGATCGCCTCGCGGGCCACCTCGGTCTCGGAGAGGCGGCCGTGCCTCGCGACCTTCTCCACGACATGCCGGTAGCGATCACGGGTAGCGAAATCCATGCGACCGTAGAGACCGCTCGGATCCTCATGGAGGGTGCGCTCGACCAGGCTCATGGTCTCGACGAGCTCGCGCCAGTCGATCGTCCCGAGGGAGCGGAGGCTGCCGATGCTGTTGCCGATGGAAACCTGATCCGCGGCCTGCTGCTGGTTCTCCGCCCGCACCAACTGCTCGATCGTCAGCGCACGCTCGGCGAGCTGCTGCTCGATCCAGGTCAGCGGCAAAGCCAAGGCCGCGCTCCGGCCCTGCAGCCGACGCGCCAGCTCGGCGACGAAGGCGCCCGACATGGGCGGGTCCGAGCGGGCCATGTCGGCGATCACCAGAACGAGATTCTTCGGGTCGCGCTCGGCCATCGCCAGCATGCGCTCGGCCCAGTCGTCGGCCAGGTTCTGGTCGCGGCGACTGGTCGCGACGCGGGCCGCGACGCGGCGGAGATTCTCGATCAGCGCCAGGCGCAGCATGATCGGGATGGCCCACAGCTCGCCCAGTCGGAGGACGGTGACGGTCTGATAGGCGGCGATGAAACGGCTGATGTCGTCCGGATCCACCCGGCCATCGCCGTGGGCGATGATCTCAAGCGCCAGGTCATACACGCGCGGCAAAGCGGCCGAGGGACCATCACGCAGGCGTGGGAGCTCCCGGCTGTAGCCCTTGGGCAGGTGCCGCCTGGCGGTATGGATCTGCTCTTCGATCAGATAGAAGTTGTCGAGCAGCCATTCCCCGGCCGGGGCGATGCCGCGGCTCTCCGTCGCGGCGACCATGAGCAGCCGGCAGACGCTGACCAGCACCTTCTCGTTGGCGTTCAAACGCCCGAGCAGGCGATCCGGCGGATGCTTGGACAGCAAGACATGCGACGCCGCGAGCAGCTTGCCGTGTTGCTCCATCTGGACCGCGCTGAACAGCTCCAAGCGCAGCGGCGGCTCTTCGCCCAGCGCGGGGTTGGTCGAGCGGCCGGGACGCAGCCGCGTCCTCAGGCCGAGCCAGACCTCCTGCATCGCGATCTTGGTGGTTCGCAAGTGTGCGCTCTCCTGGGTCAGCCGATCTTTTCGCATTGGACCGCAGAGCTCGAAGGCCAAGCCCGATCGAGCCGCTGCGATGCCGTCATTTGTAGGCGCCAGGCGGCTTAGCGTCGGTTCGGTGCCGCACATAAGCCCCCGAGCGGAGTGGCTGGCGTCAACGACTGCGGCGACCATCCAAGGTCCAGTTGGCGGCGGCGGACGCCCCCTGTGCCGCTTCGAAAGGCAGGCGTTATCGGCGCCGGGCTGGCCGGGCTCAGTCCGGACCGGATGCTCGCTATGTTTGCCAGCGCACTGACCGATGGGAGTTTTCCAGGTCATTGTCAGGTCTCGGGACGGACTTTCCGCATCGAGGCAATCCGGGCACGGCCAGGCGCGCTTTCAGCATTTCCGGCGCTGATCGAGCCGGGCAGCGCGCGACTCGATCGCCCGGGCCTGGCCAAGGCCCGCCCTCACGGATGAGGTCTACCTGACGGCACGGTCGCCCGCGCGGCGCTGCCTCGACGCTCGAGAAGAGGAGAACGCCCGTGCCGCCTGCGAGAAGCCCCAACCGCTGCGTCAATCGTCTTCTGGCGGTGCTGCCCGAGACAGACCGGCTCGCGTTTCTGGCCAGATGCGAGCCCGTCGAGCTGCAGGTTGGCGAGGTGATCAACGAACCCGGCGAGCGGATTCGCGACGTCTATTTCCCCACGAACAGCTTCGTCTCGCTGGTGACCCCGCCCGCCGCTGACCACGCCGGCCTGGAGGTCTGGCTGGTCGGCAATGAGGGCATGGTCGGGACGCCGCTCGTCCTCGGCGTAGACGTCGCCGAGCTGCGCACCCTGGTTCAGGGTGCGGGGCCGGCGTGGCGCATGACCGCCGCGGGGCTCGGCGACGCGCTGCGCCAGAGCGATGCCCTGCATCGGACGCTCGACCGCTATCTGTCCGTATTGATGAGCCAGGGTGCGCAGATGGTCGCTTGCACGCGCTTCCATGTCGTCGAGGCGCGCCTGGCCCGCTGGCTCTTGATGTCTCAGGACCGGGCGCATTCCGACCACTTCCATGTCACCCATGCGCTCCTCGCCGCCATGCTGGGGGTGCGCCGTGTGGGCGTCACCAAGGCGGCGACGGCGCTGCAGCAGCGCGACCTGATTCGCTATCGGCGCGGCGCTGTCACGATTCTCGACCGCCCGGGTCTACAGGCCGCCGCCTGCGGTTGTTACGGGGCGATGGAGGCGCTGTATCAACAGCTCCTGGGCTGAACGCGCGGCAGGGTGCGGTGGCGAGCCGTCACCGCTAACGTTGCGCAACAGCGGCGGAATGGACCCTGCCCGGCGGATCTAGACCGCAATGCCCTGCCTGGCCAGCTGGCGGCGCACGATCGGGTCGGTGCGGTTCTTCGCCGTTGCGGCCTTCATGAAGACGACGACGCGGTCGCTGTCACGGATGACGCCGAGCAAGACCTGTGCGTGGGTATTGAGGGTTGCAGAAGTCATCGGAGACAGCTCGCTGCGACACGCTGCAAGGACGTCCGTGTCAGCTCGACGGCGGGGTCCCTCCCACGGACGGTCGCAGCGACCCGCCTCCGATGACTTTCGGGACGATTGATACAATGGAGGCTCGCACGGTCGATCAACAGCCTGCCAATGCGCACGTCCGGAACCGAGCCGCGATGACGAGTCCAGCCCAGCCCCTTCAGCCCCCCGGCGATTCAGCTATCGAGACCCTCTACAACCGCATCACCGGCGACGAGGATGCGCGTGTCTGCAAGGACATACCCGAAGCAGCCTGCCAGGATCAGCCGCGCAACTTCTTCGCCTACCTTGTCGCCAACTCGCTCGGCAAGGTTGCCGACGAGATCGCCAGCGCCAAGCTGGTGCTGCCCTGGCTCTTCGGTGCCCTTGGCGTGCCTGCGGTCTTCACCGGGTTCCTGGTGCCCATCCGCGAGGCGGGGGTCCTGCTGCCGCAGCTCGCGGTGGCTGCGGCCGTGCGTCGGCTTGCAGTGCGCAAGGGCGTCTGGCTGCTCGGGGCCCTGCTGTCGGCGCTCAGCCTCTTGGCGATGGCGGCTGCGGCGCTGCTGTTGGAGGGTGCGGCGGCGGGCTGGGGGGTGTTGCTCGCGCTGGTGGTCTTCAGCCTGGCGCGTGGGCTGTGCTCAGTTTCCGCGAAGGACGTGCTCGGCAAGACGGTCTCTAAGAGCCGGCGTGGAACGCTGATGGGGTGGAGCGCCAGCCTCGGAGGCGCCGCGACACTTGGCGTCGGCCTCTGGCTTGCCGCGCTGGCCGCGGAGCAGTCGAGCCTCTGGGCCCTGGCCGCCCTGCTCGCCGCCGGCGGGGTCCTATGGATCGTCGCGACCTTCTTTTTCGCTGGGATCCGAGAGCAGCCCGGCGCGACCGAGGGCGGCGGCAACGCCCTGAGTGTGGCGATCGCGCAGCTGCGGCTGCTGGTCGATGATGCACCCTTTCGCGCCTACCTGATCGCCCGCGCGCTGCTTCTCTCAGTTGCCCTGGCGCCGCCCTTCTACGTGCTGATCGCCCAGGGTGAGGCCGAGGGCGATCTGCTCGGTCTCGGGGCGCTCATCGTCGCCAACGGGTTGGCCGCGAGCCTGTCGGCGCCCTTCTGGGGCTATCTCGGTGACCGCTCCAGCCGCGCCGTGATGGCCGCCGCGGCGGCGGGCGCCGGCCTGCTCGGAGTCTTCACCTACCTTGCCGTGACGCTGGACTGGGGCTGGGCGACCGGCGAGCTCGGACTGGCCGTCGTCTTTCTGGTGCTGAACGTGATGCACGGCGGTGTGCGCCTCGGCCGCAAGGTCTACCTCGTGGATCTGGCGAGCGGCGCCAATCGCGCCGCCTACACGGCCGTCTCGAACACGGCCATCGGCGTGCTGATGCTGGCTGGGGGTGCGGTTGGGTTGCTCGGCCAATGGCTGGGCGCGCCGGCGACGGTCCTGGTGCTGGGCCTGGTGGCGCTGTTGGCAGGCGCCTACACGCTGAGCCTCCGGGAGGTCAGCGAGAGCGACTAGTTTGCGCGCAGCGCTCTCCTGTCGATGGCCGTGGAAGGGTCAGGTGGGGAATGGTTAGATCCGCCAGACGCCCTCGCTCGGCTGGATGAAGACAAGGTTCTCATGCCTGTCGAAGATGACGTAACGGCTCAAGTCCTGTCCGTTGCGTAGGTCGTTGGCCATGCGGTCGAGGTGAGGCTCGGCCTGGGCGCTGGTCGGCGGCTCGCCACCTTGGCCGCTCAGACTCGTGACGAGCATCATGTCCCAGTCGTTGGTGACTTGATCGGCCTCGGCCACGAGCGAGCCGAAGTCGGCAATCTCATCGGGTGCCTTGTCGACGCAAATGATCGGGGTCAGCGTGCCGGTGTGCGTATCGTCGCCGCCCGGACGGCAGGCATCGGTCTTCGCGAGGAGCAATAGGAGTCGTTGCGGTTCGTCCATGGCATGGGCCATGTCGAGGAGGTCTTGGAAGCTGCTAATCACGATAATCGGGTCCTTAGGTTGCACAATGGTCGGTGGCAGGGCGTCGAATATCTCGGGCAATCGCTTGTGTCTCGGCGGGCGGAATTCAACCCTTGCTGGGCCCCGAAGCAACTTCTGGCTCTCGGCCGCTGGCTTCTGTAGTCTGCGGGCTCATCGGATGCCTGACCGAGCACTGCGCTGGGGTCGACCGCTGGAGGGCAAAACCGCGATGCCTGCCGACCTACGCCGAGACCGTCCGCGCCGCGAGACCGCCCGGCTCTTCGCCTGGGCCCTCTACGATTGGGCCAACAGCGCCTATTTCGCGCTGATCCAGACCTTCGTCTTCGCGGCCTACTTCACGCGGCAGATCGCGCCGGACCCGAACCTGGGGACGACGCTCTGGGGCAATACCATCGCCGCGGCCGGTCTCCTCGTCGCGCTCGGCGGACCGGTGCTGGGGGCCCTGGCCGATCGGGGCGGGCCGCGTCGACTCCTGCTGATCGGCTTGACGCTGGTCGCGGTCGTGACCACGGCTTCGCTCTGGTTTATCGGCCCGGACTCGTCCCTTCTCATCCCGGCCCTATTGCTGGTCGGGCTCGGGACCCTGGCCGTGGAGCTGGCGATCGTCCTCTACAACGCGATGCTCCCAGCCCTGGCGCCCGCGGCGAGGATTGGACGCTGGTCGGGTTGGGGGTGGGGGCTCGGCTACGCCGGCGGGGTCGCTTGCCTGGTGATCGCACTGTTCGGTTTCGTGCGGCCGGATGCCGTCTTGCAGCTGCCCCGCGAGGGGGCCGAGCACGTGCGGGCGACCTTTCTGCTCACCGCGGTCTGGTTCCTGATCTTCGCCCTGCCGCTGTTGAGCCTCTCCAGCGACGCCGCCGAGCCGCGCCAACCGCTGGGAAGGGCGATCCGCGAGGGTCTCGGGCAGCTGGCGTCGACCTTGCGGAACCTGCGCCGCTACGGCAGCGTCGTGCGCTTCCTGCTGGCGCGCATGTTCTACGTCGACGGTCTGGCGACCCTGTTCGCCTTCGGCGGCGTCTACGCCGCCGGAACCTTCGCAATGACCGAGCAGGATATTCTGCTCTTCGGCATCTTGCTCAACGTGACCGCGGGGGTCGGTGCCGCAGTGTTCGCCTGGCTCGATGACTGGTTCGGCCCGCGGACGACC
>JGI12109J20283_10985371_pt1 | contig 14708 bp, 11 predicted proteins | sample ElkSlonscriptome_12_FD_20283 | JGI IMG/M metagenome (IMG submission 20283) | reverse complement strand
CGATTACTTTTGCAACCCTCAGTAAGACTCCAGGCGCTGCAGGTGATCGACGCCACCGAGACGTTCCATCTGGCGGCGAATCCACGCCGCGCGACGCTTGACGTAAGGCGAGGGCGCCTCGGCGCGATAACGCACCGGGTTCGGCAGGACGGCCGCGAGGAGCGCCGCCTGCTGCGTCGTCAGGGCCTCTGCGGGACGATCGAAAAATCGCCAGCTGGCCGCCCCGACGCCGTAGGTCGTCGGACCGAGCTGCGCGATGTTGAGGTAGACCGCGAGGATTCTTGACTTCGGCCAGAGGGCCTCGATCAACAAGGTGAACCAGGCCTCGAGCCCCTTGCGGACGAGATGACGCCCATGCCAAAGGAACAGGTTCTTCGCCACCTGCTGCGAGATGGTCGAAGCACCGCGCAGACGCTCGCCGGCCTGGTAATTCGCCCAGGCCCGGCGCACCTCGACCCAGTCGAATCCCGCGTGGTCCGCGAAGCGCTGATCCTCAGCAGCGACGACCGCCAAAGCCATCACCGGCGGGATGCGACTCCAGGGGACCCACTCGTGGTGCAGCGCCGCGGCAACCCCGTCGCCCCGCAGGTGCTGCTCGAGCCGTGCGAAGAGCATGACCGACGAGGTCGGCGGATCGACCCAACGCAATACCCAGACCGGGACGGTCGTCAGCGCAACGAAGGCCAAGGCGATGGCCCACAGCGCGCGCCACAGCGGCCTGATGACACTACGGCGTCGACGGCGGCGGCGGACCATGATCCGGAGTGCACCAACCGCTCTCGGTCACTTCAAGAGCTCAGGCACGCGTCCAGCCGACCGCCGGGAGGATGCCCTGGCGCATGCCCTGGTCCTCGAGCCGCAGGATCCCGAGGACCGATTCGCAGGCGATCTGCGCACCCTCGACCAGGCGAGCGACCTGGAAGTCGGGGCGATTCTTCAGGTTCTCGAGCGCCTTGGCGAAACGCCGCCAAGCCCCCGCCGCCTCGCGGCCGTGGAACTCCAGAAAACGCAAGGGTACAGCGCCATCCTCGTCGGGCAGATGACGACGCAGATGGCGTGCCACGAGTCGCCCGCCGAAGGCTGCCCGCTCAAGCACATAGAGGGCGCCGACCGAGCCGGCGAGATCGTCCGGCGGCGGCAGGCGCAAGGCGGTCGCCGCCCGCCCCAGCGGCTCACGCGACGACAGCTCTAGCTCGGCGAGATCCGCGGCCAGGGCGGGCAGCTTCGGGCGAACACCGAGGGCCGTGAGCAGTTGCGGCGGGACGTGATCGAGGAGCGCCGATTCCATCAGGGCATAGACTCGATAGACTGCGGCGATATAGTGGACGTAATCGCTCCTGGTGACCCTGGGAGACATGACGCGGCGCGGCACGGGCAGGGCCTGGACGGCGCGATGCAGGGTCCTGGTCTGCTGGCGGAGCATTGTCGTCAGGTCGAATGGCGTCATAGCCAATGTCACAACTCCAAGCATGGTTTAAAACATCATGTCCTCGCCCGGAGAGGCGCAATGCGTGCAAGGCCCGCACCGGCGACGAAGGCGCTCGGTCGCAGGCCTTGATGCGGCACAAAGATACCATAGCCGGGGCAGGGCAAAGGGTTCTCGCGTCTGCACCTGCGTCGGCGCATCGCCAAGGGCGGCCCCGCGGCGCCTGTCGGATGCGCTGCGATGTCGTTGACCGGCACTGACGCCCGTTTCACCCACCTCCTGCGGAGTCGCCATGTTTCGCCGCATCCTCATCGTCGCCGGGCTCGCCTCGCTCGCCCTGGTGCTGGCCGCGGGCTACCTCTATTGGATCGCCAAACAGGCCGAGCCGCACTATGCCGGCACCCTGAAGCTGACTGGCCTGGGCGCACCGGTCAGCGTGCGCTACGGACCTCATGCCGTGCCGACCATTCGAGCGACTGACCTGCACGACCTCTTGTTTGCGCAAGGCTTCGTCGTCGCCAGTGAGCGGATGTGGCAGATGGATCTCATGCGACGCCTCGCCGGCGGTCGCCTCGCCGAATTAATGGGGGCGAAGGCGCTAAAAGCCGACATCTTCTTTCGCACTCTCGGGCTGGGAGCCTCTGCGCGACGCGACTATGCGGCGCTCGAGGCGCCTTATCGGCGAATGCTCGAGGCCTACGCCGCAGGGGTCAACGCCTATCGGACCCAGTCACGCCGCCATCCGCCACTCGAGTACCGGCTGGCCGGCCTGAAGCCGTCACCTTGGAACCCCGAAGATAGCCTGGCGATCGGCGCCTACATGGCCTGGATCCTCTCCTTCAACGTCCGCGAGGAGCTGGTCTTCTTGCGGCTCGCCGAGCGCCTCGGCAACGCACGTGCAGCCGAGCTCTTCCCGACCGATGAAGGGATACCGGCGCCTGCGCCCGCGCCAGAACTACCGCGAATCACTGGCAACTATGCCGCCGCGCTCGCCCATTTGGCGGCCGTGCCGGCACGTTTCGGCCTGCCGGCGCCCGGCGCCGCAAGCAATGCCTGGGCGATCAACGGTTCACGCACCGCCGATGGCGGCGCGCTGCTCGCGAACGACCCACACCTGGCGGCCGCGGTGCCCAATACCTGGTACGAGCTCGAGCTTATCGCCCCCGGGCTGCACGCGGCCGGTGTCGCCCTGCCCGGCTTGCCTTTGGTCGTCATCGGGCACAATCGCGACCTTGCGTGGGGCTTCACGACGACCATGGCCGACACCCAGGACCTATTCCTCGAGCGCGCCCTGCCCGATGGCGTGCACGTACAGCGCCCAAACGGGCAACGCGAGCCAATTCACCGGCGCCTGGAGCAAATCCCCGTCGCTGGCCGTCGCACCCCTGTCGCATGGGTCGTACGGCGCACCAGCAATGGCGTCGTCCTGAATGATGTTCTCGGGCCGGCGACCGACACCCCAATGGACCTGCCTTCCTTGGATACCGACTACCTGGTCACGCTGAGGCGGGTGGACGACATCCCCGACCGCTCGATCGCGGCACTGCACGCATTGAATACGGCCTCCGACATCCCGGCCGCCCGGCGGGCCATGCGCGACTTCCGCCAGGCCTCCCAAAACCTGATGCTGGCCCATCGCGACGGCGGCATCGGCTGGCAGGTCAGCGGACGACTACCGCAACGCAGACGGGGACTCGGCACCTTTCCATCGCCCGGCTGGAGCACTGCATACGGCTGGGACGGTTATGTCGACGCCGCGGCCAACCCCGGGCGTACCGATCCGCCCGATGAGGCGTTGGTGACGGCCAACCAGCGCACCATCCCCATCGATCATCCGGTCCATGTCGGGCGCTGCTGGATGCCGCCCTACCGCGCTCGACGGATCGAAGAGCTCCTCGCAACCGACCGTCCGCTCGCGCCAACGGACCTCGCCGAGATGCAGATGGATCGCGTATCGCTGCAGGCACGTCACTACCAGCGCGCCATCACGCGCCTGGCCCCGAGGCTACGCCGAATCGACCCTGAGGCTTGGCGCATTGCCGCGGATCTGCTCGACTGGGACGCGGCCATGAGACCCGACAGCCGCCCCGCTGCAATCGCGGCCTTGCTGGAGCCGGCCCTCTACCGCGCCCTCTTCGGCGATGAACTCGGCCAGGAGCTACCGCTGCTGATGGGCCTCAACACCAGCAGCTACGACCCACTGCACGAGGCCGTCTCCTCCGGGCGCTCGAGCTTCTGGGACGACGTCACGACCGCGCAGCCCGAAGGACCGGCGGAGATCTGGGCCCGCGCACTGCGGGCCGCGGCCGCAGAGGCCGACGGCCGGCGTCTCGAGCAGATCCGCACGCTGACCTTTCCTCATGCCTTCGATCGGATCCCACTGCTTGGACGCCTGTTCAGTATCGGACCCCTGGGTGTCGGCGGCGACAGCTATACCGTCAATGTCGCCAAGGCATCGCCGAATGCGCCTCGCGAAACCCTCTTCGTGCCATCGATGCGCGTGGTTTATACGCCGCAACACTGGGATCAAACACGCGGCGTCCTGCCGCTCGGCCAGTCCGGCCACCTCTTCTCACCCTATCGTCGTGACCAACTCGAGGATTGGCAGCAGGGGCGTTATCACGACTGGCCTTGGCACGGGCCCGAGCCGGCTGACACCATCGGGACCTTGCGACTGGAGCCGCGCGAAGGACCTATGGACGCAAACGACACGCATTCGTGACATTGCGCTGCGCCTCAGCGGCTCGGGACCTGCCGTAAGGCTGGGAGGAATCCGCATCAAGGCCCACCCCGCCCCGGGCGAGGCAAGCTCGCCGCGCTATTTGATGCAATAGGAAGAATATGCGATTGTATTCGGCTGATGATCCGTGCGCCCTCGCTTGCGGCCAGTGCCGATCCCGCATCGGTCAGGCGTTCGGTGGCTCGCGCGCCGGCTTAGAGCCGGGCAGCGCAGCCGTCTCCCGGGCCATCGACGCATAGAGCACTGCCAGGCCTTTCAGAAACCCGTGTTGGATTTCCCATTGCCTTTCATTGCTCCGTCGTGCCGCGGCGGAGCCGGCTGTCCGCGAGCGAGACGCAAGGCGTATCTGCGCCGCCTTGGCCATCTCTCACTCGCCGGCGGATTCCTCCTCACCCTGCTGCCGCAGGCCGAGCCCTATGCCGCTTCCCCGACGCCAGCGCCGCGCGCCGACGCGCTGCACCAGGGTCTGAACTGGGAGTTCTGCGGTCCACGCCCTCCCGGCCTCGGCCCCCCAGCGCTGGCGCCAACGCCGACCGACGAGACGGTGCTGACCCTGGATGCGGACACCGCCGAGTACGACCAGGAGGAAGACCGCGTCCGATTAAGCGGCCGCATCCTGGCCGAGCGCGGCGCCCAACGAGTGGAAGCCGAGGAGCTCGTCTACGATCGTGATACGGGTGAAATGACGGTGACGGGGAGCGCGCTCCTCGAGCACCCCGGCGTGCGCGTCATCGGCGAGCGCGCCCAACTGAACATCGAGCAGGAGCAAGGGACACTGTGGGGTGCCGACTACCGCCTGGCCGGCGAGAACAACGCCCGCGGCCGGGCGCAACGGGTCGAGATCGAGTCGCCGCGACGAGCCCACTATCAGGATCTCACCTACAATACCTGCCCACCCGGCCGCAGCGATTGGTCGCTGCATGCCAAAACGCTCACCATCGATCGCGACAGTGGTCGGGGCGTTGCTCGCCACGCCCGCTTGCGCATCGGCGCGGTCCCTGTACTCTACACGCCTTACCTGCGCTTCCCGATCGATGATCGGCGCCAGAGCGGCTTTTTGGTTCCCGCAGTCGGATCCTCGGACGAGACCGGCTTCGACCTGACGACGCCCTACTATTTCAATATCGCCCCGGCGCTGGATGCAACCCTGTTGCCGCGCTACATGAGTAAGCGCGGGCTAATGCTCGGCGGCGAACTGCGCTTCCTGACCGCCAACCAGAGCGGCACCGTCTATGGCGAGATCCTACCCAGGGATGAGGGGACCGAGGATCGGGGCACGCGCGGCGCGTTTCGGTTGGAGCAGCAGGGGGTCTTCGCGTCGCGCTGGGGCACCCGAGTCAACCTGAACAGGGTCTCAGACGCCCGCTATCTCGAGGATTTCGGCAATCGCCTTGAGGTCACGAGCGCCCGTAACATCGAGCAGCGCGGGGACCTTATCTACGGCGGTCGCGGCTGGAACCTGCTGACGCGCGTGCAAGCCTTCCAGAGCGTGGACGAGAGCGTCCCGGAAACCGGCCGTCCCTATGCCCGCCTGCCGCAGATCCGCTTGCGCCTCCAACCCCAGCGCATGGCGGAATTCGGCGGATCGCAGCTTGAGCTCGGCGGCGAGCTCGAATACGTCTATTTCGACCATGCCGCCAAGACACACGGCCAGCGCTTGGCCCTGGCCCCCTTCTTGAGCTGGCCCGTGCGTCGTACCTACGGCCATCTCATCCCGAAGTTGCGCTTCTACGGGGCAGCCTATAGCCTGACCGATCAGGCGCCGGACCAATCCTCGACACCCTCCTACGCGATTCCGAGCGCCAGCCTCGACGGGCGGTTGGTGTTCGAGCGGGACATCGGCTGGCTCGGTAAACCGGCCTTGCAAACTCTCGAGCCGCGGCTTTTCTATCTCTTCACGCCCTTCGAGGAACAGGATGATCAGCCCCTGTTCGATACCACCGAGCTGAGCTTCAGCTATTGGAACCTCTTCAGCGAGAACCGCTTTACCGGCCCGGATCGGATCGCCGATGCCAATCAGCTCACCATCGGGCTGACCTCGCGCACCCTGGCCCGCCGCACCGGTGACGAGTTGCTGCGCGCGAGCCTAGGGCAGATCCTGTACCTCGATGAGCCCGAGGTCGAGCTTTCCGGGCAAACGCTAACCGAACCACGCGGCTCCACATCGGCGCTAGCCGCGGAGCTTTCCGCCCAGCTCGTGCGCAATTGGACGGCCCGCGCCAGCCTGCAATTCGAACCGAACCCGGGGGAAGACGAGGACCGCTGGGAGAAGCGCACTTTGCTGCTGCGATATCGAGCGCCGGACGATCGCCTGATCAATGCAAGCTATCAGTTTGACCAAGGATCTAGCCCAGAGACTCGCTACGAGGACACAGACCTGTCCTTCCGCTGGCCCGTCGGCAACCGCATCGAGTTCGTCGGGCGTTGGCTCTACTCGCTCCTTTACAACGAGACGATGGAGGCCTTCGCTGGCCTCGAATACGGACGCTGCTGTTGGCGGCTCAGCGTGGTCGGCCGCCATTTCAAGAATCGTCCCGAGGATAGCGGCAATACCTCCATCATGTTGCAGCTCGAGCTAGCGGGCCTCGGTCGGCTCGGACATCAGATAGATCAACTGTTCGAACGAGGTGTCTATGGCTACCAATCGGATTGACCGGGCCCGGCGCTGGACCTGGGCCGCGGCGGTCGCTGCATTGCTGGCTTGGTTATTGCCGAGCCCGGCGATGGCCACCACGGAGCTCGACTCGATCGTGGCCATCGTCAATGACGATGTCATTGTCGCAAGCGAGCTGCGCAACGAGGTCGACATGGTCCTGCCACAGATGCGCGAACGGGGCACACCTGTCCCGCCGCGGGACACGCTCAGGGAACAGGTGCTGGATCGCCTGATCCTGCAGCGGCTGCAGCTGCAGCGGGCCGCAGAGGTCGGGATCGAGGCCGACGATGCGATCTTGCGCCAGGCGTTGACGAGCATCGCTGCGCGCAACGGGCTGACGCTGGGCGAGCTGCGCCAAACCCTCGAGGCGAGCGGCGTCGCCTTCGAGCAGTTTCGCGAGGACACCCGGCAACAACTCATCACATCACGGCTCCAGACCCAAGAGGTCATTAACAACATCCAAGTGACCGAACAAGAGGTCGACCGCTTTCTGGAAAAGGAGGCGAGCCGCCTGATCGAACGCACGGCGGTACGGCTGCAGCACATCCTCGTCGCGACTCCCGAGTCGGCTAGCGACGAAGAAGTCGAGGTCGCCCAGCGCCGCGCGGCGAGTCTTGTCGCCAAGCTGCGCGGCGGCGCGGATTTCGCGCGAGTGGCGGCCGCGGATTCCGACGGCCGGCAAGCGCTCGAAGGTGGCGATCTCGGCTGGTTCGACATGGGCGCCGTCCCGAGCCTCGTTTCGGAGCTCGCATTCACGATGAACAAGGGCGAGATCAGCGATCCGCTGCGCAGCCCAAGCGGGTTTCATATCATTCGTCTGGCCGACATCCGCGGCGCTGGGCCGACGGTCGTTACCCAGACCCACGCGCGCCACATCCTCATTCGTACCAATGAACTGGTCGCCGCCGAAGACGCGCAAAGGCGACTCGATCAGCTGCGCATGCGGATCTTGGGCGGCGAAGATTTTGCGGTCCTTGCCCAAGCCCACTCCGACGACACCGGCTCGGCGTTGCAGGGCGGCGATCTCGGCTGGCTCGCGCCAGGCGACACGGTTCCCGAATTCGAGGGTGAGATGGCCAAGCTGGCGCCGCAAGGGGTGAGCAGGCCGTTTCAGACGCCCTTCGGCTGGCACATCGTCCAAGTCATCGAGCGGCGCGAGCAGGACACCACCGACGAGGTCATGCGCAATAAGGCCCGACAGGCCATTCGCGAGCGCAAGGCCAACGAGGAAATCGATCTGTGGCTGCGGCGCCTCCGCGCCGAGGCCTATGTCGAAGTCCGGCTCGACGAAGCCGAGTTCTAGCCGCACCGCCGCTCGCCGAGACCCTGCAATGCGGCTATCCGCCCCAGTTTTTCCCAACTACTGCCAGACCAGGAGTTCCGCCCGATGAGGACCATGGCGAAGCCGCGTCGACGCGCGTTGTTTGGAGCACCCATCCTGATGGCCATCTTGGCGACCCAGGCGGCCATCGCCGATGACCGACACCCCGTCTATACGCTCGCGGAGCTCGCCGCCCACGACAATCTGGCCTCCTGCTGGATGGCGATCGAGGGAAAGGTCTACGACGTCACGGCGCATGTTGCGCTACATCCGACGGAGCCGGACGTGATCGCCGCTTGGTGCGGGCGCGAGGCGACCGAGGCCATGCGCACGCAGGGCGGGATCGGCGAAGAGCACTCGGAGGCGGCCTGGGGTTTACTTGACCTCTATCAGATTGGGACCCTGTCGACCGACTAGGCGCCCGCTAGCGCTGCCGAGGAGCCCCCAGCCAACGCGCGCATCACTGCCGCAAGCCGCTGCTTGGCGTGTGCACCAGCCAATCGACCATGTCCGCCAACCGCCTCACTGCCCGGGCCCTCATCACCGGCATTCTGCTAGGCGCCATCTTGACGCCCTGCAACGTCTACTCAGGGTTAAAGATCGGCTGGTCGTTCAATATCTCCATCGTCGCGCTGCTGCTCGCCTCCGGCCTGTGGGGGCTCATCGCAAGGCTACGACCGGCAGCGGCGTTGCGCCGCGACGAGGGCAATATCGCCCAGACGGCGGCCTCCTCGTCGGCGAACATCATCTCCGGCGGCCTCGTCGCCCCCATCCCGGCATTGGCCATGTTGACCGGCAGCAATCTCCCGGCCACGCAGCTAATCGTCTGGGTCTTCGTCGTCAGCTTTCTCGGTATCTGGGTCGCATGGTACCTTCGCGATGGCCTGATCCTGCGCTCCAACCTGGCCTTTCCGACGGGCCGCGCGACCGCCGAGACGCTGATTGAGATCTTCGATCGCGGGCGCGAAGCCGCCTTGAAACTGCGCGTGCTCCTCGCGAGCACGGCCACTGCCGGCGCCGTCAAATGGCTCGATAGCGGTCCGGCGAGCCTGCCGCGCCCCGGGCTCGGCTTTACGCTCCCGGCGGTCGGCTCGGTGTCGGGCTACGGCGGGATCACCGCCTCCAACCTGACGTTTAGCCTTGAACCATCGCTGATGCTCACCGGCTTCGGTGCGATCATCGGTCTGCGGGCCGGGATCTCTCTGCTGATCGGCGCCGTCGTCTCGTGGGGCTTGATCGGCCCCTGGGGCCTCGCCGCTGGCTTCATCGCTGCCGGCGAGGAGGATCCGACCGCCAGCTGGTTCCCAGAGATGATCGAGTGGCTGCTCTGGCCCGGCGTGGCCCTGATGGTCTCCTCGGCGCTGACCAAGTTCGTGCTGAACGCACTGGCGTCACGGAACTCCGTCGAATCGGGCCGGGTGACCTCGGGCGACCATCCCGGCGATCGGCGCGGGCGTTGGCTTGGCCTCGCGCTGGCGAGCGCCTTGGTCATCGGCGCCCAGATCCAGATCTTTGGGACCCCCTGGCCATTGGCAGTCGTTGCCGTCCCCATCGCCTTCGTCCTCGCGATGGTGGCCTCGCGCGTCGTCGGCGAGACCGGCATCCCACCGATCGGGGCGATCGGCAAGATCTCGCAGCTCAGTACCGGCATCACCGCACCGGGAGACATGACCTCGAACCTGATGGGCGCCAATGTCGCCGGCGGTGCCGCCGGTCAAAGCGCCGACCTGCTGAATGACCTCAAGGTTGGCCATGCCATCGGGATGCCGCCGCACCTGCAGGTCTTCGCACAAGTCTTCGGCATCTTCACGGGCAGCGTGGTCGGCAGCCTCGTCTACCTGCAGCTGGTTCCGGACCCGGCGGCCATGCTGATGACCGAGCAATGGCCGGCGCCGGCGGTCGCGACCTGGAAGGTGGTCGCCGAGACGCTGAGCACCGGCCTCGGGTCCGTTCCCGCAAGTGCCCTCTGGGCGCTGGCGCTCGGCGCGGCGGCTGGCGTCTTCGTCTCGGTGCTCGAGCACCGGCGCGGCCCCGGCTTCCTTCCAAGCATGCCAGCAGTGGGGCTCGCAATGGTGATCCCCGCCTCGCTGTCGCTGACGATGTTTCTCGGCAGCCTGATCGGCGCCCTGCTGCGGCACTGGCGCAGGTCGCTGGCCGAGCGTTTTCTGATCGCAGCGGCCTCGGGGCTCATTGCGGGCGAAAGCCTCGCAGGCGTGGGTCGCGCCCTTGTCGGAATACTGGAGTAGGGCTGTGCCGCGAGCCAAAGAGACGGTGTCCACCTCGATCCAAGTGCCCACGCCGCGCTGGGTCGCGCGGTCGCAGCCCTGGTCGCGTCGCTGACCGATGCCACCGGGATTGACCCTCGGTGAGGCCGGTGGCTCGCGGTCTGATGCAGGACGCTATCGAGGGTTGCGGAAATAATCGGATCCGGCTCGCTGCGACGACACGCTGCAAGGACCTCCGTGTCAGCTCGACGGCGGGATCCCTCCCACCGACGGTCGCAGCGACACGCCTCCGATTTACTTTCGGGACGATTGATACGAGCCTAGCCAGGAGCGGATAAGGCGGCGGTCGTACTTTCCGGACGCGAGGAGGGGCAAGATGTCAACCCGGCGGAAGCGACGGGGTCGTTCATGGCTCGGCAGGTGCTCACGGCACCAGCGCTCCAGCGCCGAGACAGTCGTCGAACCAGTGAACCCGACCGCCAGCGAGTAACCCCAAACCGGCTCCTCAATCCCGACGACCGCAGCCGCGCCGATCCCCGGGGCCGCCTGCAATCGCGCCTCGACGCCCAGCAACGACACCTGGTGGCCGCCGACGACCAGGACGTCGTCCGCCCGACCGAGAATCCTGAGCTGGCCGTCCGGCGCCCAACTCGCAACGTCCGAGGTCCGCAGCCACCCCCTGTCCAGCCCAAGCCCGGGCACGCGCTCAGGATTGGCATAACCCGCCATGACGACAGGGCCCTTGACGGACAGGGGCACGGGCCGCTCGTCGTCGCGCGCGCACTCGAACTGCACTCCCGGCAGGGGGGGGCCGATGACCCCGGCTTGTGGCGCGCTTCGCAATGGCTCCGAGGTCGCGATCTGAGAAAAGGTTTCCGTCATACCATAGGTGGTGCGTAACGGCCAGCCATGCGCGATCGCCCGCTCTGCCAGCGTCCCATGCAGGGCCTGCCCCCCAACCAAGAGGACCCGCAGGGATGCGGGAGGTGATGGATCGACCTCAAGGAGTTGCGCCAACATCGGAGGGACCACCGAGAGGTGGGTCACTCGCTTGTCGTCCAAGTCTGCGCGCACTGCGGGGGCCTCAAACCCGTCCGTTACCACGAGCGCGGCGCCCGCCATCGCACAGCGGTAACCAATCGAGAGACCGCCGACGTGATCACGCGGCAGACAGCAAAGCCAGCGGTCGCCTGGGCGCAAGTCCAGTCGCACATTCACCAGGCGGCAAGAGCTCAAGACGTTATTCTGGGTGAGCAGCGCCCCACGCGGTTCGCCGCTGCTGCCGCTGGTGGCGACGATCAGGGCTAGGGGACTGGCAAGCCGGGGAACCTTGGGGTGCAATCCGGTCCTCGTGAGCCGGCCGGTGTGTCCCGATTGCGCGTGCCATTGCCACTCGACGCCGCCAGCCGTGATCAGGGCCTCGCGTCGCGCCTCCAACGTCGTCGGGCCCAATGGGAGAAGGGCGGCGCGCAACTGCGCGATGGCGTGCTGCAAGACGATGAAATCCGGACCGGGGTGGTCGACTGCCGTGACCACCTGACCTGGCAGCAGGCCCTGCTCGTGAAGCTGCCGAGCCCGCACAGCAGTACGAGCCGCGAGGCCGTCGTAATCCCACCGTTCAGCGCGGTAGACGAGCGCGGTCCGCGTACCGCGTTGCCAAGGGGCTTGAGCGAACGGGGACGGCCTCACGCAACGGCGACGACGCAGCTGCAACCTCCTGGCGGGCGGCTCATTGCGCTGAGGCGCGCGGCTCCGACACGGGACCGAAGGCGTCTATCGCGGCCTGCAACTCCGGGTGGCTGCGGGCGTAGTCGGCGAGGTTGACGCCCTGAGAAATGGCTTCCCAGGCCTGGCGCACGCTGGCCGCCCCGGCGCGGGGACCCATGGGATGGCCGAAGACACCCCGCCCGGGGACAAAGCCGAAATCGACCGTCCCCAAACGATCGTATAGACCGGCCAGAGTGCCCGCCCAGTCGCTGCCCCCGGGCACCGGCAGGCTCCGTTTGACCGACCGCATGTCAGTGAGACAGGCATCGACGTTCCCGATGACCTCATCCTCGGCGGTCAGCATACGCCCGCCAAAACCGGGCATGATGATCGCGTCGAACCCGGCGAGTCGTTGCAGCTTGGTCATAACCCGCGAATGGACCCCGAACCGCTCGAGGCGACTGAAGGCAGCGACGAAAGGGAAGTGGGCGACAAGCGGGACCCGGGCGTGCCGGCGCAGCATGCGCACGGCGCTCAGGCCGACGGGCAGGGCGTTGACCAGCAGGGCATTGGCGCCATTGGCCACGGCGATATCGTGCAAGCCCTGCAGACGATCGACTTCGTCGGTGATGTTCGCGAGATAGGCCTTGGGCACGCCCGTGGCCCGCTCTGCCTCCCGCCGGGCAGCACCGAGCAGGCGCGTCCGCTCGGCGAGTGTCGACCACTCCGCATCGGCGAGCATCTCGTCATCCTTCGCGATATCGAGACCACCAAGCCAACTCTCGCGGCCAGCATCACGGAACGGCTCCGGGGCCAGACCGATGTTCGGCTTGATGACACCGAAGAAAATTGGCCGGTCGTAGGCCTGCAGGCGCTCTCGCAAGCCCTCGACACCGAACTGCGGCCCGTCGAAGTGGCGGAGGAAGGCCGGAGGGAATTGGATGTCGAGCAGCTTGAGGATCGGCACGCCGGGACAGAAGAAGGGCCCCTCACCGCAGACCGCGCTCAAAAGGTTCGGGATCCGCGGCCCGAAATTGCGGTGCGGATGGGCAATGGTGACGCGGCATGCCTGCACCGCGCCCTTGGGGGCGCCAGGTACCGGATAGCTGAAGGTGGGTAGGGGGCCTAGTGGCTGCAGCTTGATGACCTTCGCCGCAAAGCGCGGGCGGAAATCCTCCGCAACGCCCGGCCGCCGCCATTGAGCGGTCGATTGCTCGCTGCACAGATGGGCGGCCGCCGCACCTGGCTCACCGACGCACTCGAAGTAGTAGTCGAGGATAAGGTGCTCGTCCGGCGACAGATCCTCGGGGTTGGCGAAGAAACCGGCCTGGTCCTCTGGGCTCATGGAGGTCAGCCCTGCCCGATGACCTGAATGTCGAGCCTGCGCTCCGGGCGCGGCCCGTCGAGCTCGACGAAGAAGATCGATTGCCAGTCCCCAAGCCGCAGCGCCCCGGCGACCAATGGGATGGAGACCGACGCAGTCATAAAGAGCCCGAGCAGATGAGAATGCGCGTTATCGCGACCGTCGACAGGGGCGCGGTTGTGGAGATAGTCCAGCTCCCGCGGCACGAGCTCCGTGAGGAACCTCACCATATCCCGCTGCAGCATCGTCTCGCGCTCGTTGAGATTGACGTAGGCCGTCGTATGAGGCGAAGTCAGGGTGACCAGGCCCTCGATAAAGCCGGCCTCGGTGACCAATGACTGCACCCGCTCCGTGACATCGATGAGCTCGATGGATGTGCGAGTCTCGAGCCGCAGGCCTTGGTAGTGGGTCTTCATGGCGCGTCAAGAAAGGGCGTCGGGCCGAGGAAGATGCGTCGATCGGCACGCGGCACCGCCAGCGCCCTAGGCCACCTCCGGAGAGTGAGTGAAATCCGCGGACGTGAAGGCCAATACGGCATAGGCCGTGGTGGCCCCAAGCCCCCAGAGCAGCCCCACACAGACGCCGGCATCGATAATACCCCGCCATGGCTGGGGCACCTGCTGCACGACAACGATCAACGCTATGATCATCAAAGTGAGCAGCCAACTGGAAAGGCGGCGCCGTGGGGTCGCATCGAAGTAGCTCATACAAAAAAGGGGCGCAAACAGGACCCGCGGCAGGGTCGGGTGCTCATACAAATAGCGGCAACGTGCCCCGAATCGAGGCGAGAACGAGCGTTGAAACCCTTTGTAACCCTCGGCATAGGCCATGAGTCCGACGATGGCAGCGAGGGCTATCCAGTGCGGCCAGAGCAGGGGAGAGCCAAAGGCCCCGACTGCGATCGGGGCCAACCGCAGGATCGCGAAGCCGAGCAACATCCCAATACCCGTGATGGCCCAACCTACGCCGATGGCGGCGAACACTCGCGCTCCGATTGTCTGCTTCAAGGCGGGCAATGACCTAGCAAGGTGGGCTTTTGGCTCAAGGCTTGGGCGACGCGGACGGCGGCCCACAACCAGTTCGTATCGACTCAACGTCCTTGTGCGGGAAGGTCGGCGACTCTACTTCGAGCCGCGTTGGGATTTTATCACCGTCACAGCGGCACCGATACTCGTTCCACCCGGCGGTCATCCTATTGAGGGTTGCAAAAGTAATCGGAGACGGCTCGCTGCGACACGCTGCAAGGACGTCCGTGTCAGCTCGACGGCGG
>JGI12109J20283_10262611_pt1 | contig 14710 bp, 13 predicted proteins | sample ElkSlonscriptome_12_FD_20283 | JGI IMG/M metagenome (IMG submission 20283) | reverse complement strand
CCGATCTGGACCGCGCGAGCTTGTCGCCTGAGGCGCGCACCCTGGCATTCGCGGCAGGTCGATCGACCGAGGTAGCGACGCACGAAGAAGCGATGGGCTTCCTTGCGCGGATGCTCCCGCAGATCGGTGAGCCACGGAACCACGCCGACGTAGCCCTTGGCCTTGCCCTCGAGTACGGCCCGCGCCTGGGTCTTCGTGAGCTTTCGGAAGGGAACGTCGGTGGGAATCCTCTTCGCCTTGCAGAAGGCGAGCAGACGCTTCATTTCCTCACGCCACGAATCACTCGACCACGGCTTGACCGCGCCGGCGACGATGGTCTTGTCCAGGTCGGGCACGATGCGCCGCTCGTCGAACTCGAGGCGCTCGCCGAATCCGTTGCAGGCTTCGCACGCGCCCTGCGGCGAATTGAAGCTGAAGAGCTGGGGCGTCGGCTTCTCGTAGGTGCGCCCACTCGGGGCGTGTTCGTAGCGATCGGAGAGATCCAGACGCTTTTCCGAATCGGGATCGACGATCGCCGCATCGCCTTCACCCGCCTGCAACGCTCCCTCCACCGACTCGGCCAGACGCAGTCGCGTGTCGTCGCGCAGCTTCAATCGGTCGGCAACGATCTCGACACGCTGGCCCGCCTTGGGGACCTTGTCCCACGGCTCTTCGAGCGAACGCACTTCGCTCCCTGTCCATGCGCGCAGGTATCCCTGGGCGACGAGCTGCTCGGCGAGGTCCTCGAAAGACAAGGTCTCGGTCGGCGCGGTGGGAAAGACGACGAGCAAGCGAGTGCCGTCCTCCAGGACTTCGAAGGCGCGTTCGACGGCGCCATCCGGCGTGTCGGGAACGACGAGGTCGCCGGTCTCGAGATCGCGCACGATGCCGATCCGCGAGTACAGCAAACGCAGGTAGTCGTAGACCTCGGTCGCGGTGCCCACCGTGCTGCGACTGCTCTTGATCGCATTGCGCTGACGAATGGCGATCGCGGGTTGGATCCCACCGATGAAGTCGACGTCGGGCCGCTCCAGCTTCTCGAGGAACTGACGCGCGTAGGTCGACAGGCTCTCGACGTACGCGCGCTGGCCTTCGGCGTAGAGCGTATCGAAGGCGAGTGACGACTTCCCCGATCCCGACACGCCGCTGACCACGGTGAAGCGCCCCTTCGGGACGTCCAGATCGAAGCCCCGGAGGTTGTGTTGGCGCGCCCCACGGATGGTGATAGCCTGCGCGGCATCGGTCGCAGTGGTTGGGCTCGGCTGGCTCTGGGATCGCGACATGTCGGTGCGGATACTCGCCTTCCGGATCCATGGATCCCGGGGGATCGTCGAGAGTAGCCCGCCCGCCCGTGCAGGTCAAACGACCAACTCGGAGCACGGACCAACAAGCCCGGAAGAAGCCCGAAAGAAAGCCGTCGACTCCATGGACGACCGCCACGACGCGCCCGAACTGTACCGATTGCTCGAGGTCCTTCGCCGGCTCCGCGGCCCCGACGGCTGCGAATGGGACCAGTCCCAGGACCTCGCCTCGGCCGCGCGTTTCCTGAGCGACGAAGTCTTCGAATACCTCGATGCGGCCCGCCGCAACGACTTCGAAGGTGCCACCAGCGAACTCGCCGACCTCTTCTACATGGTCGCCTACAATTGGTTGATCCTCAGCGAGACCACCGGCGTCGATTTCGACGACCTCGCGCGACGCGGCGCCGACAAGCTCGAGCGTCGCAAGCCCCACGTCTTCGGCGATCGCGCGGAGTACGAGGGCCTGTCGCACGAGGAGATCTGGCGTCGGGTGAAGGCGGAAGAAAAGGGTGCCGACCCGGAGGACCCACCGCCATCGCTGCTGAAGGACCTCCATCCTTCGACGTCACCGTTGCGTCAGGCGATCCAGACGGGACGCGACGCCGCACGCGGAGGCTTCGACTGGGACTCTCCCAACCCGGTGATCGCCAAACTCCACGAGGAGCTCGACGAGCTCGCCGAAGCGCGCCGCAGTGGTGATCCCGACGCGATCGAAGACGAGATGGGCGATCTGCTCTTCGCCGCCGTCCAGCTCGCCCGCAAGCTCGACGTCGATCCCGACGCCGCCCTCACGCGCACGAACCGGAAGTTCGCCCGACGCTTCCGCGCAATCGAGGCCATGTACGATCACGACCCCGCGCAGCTGCGCAGGGCCGGGATCACGGGCTTGTGGCGCGCCTGGGCCCAAGTGAAGGCCGAAGAGCGCACGAAGTCGGACGAGGACTGATTCAGGAACCGGCGTCCGTCGCCGGTTCGTCGGGGCATCCGTCGTCGTCGCGATCGCCGTCGTAGTCCTCCGCCTGGTCGGGACAGGCGTCCACCGCGTCCTCGATTCCGTCGAGGTCGTTGTCGGCTTCGGGGCAGCCGTCGCCATCCTCGAAGCCGTCCATGTCCTCGGCCAGATCCGGGCACGCGTCGTTCGCGTCGAGGATCCCGTCACCATCACGGTCGAGCACGACGTCCGGGCAGCCGTCCTCGTCGCGATCACCGTCGAAGTCTTCTGGACGGAGCGGACAGCCGTCCTCGGTGTCGGGGATCCCGTCGAGATCGTTGTCGAGCTCCGGGCGACCGTCATCGTCTTCGAAGCCGTCGAGATCCTCGGGGAGATTCGGCGCGAGATCGACGACGTCGGGCACCCCGTCCCCGTCGTTGTCGAGATCGGGGCAACCGTCGTCGTCGAGCGAGCCGTCGAGGTCCTCGGGTCGGTCGGGGCAGCCATCCTCGTCGTCGGGGATCCCGTCTCCGTCGGTGTCCTTGCCGCCGAAGTAGAGCGGCATGCTGACCCCGAGCTCCAGCACCCAGTCGGGAAGGCGCGGTTCGTAGTCGGTCTCGGGGTCGTCCGCGTGCAGGGCGATTCGCCAGGCGGCCCGTACCGACGGACCGTCCGCGGTCCCCAGGTGAACGCCAGGAGTGATCCAGCTCGCGTTCTCCTCGAAGGTCGCGTCGTCGAACCACGCCAACCAGTTCGCGGCGTACTCCAGATAGAGGTGGCCCCAACGACGGCGGAATTCGACCGCGGTGCGCAGCAGCACTTCGTCGTTGTTGCCGGCGTCCTGATCGGCCACCGACGGATAGCTCGGCCAGAAGATGCCCTCGTCGCGCGGGTCGTCCCGCGGCGTGTCACCCGACAGCAGGCTCGTGTAGTAATCGCCGTAGCCATCCTGCTCGTTCTTGTTCTGACGCATGCCGACGTTCAGGTGCCAGCGCAGTTCGGGCGCAAGGCCGTCGCGGTAGAAGCGTGCGGTCGCGATCAGACCCGCTTCGCCTTCGAGTTTTCCGGTGCCGAGCCCCTGCGTCTCGTCCCCGAAAGGAATCCGAAGTCGGCCCCAGCCGCCGATGCGGACCCGGTCGAAGTCGAAGAAACGCGCGCTCGCGCCGACGTCGGCGTCACCGAGGCCGCCGTAGCTCGCCCCACCTTCGACCGCGATCGAGCGGTAGGGAAGTGACGCCCCGAGCACGATCCGGTCGGATGCGCGCATCTGCAGCTGGGCGCGAAACGCGCGCGACGCGATGTCGGGAACGTCGAGGCTCACGCCCAGACCGTGCTCGGCGTCGAAGGTCCCGGTTTCGAAGAAGAGGCCGAATTTCAGCGGCGGCCCCGTGGGCGCGGGCAAGACGACCGTCGACGACAGTCCGGGCAGACCGATCCGGTTCGGACCGGTCTCGGTCTCGGCGTCGATCTGGGCGTGGACCGACCCGGCGGCACATACGAGGACGAGCGCGAAGAGTCGCGCTCGTCGAAGACTGGCTGACACGGAGTGGTCCTCCCGGGGGCCTCGGTTCCTCGACCCCCGGTCAGCGTCCGGTGGGCCTATGCGTCGTGACCACCGGGAACGGTACGCCGGTAGGCCGAGAACTGGAACAACGCAGCATCGTCACTTCCGCAGTTCACGAAGCGGTAAGCCGTGCCGCCGCGCAAGTGGATGCTGTCACCCGGACCGAGCTCGTGCTCGTCCTGTTCGACCTCGAAGCATACGCTGCCGCGTTCGACGAGGTAGACGTCGTCGCCCTCACCCGCCTTCGACGGGCTGATGGGCGTATCGGGTGCGAGTTCGATCCGGAAGGCGCTGAGACGCGATCCGGGGATGCGCGGGGTGAGCCCGGTCCACCGACCGGCCCCCGCTTCGTTCACGTGCCAACTGCGCTCGTAGGGACGCTGGTGGGCGACCTCGTCGAGCGGCTCGGATTCGAGGAAGTAGGCCAGATCGCGCTCGAGCGCGACGGCGATCTTCTGGAGGGCACCGATCGTCGGCGAGGTCTTGCCCCGCTCGATCTCCGAAATGTGCGTGGCGGAGACGCTCGCACGCGCCTCCATCGCCTTCAGCGTGAGACCTTTTTCCTGACGACAGACCTTGAGTCGTGCCCCGAGAGTTTCATTGTCGATCATCCGGGGATCCCCCGTGCCGGCGCTTCCGCCGGCCTTGCGCGCGATGTCGATCGCACTAGAAGCCGAAGACGGGCGTCAGGACGAGGATCGCCCGACACGGTTCGGCGAATCGATTCACGATACGATGAGGCAGGTTGGCCTTGTAGTGCAGGCTGTCGCCTTCGCGGAGCAGAACGGTCTGCTCGCGGACGGTGACTTCGACGGCGCCTTCGAGCACGTAGATGTATTCCTCACCCGCGTGGCTGCGCACCTGGACTTCCGACTCGACCCGGCCTGGATCCCAGACGACGTAGGCGGCGCTCAACTGCTGGTCCCGTACCGGGGCCGTCAGCGGGCGTGCCTCCATGTGGGTGTGTTCGTAACGGATGCGGACCCGGTCACGCTGGCGTGTGACCTGGACGTCGGACAGATCGTCCTTCGCCAGGAACAACGCGGGGTCCACGTCGAATGCCTTCGCGATCTTCGCGAGGGCTCCGATGGTGGGAGATGTCTTGCCGCGCTCGATCTCGGAGACGTGCGTCGCGCTCACGTCGACACGCGATTCGATCTCCTTCAAAGTGAGATTGAGCTTCTGACGGTACTGCTTGATGCGGCGACCGACCTCGGCACTGATCGTCATGGATCGCTTCCGATCGCAGGGGAAACCCTAAACGGAGCCTGAACTCCAATTGTGGCTCAGGCGCTTCGTCGATGCCCCGAACGACCGAGGCCGGTGGTCACCAGGGGTTCGTCTCGACGACGTCATCAGTTTAGTGGAAAGCATTCCCTTTGCACAGTTCGTGTCCGGGGTATCCAGATCCACTTTCCGTGATCCGACTCACACTGTGAACTGATTACATGACATCATGCTCGTCGAGAATGTTTCCGACCAGAGGCTCGAGTAGATCCTCCAGCGTGACGATTCCGAGCCAGGAGCCGTCCGGAGCCATCACGAAGCCCAGGCTGGCCTGTCGATCGGTGAGCACGCTGATCCCCTCGTCGATTCCCATCGATGCGCTAAGCCGGACTGGGTCCCGGATCTCGGAGATGATCTTGTCGTCAGGACTTTGACCACTTAGATCACGAAATAGGATCAATCCTCGAGCGACCCCACCGGGTCCGAGAACGGGTATCCGGGAGTGTCCGGTTTCACGGACACGTTGGACCACATCGCGGACAAGAGCGTCCGGTTCGACCAGGGCGACGGCGCCCAGGGGGGTGACCAGTTCGCCGATCGACCGGTGGGAGTTGTCGAGGAAGCGCCGCAGCAGACGGGACTCCTGCGCGTTCAGGTGCTCGTGCTCCCGACTCATCGCGATGGTGCGTTGGAGCTCGTCGCGGGTCAGCGCGCTCTGCGTGTCCTGGCTCCCGAGTCGCAGGATCCAGAGCACCACGCGGGCGGCGGCTACGGCAGCGATGCGCACCGGCCGCAACAACAGGTCGGTGACGAAGATCACCGGCGCGGTCAGGACGAGCAGCGTTTCCGGCCGGGCACGGAACGCTGCCTTGGGGAGAATCTCGCCGAAGACGATGTTCAGGCCGGCCATGAGCGTGGCGGCGATCGGCTCACCGGCGTCGCCGAATTCCTGCACGGCAACGGCGGTCGCGATCGCCGTTCCGGCGACGACGGCGACGTTGTTCCCCACCACGGCCGACACGACGGCACTTTCCCGGTCGGCGGACATGGCCTCGGCCCGAGCCGCACCACGCCGGCCCTCGCGCGCCCAGTGGACCAGGCGCACACGTCGCGCACTCGTGAAGCCCGTCTCGACGCCGGCGAAGAAGGCATTCGCGAGAATGCTCGCGAACACGAGAACGAGACCGAGAGTCAGGCTCATGGCGTCGCCTCCCCATCCACAGGGATCAGTTCGACGAGCCGTGCTCGGTTCGGCGATGCCGACAACACGCGAACACGCCAAGTACCCCACACGATCTCGTCGCCCTTGCGTGGGATGCGACCGAGTTCGTTCTGCAGAAGTCCCGAGAGCGTGACCGCGTCGTCGTCGTCATTTGGAAGGCGTTCGACGTCCAACGTGTCCGCCACGTCGACGATTTCGAGCGTGGCGTCGCCACGCCAGGTACCGTCGCCGACCGGTTCGAGCGCACCGCCGAGTTCGTCGCTCTCGTCGCGGATGTCACCGATCAGCTCCTCGAGCAGGTCCTCGAGCGTGACGATGCCCTCCACGCCCCCGTGTTCTCCCACGACGATCGCCATGTGGAACCGCCCGCGCTGGAAACGCCGGAACAGCTCGGCCGCCGGCAGGGTCTCGGGCTCGTGGACGGGCGGCCGCGCCAGATCACGCGCGCGCAGAGCGTCCGTCGGACCGTCCTGAGTGGCGATGTCCTTCTGCAACAGCACGCCGACCACGTCGTCGAGGCCCTCTCCCACCACCGGCAGACGACTCCGACCGGATTCCTCGAACACGGCGAGTGCTTCGTCGAGCGTGGAGTCGGCGCTGATCGCGACCATCTCGACACGCGGCGTCATGCACCGACCGATCGGCAGATCACCGAAGTTCAGGATCCGTCGCAAGACACGGCCTTCGAAGCGCGTCAGGTCGCCCTCCTCGCGAGCGACGTCGACGAGTGTCGTGAGTTCCTCGCGACGCAGCGGCGCCGGCCCCTGACGTCCACGCGTGACCATCGATGCCAGACGCTCGAGGGCATGGCGCACCGGGCCCAGCACGAAGGAGAGCGCGGTCAAGATCGGAGCGGCGGCCACGGCCAGCGTACGCGAACGCCGCAGACCGAGCGTCTTCGGCACGATCTCGCCGAAGAGCAGGAGAAGAATGGTCGCGACGGGAATCGCAACGGCCAGACCGGCCGGACCGACGGCCTGCAACGCGACCGAAGCCACCAGGACCGATACGACCGTGTTCACGATCATGTTCGCCAGCAACACGGTGACCAGTGTGCGTCCCGGGTTGAGCGCCAAGTCCACGGCCTGCCGTTCCCGACGCCCGCGTCCACGGAGCTGCTCGAGCTCGAGATCGGTCAGCGCGAAGAGCGCCGTTTCACTCCCGCTGAAGAAGCCCGACAGCAGGAGCAGACCGACGAGTAGGAATCCTTCGACCAAGACGTTCGCACCCGTGGCACCGGACGTGGACGATTGACACGTCGCAAGGCGAAGTTCACCCTACGCGACGCTCCGTGCGAGCCCGGGGGCCGGAGCCGATCCGAGATCTGGCCCGAGATGATCACGATTCCCCGTCCCGGACAAGCCCCTGTGGACACATCCCGCGGCCACGTCCTCGTCCTCCGCTTCGGCGCACTCGGCGATCTCGTGCTCTCGACCGCCCTGCTGCCGGGCCTGATGCGCGAAGGCGTACCTGTGATCTGGGTGACGAAAACGCCCTGGGCTGCACTGCTGCGCCACGACGAGCGGATCGCCCATCTGGTCACACTCGGGTCGGGGGACTCGCTACGCGACCTCGCGCGTCGCCTGGAGGAATTCGACGTACGGCACGTGGTCGACGCGCATTCGAATCTGCGCAGTCGCGTGCTGACCGCCCTTCTCCCACCCCTACCGGTCGCTCGACTGCAGAAGGACACGCTCGCGCGTTGGCTCCACGTGGCGGGACTCCCCGCGAGCCGCGCGCTCGAGCGGCGTCTGGTCGATCGGATGCACGATCTGGTGCCTGCGTCGAAGTCGACGGATCGACCGCGCATCGTGCTGGGAACGCAAGCCGTCGCCCGTGCGTCTGGCTGCTTCGACAAGGGAACGCAACGGTGGTTGGCCGTGGCCCCCGGCGCGAAGCACGCGGCGAAGCAATGGCCCGCCGAGCGTTTCGCGGCGGTGGCCCGCGCGCACGTCGCCCGGACGGGATGTGGCGTGATGGTGATGGGTGGACCCGACGAGCACGCGGCGATGAAGACCGTGTGCGAAGGCGTACCGGGCGCGCGGGCCTGGCCGGTCGACCGGCCGCTCGACGAAGTCGCCGCCGCGCTCGCGCGGTGCGACCTGCTGCTCGGCAACGACAGCGGGCTCGTCCATCTCGCCGAAGCGGTCGGAACCCCGGCCGTGGCGGTCTTCGGGCCGACGGTGCGTGCGTGGGGCTACTTCCCGCTCGACCGCGACAGTCGTGTCGTCGAGCAGGACGTTCCCTGCCGACCCTGCTCGAAAGCCGGCGAACGCGCCTGCCGCCAACCCGAAGCCTGGTGCCTGACGCGCTCGACCGTGGACGACGTGCTGGAGGCCGTGGAGGAATCATGGAATCGAACACCCGCGAATCGAATCCCACCGGACCGGAACGCGCACCGCTGAAGCTGCCCGTGATCTCTTGGCTGGCCTACAACGGCCTGGCCGTACCGCTCCTGATCGGCGGCATGCACACCGCACGCTTCTTCGACGAGAAGGCTCGCGCGGGCATCGAAGGACGCCGCCACCTGTGGGCACGTCTCGACGCGCGCGCGCAATCCCTACAGGGCTGCGTGTGGTTCCACGCGTCGAGCGCCGGCGAATACGAGCAGGCACGCCCGATGATCCGTGCGCTGCGCGAGAAGCTCGGCCCCTCGGTGCCTACCCTGCTCACCGTCTTCAGTCCCTCGGGTCACGGTCATGCCTCGAACCATCCCGAGACCGACGCGATCGAATACCTTCCCTTCGACTCCTTCCCCGCCGCCGAGCGCATCCTCGCGAAGCTGAAACCGCGGGCGCTCGTCTTCGTTCGTTACGACTGCTGGCCCAACCTCGTATGGTCGGCCAAGCGGCGAGACGTGCCCTTGCTCTTGCTCGGCGCCTCGCTGCATGAACGCAGTCAGCGGCTGAACGGAACGGCGCGGAGCTTCTTCGAAGGCGTCTACCGTCAGATCGACGCGATCGGCGCCATCGACGAGAGCCACGCCCAACGCTTCCGTTCCGCCTTCCAGGTTCCGACCGAGCGCGTTCGGGTGACGGGCGATTCGCGGGTCGACCAGGTCGTCGCGCGTCACGAAGCAGCGGCGGACGCCCCCATTCCCAAGGCACTGGCCGAGAACGGCTGGCGCTACCTGATCGTGGGAAGCTCCTGGCCCGCCGACGAACGCGTCTACTTGGACGCCGCGTGCTCGACCGTCATGGCCCACGACGACTGGGGCATGATCATCGCCCCGCACGAACCCACCCTCGCCCACCTCGAAGCACTCGAGAACACGATCGCGGCGAAAGGACTGCAGGCCGTCCGCCTCAGCGACCTCTTCGACATGCGGACCGGCGCGCGCCGTGACGGCGCCGACGACCAAGGACGCCAACGCGTGATCCTCGTCGACGGCGTGGGGCTGCTCGCGGCGCTCTATCGGGCCGGCACGGTGGCCTACGTCGGCGGCGGCTTCACGACCGGCGTGCACAGCGTGCTCGAACCGGCGGTGTGCGGACTGCCCGTACTCTTCGGCCCCCGTCACGTGAACGCCGTCGAGGCCGGCTTGCTGATCGAGCGCGGCGGCGGGCGAGCGGTCGAGACCACCCAGGAGTTCCGCGACGAATTCGACGGGTTGATCGACGACGAGCCGCACCGCACGCGCGCCGGCGAGCGCGCACGCGCACTCGTGCAGGAGCAAGCAGGAGCGACCGAACGGAATGTCGACCTGCTGCTGCGCTACGTCGGCAAAGGCGACGCTCAGGCGTAGGGAATCGGGTCGACGCGTCCGGCGCGCGCAAAACCGCGCCGGCGCAGTCGACAGCTCTCGCACACCCCGCATGCCACCAGGTCGTCCTGGTAACAGGACCAGGTGAGCTGGAGCGGCGCATCGAGCGCGATCCCGCGTTCGACGATGCCTTGCTTGTCGAGGTGCAAGACCGGAGTCTCGATGCGGATCCGCGTCTCGGGCCGCGTGCCGGCGTCGACCGCGCGCCCGAAGGCCTCGAAGAAGGCGGCGCGGCAATCCGGATAGCCCGAGCTGTCCTCTTCGACCGCGCCGATGAACACTGCGTCGAAGGAAAGCGCCTCGGCCCACGCGCAGGCCACGGCGAGGATCTGTCCGTTCCGGAAGGGCACGTAGGTGATCGGGATGCCCTCGCCGGGTTCGTCGGTCGGGACGTCGATCCGATCATCGGTCAGCGCCGAACCCCCGATGTCGTGCAGAGCCGGCTGCCGAACCACCAGGCGCTTCGTGATTCCCGCGTGGTCGCAAATCTCTCCGAAGGCGCGCAACTCACGCGCGGACGTTCTTTGTCCGTAGCTGAAGTGAAGGGCAGCAACGTCTCCTTCGCGCGTCTTCGCGTCGTAGAGAGTGACGCAGCTGTCCAGGCCACCGCTCAGGCACACGACCGCACTCATACGCCCTTCTCCACCCCTGGCCAGAGGATCTTGTGTTCCTGCAACTGCAGCACGACCGGGAGGCGGTCCTCGAGGATCCATGCCGCCAGCCGTGCCGGCTCGAGGGTCGCCCACACCGGGCTCATCAGGAGCGCGGCCACACGGCCCACGAGGCCACGCCGGGCGATCTGCTCACGGGCCCACTCGTAGTCACCACGGTCGGCGAGGACGAACTTGATCTCGTCGGTCGCACGCAACCCGTCGAAGGTCGGTTCGTGGACGCGATGCGCTTCACCGCTTCCGGGAGCCTTCAGATCGAGGATGCGCACCACACGCTCGTCCACGGTCGTGGCATCCAGTGCACCGCTCGTCTCCAGCGTGACCTCGTAGCCCGAATCGGCCAGGCGCCGCATGAGATCGTGCACGGTCTCCTGCGCCAGCGGTTCGCCTCCCGTCACGCAGACGAGCTTCGTACCGAAGGCGTCGACGCGTTCGACGATCGCGTCGAGCGTCGTCTCCTCGCCGCCGCCGAAGGCGTAGGCCGTGTCGCACCAGACGCAGCGAAGCGGACATCCGGTCAGCCGGACGAACGTGCAGGGGCGACCGCGACGCGTGCCTTCGCCTTGGATGCTGTGGAAGATCTCTTCGATGCGCATGATGGCAGACGATACGTCCGGCCCCTTCGCGCGGCCAGCCGGCGGAGGCACCCGTGGCCTCGGTCAGCCGACGTTCCGGGCCGTCCACCACCCGACGACGGTGTCGAGCAACGCCTGCTCGCCCGGTGCGTCGGGAACGAGCACCGTCGTGAAGCCGCGCTCACGCGCCGCCGCGGCCGTGGTCGAACCGAGACACGCGACCGGCGTGCGCAGGACCGGCTGGACGGCGGCTGGATCGAGTTCGTCCAGGAAACCGAGAGCCGAAGGACTGTAGAGCGCGATGCATCCGAAGGGCCGGCCAGGCGCCGCGACGCGCGGCAGGGTCCAATGCACGACGAGGTCGACGACCGTGCGACCGGCGGCACGGAGTGCGTCGCCGATTTCCTCGCGTCGCCGATCGCTGCTCGCCAGCAGCACGCTTCGGACACTCTCGTCGGCGACAAGAGCCTCCGCGAGGTCGGCGCCCGTCGCGCGCTCGGCGACGTGCCGCACGTCGAAGCCTGCCTCGCGCGCCGCATCGGCCGTCGCTTCTCCGACCACGGCGGTCGGCCACGTGTCCAGGGACGCGGAGAAGGCGTCGAAATGGGCGGCGAGATTCTGCGCCGCCCGCGGGCTCGGCAGCACGATCCAGCTGTCGGAGAGCGCGTCGACGCGTGCGACGTCGTCCTCGTCGGGCGGGCGCGCTTCGATGCGAAGGGTGGGAACGCACTGGACGTCGGCGCCGAGGGATCTCCACGCACGGGCACTCTTCACGTCGTGCGGTTCGGGCCGCGTCAGCCAGACGCTCAGACCGGCGAGCGGAGGGCCCGCGTCGCCGTTCACTTCCGCTCCCGCGGCTCCAGACCGAAGAGCGAGCGGAACTCGCGCAGCTGCTGGTCGGGGTCGTCCTCCAGCACGCGGCGCTTCAGCTCCAGAGTCGGCGAGTGGAGCACCTTGTTGAGCAGACGCCGGGTCGCGCGCTCCACGAGTTCCAGATCCGCTTCGTCGCCGAGCTTGTTGCGGATGGCCTCGACCTCGGCGCGTCGCACTTCTTCGAGCTGCGAGCGCAGATCGTTCAGCGTCGGAACCGCCGCCCGTGCACGGTACCAATGCACGAACCGGCGGACCTGGTCGTCGACGATCTCCTCGGCCTTGATCGCCTCGGCGCGGCGGCTCTCCTCGTCGTCGAGGACCAGGCGCTGCAGATCGTCGACGTCGTAGACGAAGAGACCGGGGATCTTCGAGACGTCGGCGTGCACGTTGCGCGGCACGGCGAGATCGATCACGAAGAGCGTACGGCGCTGGGCCGTCTCGAGCGCCGTCTCGACGCGCTCGCGGGTGAGCACGGGATCATTCGACGCGACGGCAGTCACGACGATCCCGACCTCACTCAGGTGGTCGTCCAACTGGTCCCACGGCACGACCGAAGCGTTGAGCTCGGTGGCCAGGGTCTCGGCGCGCGAACGCGTACGGTTGCACACGCGCAGGTCACGCACGCCGAACATCTGCAGATGACGCGCGGTGCGGGCACCGGTGTCGCCGGCTCCGATCATGAGTACCGACTGGTCGGCCAGGTCGTCGAAGATCTTGCGCGCGAGGCTCACCGCAGCCGAGGCCACGGAGACCGAGCCTTCGCTGATCTGGGTGTCGGTCCGGACGCGCTTACCGCAGGCCAGCGCGTCGCCGAAGGCACGGTGCAGGACGTCCTGCGCCATCTGCTGATCCTTGGCCCAGGCCTGGGCATCGCGCACCTGCGCGAGGATCTGGCCTTCGCCCAGCACCATCGAGTCCAGACCACTCGCCACACGGAAGAGGTGACGCACCGCGTCGTCTTCTTCGCGGAAGTAGATCGTTTTCTCCCAGCTGTTCGCGTCCACGCCGTGCAGACGGGCGAGCATCGTGTCGATGCACTGGCGACCCTGACCGGGCTCTTCGCTGACTGCGTAGACTTCCATGCGGTTGCACGTGGAGAGCACGACGCTCTCCTGGATGTCACTGCAGTCGACGAGCATCTCGGCGAGTGCGTCGCGCTTCTCCGGCGTGATCGCGATCTTCTCGCGGATCTCGACCGGCGCGGTGCGATGATTCTGACCGAAGAGGCAGATCACGACCCGATCCCTCCGAACTGATGGGCAGAGTCGAACAACCAGGAGATCATCGCCACGCTGAGCAGGACCGACGAGAAGGCCACGAGATTCACCACGGCCACGCGTTCGCCCTGCCAGTCACGACGACGACGCAGCAGCATCGCCGTGCCGTAGAGAAGCCACGTGAGCAGCGTCATGCACTGCTTCGGATCCCAGCTCCAGTACTCGCCCCACGCGCGGTGGGCCAGGACCGAACCCAGCACCAGACCCAACGTGAGGAAGATGAAACCGAGACGGGTGGCGCGGCGCGTCATGGCGTCGAGCCCCTGCAACGAGGGCAGTCGCCGCAGGAGAAGACCTGGGTTCTTGCCGCGCAGCTGTCGATACTGCGCGAGGTAGGCAACCGAGAGCACGGCACCGATCGTGAAACCACTCATGGCAAGGATGATCGCCGAGGCGTGCGGGCCGAAGAAATACTCCCGCAACAGAGGTTCCACCTGGTGGGCGGGGCCGATCAAGCTGGCCTTGATCATGAGACCCACGACCAGGACGAGCGCGAAGGGAGCGAGTCCCCTCTCGTTGCCCCGTGCTTCGAGGTAGAGGTAGATCAGGATGGTCGACAACGACACGAGCGACAGCGACTCGCCGACGCCGGTCGGCGGTCCGAAACCCCGCGACAGGCCCAACACGGCGAGCCCGGCGAGGTGGACGAGAGCTGCGACCCACAGCGCGATGCTCGCGCGGCGTCCGGCTTCGATCGCGCCGACGCGGAACCAGTGAGCGTAGAGCCCAAGGGAAACCCCGTAGAGTGCTGTCGCGCCCCAGAACGGCAAGAGTTGTCCGATCTCCATCCGGAGTGCCTCCTCACGGCCCGTCGATGGAACCGTCAGCTCCAGGGACCACTCCCTGGGCCGTCACCGAAACTAGGTCAACGACGGTCTGCCCGACCACTGCACTGTTGTGATGCAGACGCATCCCGCAAGCACTTCGGCCCCAGAGCCGAATTCAAACGAGGTGGATCTCAGCCGTCACGACGCACCAGGACGATGGTGACGTCGTCCGCCAGCGGCGCTCCGCCCCCGAAAGCGCGCACGTCCTCGAGAATCCGACCGGGAAGTTCCGCAAGACCGTCCCCGCTGGCCAGCGCGCGCCGCGTCACCTTTTCCAGGCGGTCCATCCCGAACTCCTCGTCGTTGCGTGCGTCGAGCCGCTCGACCGCGCCATCGGTGTAGAGCAACAGGACGTCACCCGGCTCGAGGTGCACGAGCTCGCGGCGGTACTTGGCCTCGGCGAGCGGGCCCATCACGATCCCCGTGCTGCGCAGCTGCTCGGTCCCTCCGTCGCTCCGCAACAAGAGGACGGGATCGTGGCCCGCGTTGACGTACACGAA
>JGI12109J20283_10266624_pt1 | contig 14729 bp, 12 predicted proteins | sample ElkSlonscriptome_12_FD_20283 | JGI IMG/M metagenome (IMG submission 20283) | reverse complement strand
AAACTGCAAACGATTGCACAAAACAATCAAATAATAATTGGATACGATATATCAGGATCGGTCTCGCTTCCTGTTAACGACCTAGTGGATGCAATACATGAGTTAAAAGATCAGGCGGCAAATAAAGCGCGACTCAGCACTTTTGGGAAGATACTGCTTTCCGCAAATGCGAAGAAAGTTCTCGAAAAATATCGAGTTGACGGTCGTGCTCCTGAGACCCCTGGTCTAATAGAAATACTTGGCGCCTCAATTGGCATATTACATGCAGGAACTGAGATCAAAACAATTTTAAAACAAGCATTTGCAAATTTAGCATCAAAGCCAAGTTTCGGAGAAACTATAGACACTATTCAGCTTGAGGTGGTAGCAAAAAGTCTAAAAAGGCATGTAGATTACTTTGACGACTTTTCTGACATTGAGGAGGTGTTTACAAAAAAACAACAGTTTATTGGCTTGTCATATATTAGGCTTGAGGATATAGACCGTGCGACTATGTTGATTTCATCAACCGTCGCGAAATTTGAGTTGGTAAAATTGGAAAGGACCTTTGAGGAGTGGCAAGAGTTGGTTGATGATCCAATTAATAATAGGCATGCTATCCGCGAGAAACTAATTCAGGCCCTAGAAAAGCGCAGTAGTGCTGCGTGGCAGAAAGGAATGGAGGAACTTTCTCTTCTTACAGAAAACAAAGACTATGCTGTGCGTCTGCATGATGTTGAGGAGAAAATCTCAAAGTATGCACCTTCTGTATATAAAGATATTGTTGGGCTTGCGGATCAGGAGCATAAATTTGATTGTCCTGACAACTTAGCTCTTGCCTGGAAGATCGCGCGGCTTAAGTCTTGGCTTGATCATATACACAACCACACAAGCGTTGACGATTTGCAGAATCAGCATGAACGCTTGACAAAGCGAGAATATCAGCTTAATTCTGAGCTGGTCACTGTACTTGCTTGGCAACGACAAATAGACAAGGTTACAAAGAAGCAGAGAGATGCACTTATGGCTTGGTCGGACGCAATGAAAAATTTCGGAAAAGGTACTGGAAAATATGCCAACAAATGGCTAAATGCGGCCCAATCATCTCTAAAAGAAGCAAAAAACGCAGTCCCGGTTTGGATAATGCCATTACATCGCGCAGCTCAGATGTTTTCTGATCCAAAAGCAGGAATGTTTGATGTTGTAATATTTGACGAAGCAAGTCAATGTGATATTCGTGGCCTCACGGTTGGATACTTGGGCAAAAAATTGTTGGTTGTAGGAGACCCTGATCAGATTAGCCCAGCTGGTATATTCCAGGATCAAGAAAGAGTGTTTGAGTTGATATCGAGATTTCTACACGATATCCCACATAAAGATAATTTCTCAATTACTTCTAGCTTGTTTGGTCTTGCGCAAATACGAATACCAAACATGATACAGCTGAACGAGCATTTTAGATCAGTACCTGAAATTGTTGCGTTTAGCAATCACCATATTTATGAAGGGAAATTAAGACCTTTAAGACATCCCCATCCCAAGGGACTCCTGAAGCCAGCACTCGCACCTGTGTTTGTCGAAGCTGGATATCAAAACACGAACAACAAGGTAAACGAGCCTGAGGCAAAAGAAATTGTAGAAAAAATTGCAGAGTTGGTCGAAGATCCCAATTATCACCTGCGTCCAGATGGTCGTCTGTGTACGTTTGGTGTCATTTCATTACTTGCAGAGGATCAGGCTAAGTATATTAAAGAGCTGTTGTTAAAGCATCCAAAAATTGGTGAGAAAGTTATTGAGGAACGCAACATCACATGTGGGGATGCTTACGCTTTCCAAGGTGACGAGAGGGATGTAATGTTGCTCTCTATGGTGAAAGCTCTCGATCCAAATAACCCACACGATACGGTACGCCCACTCACAGACAAGGGGGCTGCGCAACGATTTAATGTGGCCGCTACGCGAGCGCGCGATCAGGTGTTCCTCTATCACTCAATTCCAGTTGAGGAATTTAGAAATCCGAGTGATTGGAGGTATCGATTGCTCAACTGGTATTATAATCCTATGACTGAAGAGTTGGACGCTGGAAGAGGTGCACTCAAACAAGAATATGAAACAGGAAGAGCCTCTCAATTCTCATTTGATGTGGGTAACATCCTGATTGATCGAGGATATCAGGTACTGCCTGAATATCCGGTGATTGGATACCGCATTGATTTGGTTGTACAAGGAGAGAATGCTCGCCTGGCGGTTGAATGTGACGGGGACCAATACCACACGCTGGAACATTGGGAAGCAGATCAAATCAGAGAGAGGCAGTTGAGACGCGCTGGCTGGGAATTTTGGCGCGTAAGCGGAAGCTCCTTCTACCGCCATAAAGAGAATGCGCTTGAAAGTTTATGGGAGAAACTTGCTGAGTTAGGGATAAAGCCTATTGTTGGGAACTAGAAACAAAAGTATGAAAGAAATAATCTGTCCACATTGTAATAAAGCATTTAAAATCGATGAAGCTGGATACGCTGACATTTTAAAGCAGGTCCGGAATCAGGAGTTTGATAAAGAACTACACGACCGTCTTGAATTATTTGAAAAAGATAAAGAAAACGCTGTGATGCTCGCGGAGGCTAACACCAAGAACGCATTACAGTCTGAGGTTGCAAAAAAGGATGCCGAGCTCGCTGAGCTGAGGGCACAGCGAGAAGCGCTTCTTGTTGAGTTGAAAGCAGAAAAGGATGCAGAGATTGCTCGCTTGCAGGCGAAAGTTGAATCTGCAGAAACTGAAAAGAAACTTGCTGTCACCGAGGCGGTCATTGTGGTCGAAAAAGAACGGGACGATCTTAAGACTAAACTGCAGGGTAAAGATAACGAGATACAAATTCGTGAAATATCACTGAAAGATAAGTACGAAAGTGAGTTAAGGTTGAAAGACGAAATGATAGAGCGGTACAAAGACATGAAGCTTAAACTCAGTACAAAAATGGTTGGTGAGACTCTGGAGCAACATTGCGAAACTGAGTTTAATAAGCTTCGTGCCACCGGTTTTCAAAATGCATATTTTGAAAAAGACAATGACGCCAAAAGTGGTAGTAAAGGCGACTACATTTATCGAGAGACTGACGAAATTGGCAACGAGATTGTTTCGATCATGTTTGAGATGAAAAATGAGGGTGACGAAACTACTACCAAGAAAAAGAACGAGGATTTTCTACGTGAGCTTGATAAAGATCGTACAGAAAAAGGGTGCGAGTACGCCGTGCTGGTGTCACTCTTGGAGTTAGAAAGTGATTTATTTAACTCAGGTATTGTAGATGTATCACATAAGTATCCTAAAATGTATGTTGTCCGACCGCAATTCTTCATTCCCATTATTACTCTGCTGCGAAATGCGGCGATGAGTTCACTTAAGTACAAAGCGGAACTGGCTCTTGTGCGAAATCAAAATATTGACATAACTAATTTTGAAGAAAATGTAAACAAGTTTAAAGAGGGTTTTGCAAGAAACTTTGACTTAGCTAGCCGGAAGTTCAAAACAGCCATAGACGAAATCGACAAAACAATTGATCACCTCCAAAAGACAAAAGAAGCTCTCTTATCATCTGAGAACAATCTTCGTCTCGCCAACAATAAGGCAGAGGATTTAACAATCAAAAAGCTTACACGTGGAAATCCTACAATGACAGAGAAATTTGCAGAACTAGATGATACACAGGAATAGTATGACCCGCTCACACATAACCAAAGAAGCATATGAGCTCGGTACTGCTCTTCGTGAGAAAGGTATCAAACTTGAACTTGAACACTGGGACGGTCACAAGCATGTAGATATTTTTATACCAAGTGCGGGACTGTGCATTGAAGTGGACGGGCCAAAGCACTACACGGACGCAGACCAAATCTTGCGTGATCTTGAGCGTGCACACTACTCTGATGATGATGGACAGCGCACGATGCACATACCAAACGAAATTGTGAGTGCGCATTTTGATAAGGTTGCAGATGCGATTGCACATGCTGTATGGACTCGTCGAAAAAAGCTCTCCAACGGAGAGCTTTAGTTAACGCGGTCAGATTTTTACATCAACGGAATTGACGTGTCGTACTGTATTTCATCAGTTGCGCATAGAACACGGAAGTGGGCTAACCCATTGTGATAGGCAAAATCATGGCGGGAAATGCCTTCCCAACATTTTGTTGATTGAGAACGTCCGTCCTTGTCTACTCCTAGATCAACGGTAATCTGGCTATCATCACCGGGTCGCTTGTAGTCCTTAAACATTCTGTTTTTTCGAAGTTCTAAAATTTTGTCCTTAATGATAGGTGTTGCTAGTACCAATTTGTCATTTATAAACATCAGGACCTGGCTATTGTGATTCAATTTCCAAGAGAGGGATCTAATCCCATTATGAGCACAATACTTGCTAAGCTCCTCTGATAGTGTTGGTGCGCTAACGTAAATATTGGCATCAAAAACATTAGTATGTAGACCCAGCTCGCTGTGGAAAAAAGAATCAATGGCAGGATCTTCTCCAGGCAACACATCTACACGAAAAGTTTTGTTGTATGCTTGTCTACTTGTATCAAGACCCTCTAGTAAGCCAAATTTTGCTTCCTCAACATCCTTGAGCTCACCACCTTTCCTGATCCAATTACATATTTCGACCAAGGCAAACGACAACTCCACGTTCAGTGTATATAGATTGTTGGCGCCAAATACAGACATAATTGAAGTATACCATAGCTAGTTGCATTAGTGGTTAGTATTCATGAACATACCATGGTATGTTCATGGTAGAATAATCACATGGAGAAAAACACGCGAAAAATAGTTAAAAACGGTCGGGAGAGCTACTACATCAACATCCCGAAGGAGATCATGAAGGAGCTCGGCTGGAAAGAGCGCCAAACGCTCACCGTCCGCCGCGTCAGCAACCGCCTCGTAATCGAAGACTGGAAGAAATGAGTTTTCCACATTAAGTTGGTTGACTCTTGAAAAAGAGTCAATTTTCGCTATAATATAGATATCTCATTTACCTAGTGTAAAAGGAGTTCTTGAACCGCCCTTCGGGGCGTTTCTTGTTTTATGAGCCCCCATTTTGGCTTATATATTGGGTATATGCTTTCAGATGCTTTTTCTTTTGATTTGGATTATCGACATAGATAGCAGTGATCATAAAGTGACCCTTCGTTTTTTCTTCGAGAATCACTAAGAAATCCTCCTGCTCTAAAAACAAGTATGTCCGAGTTTTCCATCCTTTTGATGTCTGTTGTTCCTTACTCCAAACCAATACTGCTGCATCATCGGCGTTTTCGATAATAGGTCGAATCCATGCGATTCGTTCACAGCGCCTGAGACAAAGTTCTCGATCACCAGTCTTTTTGCTTTCTTCGGTGGTTATATGTACAAACGCATGTGGTTTACCACCATCATCGTTACTATCGTGAAATACTCTACTTCCACGGAAAATTGGAGTAGATTCAATGAAGTCTCGTGTGAAGATTTCAAACAGGTGGTCAATATACGCAACAGGATCACCATTGAAGTCATCAAGCGCAATAATTGCATCTAGCCAATCGACGGAAGAAGACATACTTTAACACCCATTACTCTGTCCCTTCCAGTAAAATAGATTCATTTTCTCTTCCCGCAAGAGAGTAGAACGAGAAAGATCATACCCAGAACGCTTTTTGATACGATCAATGATTTTCCGTTTCGCCTCACTTTCAACATCCGACCGATTCAAAAACTGAAGTGCACCAATGAGGATATCAGAGAGCTGAAGCACATCGACCTCGTGCGAGTGAACCTGCTGAATCCGTTGTACGATATCCCCGTCAAAATCGTACATGTTGTTACTGAGCACTTCTCGTAACTTTTTTACTTTTTTACTTCCGCGCGTGTCTTTGATATCCAAATAAACATGGTACTGGTTCCGAGGGTCGAGTATTCTTTTTAGTAACTCAAAATATATTTTGTAGTAAAAATCATCGTGGGTTTGATTGAACTGCTCGTGGTCTAGTTCTCCTTTGTTCACAATAACACCCCGGAAGTGAAGATCATCGTTATCGAAAAAATAATCAATCAGATCGAGATAGAAAGCGAGCTTGTTCGGCGCCACCTTTTTCCATTTTATTTCTGCGTGTGGGGAGATGTCGTACTTTGCCTTTATCTCCCGTATCCTCTTATTTGCTTCACGAATTTCATCAATCTGTCCGAATACGGCACCCAGCACCATCGGCGAAACGCCGTCAGACTCTAGATGGTTAGATTCATCGCAGTAGACATTTATCGTGTTCATGGCAGAAATTATATCGCAAAATGTGGCTTTTTTAAAGGGCGGGGAGCCAAACTTAACCTTTTCTCCCTAAGTTTGGAGATAACCGTGCGCGCATGGGTGGGAGAGGCAAGCACTCCTTATTTTTTGGTGTAACCACTTTCCGGCATCCGCCTTCGGGCATGACGCGACGGGCGCCCTGGCTGAAGGATGAGCGCCGACGTCGAAATACGTTGACCGAAAGCAATCTGAATGGTATTGTATTCCGAGACTACCCTTTGGGAGCTTTGTAGTGAAAAATATATACTTCGTTAGGCACGGAGAAAGTGCATCAAATGCCGCAAGAAAGACTCTTGGTGCTGGTGCGCCACTAACAGCTCGTGGTCAAGAGCAATCACGCGTGGTTGCGCAATATTTGGCGACACTGTCAGCACAGATCATCGTAACCAGCCCCTATGAAAGAGCGCGGGATACGGCGCTAATCATCAGAGAGTGTGTCGGCCTGCCGGTGGAAGTTTCTGACCTATTCAGAGAGAGAAGGTGGCCATCTGGCGTGCTAAATCTGCCGTACGATAACCCCGTTCGCTTGCAGATAGAGGGGCAGATGCACAATGCGTATCAAGCAGATGACGCTAGTTTCCGAGTTGGAGACGAGGAAAATTTCTCTGACCTGTTCGATCGGGCGGCGCGTGCGCAACGGTACCTGGAGTCTCTTCGCGAGTCTACTGTGGTAGTCGTGACTCACGGCACATTTCTGCGGTTCTTGCATTCGCATCTGCAGTTTGGCGGCGGACTTACGCCGTCGGTGTGGTTACGCATAATGCGAGGCCACCAAACGATCAATGCCGGTGTGACGCATTACCAGTTGCTCGAGCAGGGGGATTGCGCAAACGGGCATGCTTCATGGTCATTGTGCTGCTGGATGAGTGCTGCACATCTATTGTCAAACAATTCACCAAACTACTCTTGAGAGGTGTACCATGGTTCCTTGTATGAACGCATACGAGTTGCTTGCGCAGCTTGGTTTTCCGAATGATGTGATCGATCAGGTTCGTGGTTTGAAGGTGTATTCGCACCATGTTACCAAGATCCTCGTCGAAGATTCGGATGAGATGACCGCACAATGGGTTCGCACCCTGGTTGAAAACGGTGATGTTGCCTGTCGTAGATGGCATGCATCCAATGCGTACACACCCGTATCCGTGCTTGCATACTTGTGCGAGGATCAGGATGCGGTTGTCCGACATGCATGTGCCAACAACCCAAGCGTCGAGGCAGATTGCCTCTGTACGTTGGCACGGGATGTGTCGCTCGACGTTCGGGCCGCGGTAGCGCAGCATCAAAAAACAGAGCCCCCTGTGCTTGACCATTTGGCCGGGGACCATGCTTCTCGTGTGCGACAGGGTGTGGCGTCGAACATCGGTACACCTGCGGATACATTGGCCCGTTTGGCGCACGATAAGGATTATGGTGTGCGCATGCATGTTGCGTGTAATCGGTCTGTGCGGCAGCAGGATCTCAAAATGCTCGCAGAAGACAGCGATCATCTGGTGAGGTCTTATGCAGGCATGAACCGAACCGCACCTTCGGCACTGTTGACGCGCCTGGCACAGGATGAGTCCATTGCTGTGATTCGCCGAGTTGCACAGAATGCTGTTTGCCCGCAATCTCTACTGTCACGGCTGGCAACGCATGGCGACGCAGTGGTCCGTGAGTGTGTTGCAGGGAACGCTGGTACCGCGGTATCTGACCTGGTCGCGCTTGCGCTCGATACAGAGTGGAGTGTTCGGTGGGGGGTCGCACTAAGTCGCAGCACTCCCATGGAGACACTGCTACAGCTGTCCAACGACCCGCACTCAACGGTGAGGGATAGTGCCGGCCGTCGCTTGTCGTAGGTTGGAGATCAAACCGGAGCATAGTATGCTCCGGTTCTTGTTTTTCCGATGAAAATGTCATATAGTGCGTCGAGATTCAACAGAAACTTTGGAGACTGTCAATGAACACAAAGTTACTTCTTGAGGCTATTTGGCAAGAGAAACGAGGTAAGAACCTTTCCAACGAAAAATATCCCATCGGCATCAACATTTCTTCACACGCGTTCAGTCTCTTGGATCCGCGAAGGGTGCTGGTAGATATTCTGAAGCTACTTCACTCAGAGCCTGAAACTGCTTTTGAGTGGTCACGAAACTGGGGGCGCACCGTATGCACCGTTCATCCGGCACATGCGTACGCCGTCTTCTTTTCCGAGTTTCGTGGACAGCACGAACGTTTGGGGGCGATGGTTCAAAGTGCACGAATTGCTCGCTGGAGTAAATCCTACCCAAGTATACAGGTTGGTGAAGGGCGGTTCCTGATCGAGCTTGCAGACGAACCAACCACGCACGAAGCATTGTTCTTGCAAATCGAGCGTATGCTCGATGAACTCGTGTGGTGTCTCTGTCGACATCTGCGCTCAGCTCAGTCTTGTGCGTGTCCAGCGACATTGTATCAAACTGCAGCAGCTATCGTACAGGCGCGCGGTGTTCTGATCTCGTGGACGTCTACGTCGGAGATGCTGCGCAAAAGAATGCATAACCCAGGTCTAATCGTTCGGATGTATGGTAACGTGATGGGGAATGGCGCACTGCCGACGGTGATTGGAGCTATCGACCCACGTCAGTTTGAAGAGGTGTGTGTGCCCAAGATGGGGATGGAAAAGCCCTCAGTCGTGACCATACAATCCACCATATCTAGGAAAGGTGGCGAGTTTGCTCCAGCACTCCACGTACCCCCTCAAGCGAAGCAGATGCCTAGCACGCGCCCAGCAGTTCTTGCGACCGCTATCACTGTCGGGAAACGAGCACATCTGGGGCATCTTCTGACCGGAGTTGTGGCAGAGGCGGCCAGATTGTTCTGCCGTTCTGACGTGCACCTCGTGATCGATGCAAATGATGATTCAGCGTCAATGGTGCAGGTGGTGCTTCGTCTGGCCGAACTGCGTGGCACGGACGTCCAAAATATGTTGGAGCAGTTGGTTGCCGGGGTGGTTGAACCTGTGGACATAGAGACGGCGTATGTGACTCGCGCATTGTATCGGGGTCCATCAATCACTGCACCACACCTCCCTCCACTGTGCTTCTCACGCATGTCAGACTGTATCCAGAAGCAATTTGCGAATCTGGGGATCCAGACAGAGCTCAGGTGTGTATCTGCACGACGAGCAAGGGTGGATCAACTTGTGCATGCGTTACGTATTGGCGATATGCCGAAGGGGTTTAGCCATTGCCTTGTAAAAAAAGGAAAGCGTGTACGTCTGCATGTACTTGAAAAACAGGGGAAGCCAACGGCGTCAGTGGTGAGAGCTTCGCTGCCGCTGGATCTCGACAGAGGTAATGGGGCAGTGGGTGTCCAACGACTCGTGGTGTTTGATCAGGATCCGTCTGTGCACCAAGCAGTGGAATTGCTACGGGCGTATGATCAACGGTGGGAAACCCTTGTGCAGGAAGGCGTTGGTGTGGGAATAGGGGATCGCCTTGGATCTGCATCTTCTGGTACAGCTGTGTCTGTGTCGGAAGCACTCGCGTGTCTCGACCACGTTGTCGAGCCGAGCTTGCGATTCGCTACCCTACTGCATTGGGTACATATGTCTGAACACATGGCACCCAGTGCGCACGAGAAGCCAACAGCTCCCCCCAATCCTTTGGGGCCTAGCTTCATATGCTTTGGGAGTATCGACGCTGTTCGACGTAGTTTGGTCGCAGCTGCGCTACAAACCCAACGCTTTGCACAGGCCTTGCGTGCACTGATCAGCTCGCTTACAACCCCGGATGTGCTCGTGTCTCCAGGAGGCGCGCAGAGCCGGTTGGTGCGCTTTGTGGCTCGTGCACAGGCCGATCGCTTGCTTGCACGACCAGAAGCTGTACGGCTTAGTCGTCGATGTGAAGAGGTTCGCAAGGTGGCGCTCACCCACGCGCGAGTTAGTTCTGCTGAGGTTGATCTGGCCATATCGAAGCATGCACTTTGTGCACCAGACCAAAGTGCTCAAGAGTTGATGCGTGCACTTCGCATTCAAGGGCTTGTGCACGAAGCGACTCAGGTACCACGTCGCTCAAATGGACCGGTACCCGTGCGACATGTGGAGCTGTTCTTGGAGAAAGGGTATGTGCGCGCGGATATTCCTGGCTTGGCACAACGGGCACTCAGCGGTGATCTTGGGTTGTACCGGAGGAGAATCTTGCCTCTTGAGTACGCACATGCTTGCCTTGTGACCACTACCCAACCTGGCGGTTACAGCAACATGCAGTCTCACGAGCTTGTTGAGTACCAGCAGGCGCTCGAGCATGTTGCTGAGGTTTGCAAGATTAGTCTGTGAGTGGTAGGCGGGGCGAAACATTGCCCCGCCTGTTTTTTATGCTATAAACATCAAAGAGATGTATCAAGAGGATTTCTCATGATTGTGCAATATCCTGTAGAACGACTGCAGAGCATGTTCCCAAAATGTACATACCAACCAGCGATGCAAGGTAAAATTAGCATCGTGTTGGACTGCGGCGATTCGTTGATTAAGGCAGCACCGTATTTTGCCGCTAATCGCGTTGACTCAAGTAGAGCGAGTGCAGTGAGTAGGTGGGTGTTCGGCGATCAAGTGACGCCCCGGGCCACCGTGCTTTCTGTCGCAGCTCGCCGCATAAGGAAATGCTCTCATATTCTGGGCTTTGCTCCTGGTGACTGTACTATTGACGCACCGCGGGTATATCATCAGAGTGACTGGCACTATTCCATCTGGCGAGAGCCCCGTGCTCCAGGAGTACCGCTCAGCGAGCTCCCACCGCGAACGCAGCAGGTTGTCTATCGTGCGGTACTCAAGTGTGCTGGGTTTGTCCATTCTCAACACACCGATTCACTCCTGCAATGGTATGAGCAGAAACTTGCGGCACTATTGCAAATCACGCAGAGTGAGATACTGAGTGACTCCGTTCGTGACACAATCACAGACTGTTGCAACTATGGGCTCGATGTCCTGTGCAAAGCAGTATCACCTATAGAGACAACAACGAGCTTTCATGCCGATCTTAGAGCCGAGAACATTAAGTATGATCGGCGTTCCCACACCTGTTGGCTGTTGGACATGGAGCAAAGCTACGGCTCCCGGGACTGGCTCACAGAGCTTTGGAAAGCGGGTGCGATTTCTAGTAAGCCGAATGTAGATACCTCGGTGAACAGTGAATTACTTCAGGTATATGCTGGGTCGGTCGGCCAAGAAAGTCGCGACTCTGTGCAGGCGGTGTTCAGCTCCGACAAGCCAATTCTAGACGCTCGCTTCGAACTAATGAGAATTGAGCAGTTTGCGTGCTATCTCGTGTTCTGTTCACTGATGAATCGACCAGGGTACGAGTACAAGCTCCGGGGTGTCATCCTGCCGGGTGCACAGAAGGTGGCAGGTATCCTGCAAGATATACTAGCCCGGAGATAATAACACATTCCCCTGCATGCAGTAGCATGCAGGGGAATTTCAGTTACAGTCTGTTGCCAGACGTTGGCACGTCATCCAAGTGCTGGGCATCGTCGTTGAGTATTCGCCCGTTCTTGATAAACAACATCGGACTATTGTGCCACCGGCCGCGAACGCCAATCCATGCGTTTGGGATGATTTCGGACAGTGAGCGAATCATCTCAATCGCATTCTTTAGGCTTGGCTGTGTGAAGTCACAGTGGGGAGCCGGACTATATAGGCGTATAGTCCAGAAGAGTTTGCGACTGTGTGTGTGAAAGATCTGCTCGCCAATCCACACAAGATCCTCCAACGTTGTGTCGCCAAACAGGGGTGTCCGCACATCAACCAGTACGTCGTTCTCATGCTCACAGCATGTGCGGATACTTTCGATACTGCGGCTAATGAAATGTGCACCAGCCCTTTGTGAAAGCCCCATGATACGTCCGGCTTTGTCCGGCGTCGCCTTCACGTCAACCGCAACGCTGTCTAAATACGGAAGCATCCGTTCAATCCAGCTGGGGGCACTTCCATTGTGTGCTACTGACACCTTTGTGTGATGCACGTGCCAAAGATATTTCGCAATGGCTAGGCACTGTCGTGCATACATGACCGGATCGCCACCTGAGAATCGAACGATTTCCGTTCGTTCTACTGCTGTTTCCGCCAACAGGAATAAGTCGGAAATGGGCACGTCAACCGCTACAATCGGTCTGCCGTGCGCGTCGCAGAATTGGCAGTCACGCTTGCAGTATGGACAGGCCATGTTGCAGGAACCAAACGAGAAGATTCTGGTCCTTCGTAATCCAGAATATGGGTTACCTGCTTCAGTAACGGGACGCAGCGAGTCATCTAGCGCAAACAAACTGTCACTTGCGAGCGCTCGGTCGAAATAGTACCAACGTGATTCCGAACCTATAACATTAGCGGCACCGTATGGTAGCATAGCCACAGTGCGGTCGTGCTCGATTGATTCTTCTTTGCACACTTTCGCGAAGACGTCCTCGTTGAGTGTCGCAGTTTCACTACAATACACGCTTACGTGTTTGGACATAAGTATCTCCAGGTTCTAGGGTGATATCTTCGGGCATGTTATAATATTTAGTGAGCATATGTCAATAGACAACTATCGCTATCCACCAGACGAGTTTGTGCGCGATGATGTGCGTGCAACGCAATATGTGGCAACGTACGATCATGTTTCCGTGCTAAGTCCGAGAGAGCCGCATTGGGAAGGATGGCTTATGATCGTGCCAAACCAGGTGATCGAAAGGATCGAAGACTTGAGTGAGGAGGTGTGGCGCGAGGTGTGTGCGGTCGTGCGTGCATTGCATGCGGTGTACAGCAAAAAGGATGAGACATACGAAGGCCTCATGTTTTTCGGTAATCGCGGTTCGGGGGCAGGTCAGCATGTACCGCATGCACATTTCCATGTTGTGCCACGTTTTTCGAACAGAGCAGGGAACCCGTTTAAAAAATCTGACCGTGCGCTTAGATCTGATGCACTTACCTCTCACGTGCGCACCTATCGCTGTCTGCTTCCAAAAGATCTTAGTGGAGCAGATGAGTCGCATTTGAATCTTGCGGTGCAGTGCTGCGAACATGCCGACCACGTCTCGAGACACGGCGAGCTAAACGTATGGCGCTGCTCGAGTAACACGGCGGTGTATGAAGTTCGCACACCTGTCCCAACATCCGATCTTTTGCTCGAAGCATCGCTGACACTGCTCGATGGTTTACAGCCCTGTCTACGAGAGATTGTTGAGCGATTTGAAGCGAGTGGTACCTACAAAGGCTACACCCTTACTACCGAGGTACATGTGAGAAAGAAGCAATCATTTCCGATCAAGGTAGTCGGTCGTTTTTGCGATGAGGAGTCTAGTCCATTACAAACACTGCCGACATTATTTTCGACACCGTAGACAGGTGTCTGTGGGTAGAGCCTCTACAACCTTTCTTAATGTCTTGGTGCTAGGAGGGTAGCGCAAGCATTCCTTTTCTTTTGGAGTAACCACCTTCCGGCATCCGCCTTCGGGTATGACGCGACGGGCGATCTGGCTGAAGGATGAGCGCCGACCCGAACGAAGGCACAGGCCTTGAAAAAGCGTAGCCACAGCATCTGAGATGAAAACGAGGGGGGTGAGCAATGGGCAGGGACCCATTGCGCAAGACCTTGCGAGGTGTTTTGTGAACGAAGCAAAACAAAAGAGCCACAAGGTGTACTGCGCCTGTAAGGCGGGTGCGAGGGCAAGTTTACTCTATAGCTGGACTGGACATTTTTGGTTATACTTTACTCATGAAAACACTTTACAAGTTATCAAAAGGAGACAGGGTTGCTATTCTCTCACCATCTTTTGCGGCTCCCGGTAAATGGCCACACGTGTATGAACTTGGTCTTGAACGGATCCGTACTGTTTTTGGCCTTGAGCCGGTGGAGTTTCCCACAACAAGAAAGATTGGAGCTTCGAAAGAAGAACGCGCTACTGATCTTGTGGCAGCGTTTGAACATGATGATATAAAAGCCGTGATCGCGACTCTTGGAGGGAACGACCAGATTACCTACGTAAAAAATCTTCCTGTCGAGCCATTCAAAAACAATCCGAAACCGTTTTTTGGTTTTAGTGACAACACTCATTTTGAAAACTTCCTCTGGCTTCAGGGTGTGCCCAGCTACTACGGTGCGTGCCTGTTTACACAATTTGCAATGCAGCAAAAAATGGATCCATTTACGGTCGACCATCTCAACAAGGCATTGTTCGAATCGGGCGAGTTTGAACTAAAAGCGAGCGACACATACAACGATATTGGACTTGATTGGAATGACCCCACAACACTAAACAAGACTCGCTCATACGAGCCGAGTGAGGGCTGGCAGTGGGATGGCGCAGGTACAGCCGTTGGTACTACATGGGGTGGCTGTCTCGAATCGATAGACGAGATACTCCGACATGGGGTTGCAATGCCATCTGTTGATGAGTTTAACAGCATCATTCTAATGACAGAGACATCGG
>JGI12109J20283_10136816_pt1 | contig 14730 bp, 12 predicted proteins | sample ElkSlonscriptome_12_FD_20283 | JGI IMG/M metagenome (IMG submission 20283) | reverse complement strand
GGCGTCGGAGCTCGAGCCGAAGTAGCCGACGCGCACGCGGTAGACCGTCGACCCGTCGCCCGTCGAGGCGACCTGGACGTGGGCGTCGACACCCTTCCGGGCGAGTTCTTCGACCCGCCGGTCCGCATTGGCCCGCGACGAGAAGCTTCCCACGTTGAGCACCCATTCACCCGAGGCGGCTGGCTGACTGTTTGGTTCCTCGCGAACCCGCTGCGGGTTGGGTCGCTCGATCGCCGGGGGCGTCGAGCGCTCCGTCGGCGCCACATTCGGATTCTCTTCGACGATCTTCGTCTCGGCGACGGGATTCGAAGCGGTTCCCGTCGGAGCCGACGTGGCATCGTCGACCATGGTGGCGACACTCGAGCTTCCCGAGGCATCGGCCTCGAGCATTGGACTGTCGGTGGTCACGGACTCGTCCGATGCCTGAGTCGTCGGTTGGCCCGGCATGAGATCGGACGTGGCGACGTCGGGCGATGCGACCTCGCTGCCGCGCGGCCAGAAAAGGAACGCCGCGACCAGAAGAATGACGATGGCGGCGCCCCCGTAGACGAGCGGGCGACGGTCCGGCGGAACGATCAGGTCGTCGTCGAGATCGTGACTCACGCGGGCAACCTCCGATGGCGGACACGAGGTCCAGCAGGCGGTCCGCTCCGACGCCCAACACCCGCTGGCGCGTCCGCACACCGCTCGTTCGACGGGAGGTCGTGGGGCCATGCCCCCGTCAAGGACGGTTTACGCCGTGGCCGGAGTTTGGTCAAGGGTCGTGGAGCCCGCGCGTGGCATTTCGACGCGCGGGCTCCACGGCGATTCAGCGGATCACCGAGAGCTTTTGCGTCGTGAGCCAGCGGCCCGTACGCATCTTCACCAGGTATACGCCCTGCGCGACGAGCGCACCGGTCTCGTCGGTACCATCCCACTCGACCGTCGATTGCGTGGTGAGCGTCGGGCCTTCGAAGACCTTCGAGACCAGGCGCCCGCGGAGATCGTAGACGTCGATCGTCACGTTGCCGGACTCGGGCAGACGGAAGCTGAAGGTCGTGCGGCCCGAGGTCGGGTTCGGGACCGGCGCCAGGTCGGCGATACCGCGCTCGAGTGGGTCGAGGATGCCGGAAAGGCCACCGAGGTCGTCGGTGTGCTCCTCGCCGGTGAGTTCGTTGCGCCACGTCAGCCGCTGGAACACGATCTCCCAGTTCTCGAGCGCGGCCAAGGGGTCGTCCTGCGCTTGTGTCGTGCGCTTGGCGAAGCGCGCATTGTCCGACGACACGGTCAGGTAGTGACGCGTCGTGCCGTTCGTCGGGTCGGCATCGTAGGCGCGGAGCGTCAGTCGGACGATGGCATCCTGGCGGCTCATGGCGGCCTGCATTCCGATCGACGCCGCGTCAAAGCGCTTCTGGATCTTGAGGGGACCGACCTCCTCGCGGCCGCCCGTGCCGCCGCCGATGCTGATTTCGATCGTATTCGACTGCGAGAAGGAGTTCAGCTCGATGGCGGGTTCTCCGATGAATGGATCGAATCCACTTCCGATGAGGTCGCCACGAGTGGTTTCGATTTCGAGGTAGAGCTGGGCGTGTGCGCTCGGGGCGCCGAGTCCGGCGAGGATCAGGACGAGGGACAGGGCAAAAAGCACGGGGCTTCGGTTCATGCTCGACTCCGGGTCTTGGGCAGGGACGAACGACGCCGTGGCGTCGAGGGAAAGACAGTCCGAATTGTATCCGATTTTCCGGGGTTTCAGCGTCGGCGCGCGACGAACGTGTACACGACGAGCCCCGTGGTCACGGTGACGGCCGTGGCGAGCAGAGCGCGCTCGGGCTGGTTCTGCAGCGACAGCCCGGCCAGGACGATCGTCGCCACCACGTAGACCGCGGGCAACGCGATCGATCCCGCGACCGGAACCGCCGAGGCGCCATGACGCCGTCGGAGGAAGAACACGCAACTCACCGTGAGCGCACCGGAAAGGGACAGGGTGAGTCCGAGGTAGGAGAGCAACGACTCCAGGTCGGAGACCAGGATCACGGTGATCGCGAGCGCGGCCTGCGCGAGGATCGCGGCGGTGGGCACGTCGCCCCGGAAGCGCAGGGACGCCGGGAACAGGCCGTCGTCGGCCATCTGTGCGAAGACGCGAGGTCCGGCCATGATCATCGACGACACCGAGCTGAGCAGCGCGAGGGCGACGATCGCGCGGACGACCGTCGCGCCCGCGTTCCCGAGCAAGGACTCGGCCGCGGCGAAGGCCACGTCCGGCCGACCGACGACGTCCTCGAAGGGCACGAAGCCGACGAAGATCGCGTTGAGCACGAGGTAGACCACGGTGACGCCGAGAGTCGCGAGGAGCATGGCGCGGGGCACGGTGCGCGCGGGGTCTTTTGCCTCGCCGGCCACGTAGACCGCCGCGTTGAAGCCGGAGTAACTCAGGGAGATCCACACGAGCGATCCCGCGAACGCAGCCAGGTCGAAGGGACCGGCTTCGACCACGGGCCACGACGCGCCTCCGGTGCGCCACGCGCCGACCGCGACCGCCGCGAAGCCGGCCAGCACGACGAGCTTGAGTCCCACGACGACGTTCTGTGACCACGCGCCGGGGCGAGCGCGCACGCCGTGCAGTGCGGTGGCGACCAGCACGGACGTCACGGCCAGGACGTTCTCCGGCACTGCCGATGCTTCCGGTCGCACGTAGCGCTCGAAGGCGTGCGCGGCGAAGGCGATCGCGCCCGTGAAACCGGCGAGCAACGAGATCCATCCCGCCACGAATCCCGCGGCGGGATGCAGCACGCGCGACAGGAAGAGGTATTCACCGCCGGATGCGGTCAGACGCCGGGCGAGCGCGCCGTAGCCGATCGCACCACAGGTCGCGATGATCCCGCCGACGACCCAGGCCGCGAGCACGCGCGTCGGTGAACCCAGGTCGGCGAGTGCGAAACCCGACGTGGTGAACACGCCGGCTCCGATCATGTTGGCCACGACCAGTGCGGCGAGCGTTGTCGGTCCGAAGTGACGGCGGCCGTCGTCGCTCACGGACGGCGATAGCGATGGACGAAGTTGTCGACCATGCCGTCGATCTCGACCTCTTCGACGAACTCGAAGCCAGCGGCTTCGATCTCACGGCGGAACTGCTGCTTCGAGGCGCGCACGTGCCCGAGGATCCACTCGCGCGATCGGCCTTCGACACGATCGAAGTCGACGACGAGCATCTCACCACCCGGCCTCAACGCGTCGAGCATCGAAGCGAGCATGGCCGCGTGGTCGTCGAAGTGATGGTAGGTGTCGATCGTGATGATCCGGTCGACGGACGCCGTCGGCAACGTCGCCGAGGTGAAGGAGCTGAAGACCGACGTGACGTTGTCGTAGCCACGCTCGTCGGCGACTTCGCGCAAACGTTCGACGAAGCGGATCGAGACCTCACAGGTGTAGACGTGCCCGGCGTCTCCGACCGCCGCCACCAGTTCGTCGAGGAACGCGCCGGTGCCGGCACCAATGTCGGCAATCACGTCGCCTGCCTGGATGTTCGTGGCGTCGACGATCGCGTCGCGCAGGGCGTAGACCTCGCGCGTCTCGCGCTCGAGGCGGTCGAGCATGCGCTGCATGTCGAGATCGGGATCGACGTAGCTCTCGTTGCGGCTGGTCTGGGCCTCGGCGGTCGATACCGCGAAGCCGAAGGCGAGAAGGATCAGGGCGAGAACCGGGAAACGCACGGTATGGACTCCGGGACGAGAGGAGGCGCGGGCAGTGAATGGCGCCAGGACCGATCCCATGATCGGTCCTGGTGACGACTTTCGCATCTCGTGGACGGCGATCGAATCAGGCGGCCGACTGTTTCTCCGCGTCCAGGGTCCCGACGCGCACGTTCAGGACCTGCCGTCCACGCACCACGGGACTCACGAGGTCGAGCGTCGACTCCAGGCGCACCGGCAGACCGTCGCTCGTCGTGCGCGGCTTGCGGACTTCGGCGGCCCGGTCCTCGCGTTGGAAACTGATCACGCGACCGCCCTCACGCAGAAGGGGCAGGGTCATCTCGAGAGCGTCGTAGGGCGAGATGCGCTTCGTGATCGCCACGTCGGCCTGCTTGACGTTGCCGGTCACGAACTCGTCGTGGTCCATCAGGTGCACGCGAAGGTTCTTCACGTCGTAGAGGCTGCAGATCCGACGCCACCACCACGTCCGCGCACGCGAGGGTTCCACGAGTTCGTAGGGATTGTCGGGGTCCAGAAGAGCGAGCACGAAGGCCGTCACGCCCCAACCACGACCGAACTCGACCACGCGCGGAGGGATCTTGTCGATCACCGGTTCCTGCGGTTCGGGCACGTCGGCCTCGGTCGACTCCTGCGACGGCTCGGGAGCAGGTGCTGGGCGCGTGATCTCGCGCGGAATCAGCATGGGCTTCAGCCACAGCGCCGCCTCGAGATCCTCGGCGACCAGCCCGGCGACCTCCGCGCCGCTACGGAAGCGGAAGAGTTCTCGTGGAAGAACGGAAATCCCGTAGTCGGTGATCTCGCGTCCGAGGTCCAGAGCGAAGGTACGTAGCCGGTCGTCGCTTTCGAGGGCGGGCGCCAGTCCGGAGCGCAGGCGTCGGGAGACGGCGTCAGGCGTGACGTTCATGGCCGGCCTTTCCGGGAGTCGACAGGGGTCGTCCTCCCGCTCGTGGGCAGAGGTGCGCCGAAAGGAAGAAGCGGGCGGAGCGTGAAGCAGCGCCTCGGCACCGTGCCCGCGGACAGTATTCGCAAGAACCGCGGCCGACAAGTGAAGACGCCGTGCGGACGGAAGGCGTCCGTTGCTGTTTCGGTCTCCGGACTCCTGCTAGTCTGTGGTCCATGCAGACGATTCTCTTCGATCTCGACGGTACGCTCGTGGACTCCGTGGCCGACCTGGCCGCAGCCGCGAACTTCGTGCGTCGCGACATGGGTCGTCCTCCGTTGCCCGATGACGTGGTCGCGAGCTTCATCGGCGACGGTGCGAAGAAGCTGATCGAGCGGGCCTTCTCCGACGTACCTGGTCTCGATGTGTTGGCCGTCCTGAAGCGATTCCGTGCGCACTACTACGAACACTGTACAGAGCGAACGACAGTCTACCCCGGCGTGATGGACGCGCTGGAGGCGCTGATGCCTCGCCCGATGGCGATCGTCAGCAACAAGCCCGAAGACATGTGCGTCCGGATCGCGACCCACTACGGGCTCGATCGCTTTCTTCCCGTGGTCGTGGGTCAGGTGCGCGGCGAGGCGGTCAAACCCGATTCGGCGATGCTGCTCAGGGCCTTGCGAGGTCTGGACGTCGAACAGAGCGCCGACGTATGGATGGTCGGTGACAGCCACAACGACGTGCTTTCAGGGCGGGCGGTCGGAGCAACGACGGTCGGTGTGGGTTGGGGAATCGGCGATGCGCGTCGGCGACACGAGGCGAAACCGGATCACGAGATCGCTCGCGTGCCGGAGCTGGTGGCTCTGCTCGGCGGTTGAGGCCCGTCGCGGCAAGCGCAAAGTCGTCACGCTTGCTACAGATGCAGCCTGTTGCTTCGTTGAGGGCCTAACCATCCCCCCCGGAGTGCATCATGCCCCGCCATCCCAAGCTCGACGACGCCGCGATCGACGGCGCCCTTGCGAAGATTCCCGACTGGTCCCGCGACGGCGACCACATCCGTCGTCAATTCGAGTTCTCGAACTTCGTCGAGGCCTTCGGCTTCATGAGTCGCGTCGCGCTTCTCGCCGAGAAGGCCGACCACCATCCCGAGTGGAGCAACGTGTACAGCCGGGTCGAGATCGGCCTCAGCACGCACGACGTGGGTGGCCTGAGCCTGCACGACTTCGAATTGGCGGAGGCGATCGACGGCGTGGTGTGAGCCGTCGTGCTCGCTGCGTCCAAGGACCGAACGCCTCGTCGCGGGATCGACGAAGCCCCGGAGGTTTCCACCTCCGGGGCCGTTTCGTTCCTGCGATCGCAGAGAAATGGACTAGTAGCGAGCCTTGACCGCGCCCCAGCTGGCCGCGTCGTCGGAGACCACGCCCGGCGGGTTCAGCGTCACCGTGCCACTGAAGGCACCGCAGCTGTCCGCACCGTAGCTGTCCACCACGAGGTAGACGACCTGACGCGCGCCGGTGTCGTTGATGTACGACACGGTCTCGACTCCGCCGCTCAACGTGGCATCGCCGTAGGCGAGGCAGTTCAGCGGCTCGCTGCAGGCGTCGACGATCCAAAGCGCACCGTCGGCCTCGTTGGTGATGCTGGCGTCGATGGCCGCATCCGGGAGCAGCACGAACTCGTACCAGTTGTCCGAGCCGGCCTCGGGGAAGTCGCCGCAGGGCAGCGTCTCGAGCGAGTTCGGCGAACCGCAGGTCGTGCCGTTCAGGTCGAAGGTACCGATCAGGATGTCGCCTTCAGAACCCGGCAGCGGCTGCTCGACGCGATCGCATGCATCGATCGGCTCGGGCAGGGGATCCTCGGTGATCTCCAGCGTGAACGAACCGGCGGCACCGAGGTAACCGTCGACGACGAAGTAGATCGTCCCGACCTGCGGCACGTTGGTCGACACGCCCGTGTCGGCCACGATCAGGCAACCCAGGTCTTCGTCGCACTGGTCGAGCACGGCCAGGTCGAGGTCGACACCCGCTTCGGGGATGAGACTGACGCTGAAGTTGGCAGGAGTGGCCAGCGTGAGCTCGAAGACGAGTTCCGGTCCGGATTCGTCGAAGGTGCTGCAGCTGTACGTCGAGACGTTGTTGACACCGGTGTTCGTGTCGCCGGTGTAGGTGTTGTCGAGGCTGACGGGGATCGCGTTGGAGCAGTCGAGCAGGCCCTTCGGCGCTCCGGTGTCCTGCGCCGGCAGGCGGTCGGGCATCGGAGTGAGGGGGCTGAACGGGTCGCTCTTGTGCGCTTGCGCAGAGCCCGCGGAGAGCGCGATGAGCGACAGGCACGCTACGACCGTGATCAATCGATGCATAGTTATCTCTTTCCTCGTCGTGTTCGGAATCCTCGCGTCTCTCCTCCTCGACGTCGATCCATCGGTTCTGGCGAAGAGCCGATCGTAGTCGTCGAGGGACGATGATCTCGAATGCTGGCGCGCATGAGAGAGCTTGATTCCGTTGGCGTCCCGCCACCTTAAACGCCCGTCCGGGTGACGATCAACGGTGTATTCGAGATGCGTGCGCAAGCCTGGTGAAAACTGAAGGTGTCCAGCGCTCTTCCACATGCCAGGGCTGGCGCGACGCGGTCGTCCTGCGAATTCAAGTGTTCTTTCGGGAGGCCTTTCTCGTTCGCGTGAGCCCATGTCGGGTTTCGGGCGTGCCTTGCGCGTTCACCGCAGAATCCCACACCCGTTCGAGAGGCCCGTCCGATGTTCCGCATCCCGCGTCCGTACCTGTCGTTGATCCTTCCGATTCTCCTTCTCACCGGCTGCGGAGATGGTGATGGCGATCCGACCACCCCGACGGACACGGTGGTCGACGTCACGGTCACACCGTCATCGGCGACGGTCGGCCGTGTCGTCGAAGTCGGCGGACTCGACCTGACCGACGTCGACGCCACGGACGTTCTCGTTCGCGTCGACGAGCAGGAGGCGCTCGCGCGCATCTCTGCCTCGGGCACGCTCCTCGTGGGGGTTCCCGTGTTCATGGACGGCAATGCGCTCGCGCCGCTTCCCACGGAACCGCTCGACGTCGAGGTCCGCATCGACGGCCACGTAGCCGGTTTCGCCGCGTCCGCACTGACGGTGACTGCGCCTCCGGTCGCGCCCGGTGCGCTGGATGACGTGGCGGTTTCCCTGCGGTCGATCGTCGAAGACGTCGAAGCGGTGGCACGCGTGCTCGCCCCGACGCCGAGCCTCGAGGACGGTTACGCCACCGCGTTGTTCGGCGCTCTTCGTGAATTGATCGAAGGAGACGATCCGCGTTCGCTCTCGAGTCAGCTTGCCGAACTCGAAGCGGACGAGCTCGCGCTGGTCGAAGGGATCCTCGCCGGATCGGGTGTCGTGGATCGACTCGAGGACGTCGCGACTCTCCTCGGCGGTCTCTCGGTCGCAACCGCTGACGCGTCGACGCCGGACCTCCGCCGTCGCGCCACGGAGATCGACCAGTACGACCTGGCGGCCCGCATGCAGCTCTACGTGATGATCCGTGACGTCGGCCAAGAAGTGATTGGCCAGACCGTCGCCGACTGGGGGGCCTTCATCGGTCCGGTCTTCGGTGGAATCAACCTGGTGGGAGCCGGTGCGGGTTTCGCGGCTGCGGGGACGGTCGGCACCATTCTGAGCGTGCTGAACTTCGGTGTGAACACGATCGCATTGTCCTATCTGCCCGCGCGGATCGATGCCTTCGATCTGATCGTGAACGAGCAATACGTTGCGCCCGGTGAGGTGGCTGATACGGAGATCTGGATCACGGCGTCGAACGATCCCTCGCCGATCACGACGCTCGACCTGGTCGATCTCGTACTCAATGCCATCGGGACCCCGAGCGGCGCGGGTGGCGTACCGCCGGGCGACCCACGCCGCAACGCGCTGATCCAGACCATCGACTATTTCCTGGGAATCTTTCGCGGGCTGCTCTCGGGCTACGGCGCGCAGCACCCCGGTTCGGACCTCGCCTTCGACGTGGCGAGCATTCCCCAGTGGACCTGGCGTGCGCAGGTCACCGACACACGTTTCGCCTCCCCGCGCAGCTTCACGCCCGAGATCATCGACGCCAACGGCAGCGGTATCCTGGCGTGGCGAGCCGCGACGAACACCACGGGCGAAGGACGGATCTACGCGCAGCTCGAGAACGGACCCGAGGTCACGTCACTCGTCCAGATCCCGGGCTACAGCTACAACGCAGGAGCCTTCGGAGACGACGTTCTCACCAGCGAAACGCAGACGGTGAACGTGGCCGCGCCCCTGTTTCTGCTCACCTCCATGGACACCGCGATCTCGGCCGGGGGCACGAACGGTCTCGAAGCACGCGTGGGGACCGTGGGCGCGACGGGTGACACGCTCTACCTCCAGGGAGTCTCCATTGCTTGTAGCGCCGAGGGCGGTAGCGTGTCACCGGCCAGTGGTACCACCGGGGCCGATGGACGCTTCGATACCTTCGTCTCCCTCGACACTGGAAGCACGGGTGTCGTCGTCGACGTGGTCGCGACCGACGCGGTCGGTCAGAGCGTGTCGTCGACCGTCGGCGCAACGAGCGAGGAACAGCTCGTCGTCGACATCTCCCTGCCCGACCGCGTTCCCGCCGACGAGGACGTCTCCGTCACCGTGACCGTGCAACTTCTCACGCCGCAGGGTCTCGTTCCTGCCGAAGGAGCGCAGCTCTCCGTCTACGGCGAGAACGGCTCCGACGTCGAAGACGGCGATACCGTCGTCGGCGCGAGTGGAGTGTTCACGACGACCGCCCGCATCGATCCCGACGAGAACGAACTCGTCATCGGCGCCGAGGCCCGCTACGCCACGCTCGAAGACGTCGAAGTGGAAGAGCGCGCCCTGCGTGAGGACTCGATCGAGATCGTCTCGATCACCGCGCTCGACTACGCGGAAGTCTTCGCGACCTGGACGCCGGTCGACGGTGAGCCGAACGAGCGCTTCGTCGAGGAGTTCGACATCGAGGAGTTCACCGAGATCGTGGCATCGATCACCAGCACGACGGCAGCGGTGGGCAGCGGGTCCCGCGACGGCATGCTCGTCGAAGGTGCGTCGGACGCCTCGATGGACGTTACCCTGGATCGCGACGGGAGTGGGCTCTTCGAGAGCGTGCGTCTGCAGGGGTCCACGTCGACGTCGTTGAGCCTGACCAACCCGTCGGATCGTCCCTATCAGGTCCAGTCCGAAGCGGTCATCGAACTCTCCGTCGAGATCGAAGTCTGGGGGACACCCGCCACCTTCACCTTCTCGGGCTCGTCGTCGACGGAAATCGTGGACGTCGAGATCGAAGGTAGAAGCGAGGTCGGCGACCTGGTCGACTGCTACTCCGAGACCGGAGCGTGCTCCAGCTTCTCGGAGAGCGGTGCGCTTCCCGTGGGCGAGTACGACGTCGACATCACTCTGGTCGACGATGCCCGCTTCGACAGCGCCGATTTCTTTCCCGCGGCCGGTTCCATCGACGAGAGCGGCAGCTTCGACCTGGAGTTCTCGGCGCGACACGGTGGCAACTAGGGGCCGAAGCAGGAACCGGTCGGAGTGCATTCAGGGGCCCTGACTCCGGGTGACGTGAGCGTCGTGATGGCCTAGACTCGAGTTCTCGCCCCGGAGACGCTCGTGTCGCATGATGATCTGACCGAAGTCCTGCACCGATTCCACGCGGGCGATCCCGCCGCGCACGACGAGCTGCTCGCCAAGCTCTACGACGAGCTGCGATCTCTCGCGCGACGGCGCTTCGCGGCCGAGCGCGGCGATCACACGCTGCAGAGTACGGCACTGGTGCACGAGGCCTGGATCCGACTCGTCGACCAGACGCGCGTGCAGTGGCAGAACCGTGCACACTTCCTCGCCGTGGCGTCGCAGGCCATGCGCCGGATCCTGGTCGACCACGCGCGACGAGCGCGCAGCGAGAAGCGAGGGGGAGATGCGCCGGTTCTCTCGCTGACGGCGGCCGAGAACGTGTCCGTGTCGCAGGAACCGGTCGACGTTCTCGATCTCGAACAGGCTCTCGTCGAGTTGGCTGCCGAGCACCCGGATCATGCGACCATCGTCGAGATGCGTTTCTTCGGTGGCATGACGGCAAGAGAGGTCGCCGAAGCGCAGGGCGTCACCGAGCGGACGGCCGAACGTAGGTGGCGCTTCGCCCGCGCCTGGCTCTACCGACGACTCGAAGGCGAGGATCCGCCCGAAGGCGAGACGCCCTCACCAGCGTGATGCGACGTCGGCCGGGGGCATGCGCCCGGACCGCGCGTAGTGGTCGCGAAGCTGTTCGACCACCAGAGCGGTGGAGTCGGAGTCGGGTCCGCGTGAGGAGTCCAGCACGGGCAGCGCCGCCAACAGATCCGCTTCGGCGGCGTCGAATCGTCCGAGTTGCGAGTGTGCGCCTCCGCGGATCGCGCGGCCCATCGCGACCCGCCAGTGTTCGGCGCCCCAGTACTTCGTGCGCAGGCGCACGCATTCGTCGGCCGTCTCGAATGCGGCCTCGCGGTCACCGGCCAGAAGATGGTTCGTGGCCACGTTGCCCAGGACGATCGCGACCCACACGTGGTCTTCGCCCAGGGCCGCGCGGTAGGCCGACAGGGCTTCGTCGAACAGAGCGGCTGCTTCGTCGTAGCGGCCGGCCTTGCGCAGGCAGTTGGCCAGGTTGTTGGCGAAGGTCCCCGTCTGACGGTGTTCGGAACCGAAGGTCGCGCGAGCGCTCTCGAGGGCCCTGCGGTAGAGCGGTTCGGCTTCGTCCAGCCGGCCTTGCTCCTCCAGGGACCCCGCCCATTCGTCACGGACCGAAGCGAGCATCGCATGATCGTCTTCCAGCACGTCTTCGAATCGATCGTGGGCGCGTCGGAAAAGTGAATCCGCAGCGTCGAAGGACTTCATCCGCCGCAGGACCGATGCGCGGAGCTGGTAGTTGTTCGCTTCGATCAGCGCGCCCGGATGGGTCCGCTCGACGATCTCCGCGGCGACGGCCAACACCGAGTCGGCGCGTTCGTACTCCTGACGGTTGAAGGTGAGGAAGATCCCGATTCCGCCGAGGGTCGTGATCCTTCGCTCTTCTTCTCCCGCTGTCGCAAAGAGGCGGTCGGCTTCGAGATAGAGCTCGTAAGCGTGGTCCATCTCGTGGCGTGCCTCGAGCGACTTGGCCAGGTAGAACCGTGCCCGCGCGGCGGCGACCGTATCCGGGCGCGCGTCGGCACGTGCGATCGCCGATTCCAGAACGGTCACGGCTTCGGGTTCTCGGCCGGATTCGAAGAGCAGGCGGCCGTAGTCGACGGCGCGTTCGAGATCGCTCGTGGCGTCGAGGGCCAGTGCGCGTTCGAGGTGGTTCTCCGCATCCTCGAACTCGGCGAGGCTCATGTAGGCGCGACCGAGCGTGTGGTGCAATGCGGCGGCCACCGCGGGGCGCCGGGCCAGATCGTCGTCGATCCGTTCGCCGGCATCGCGGAGCAGCCGGCGCATCAACGTCGTGTCGTCGCCCTGCGCGATCGAAGGATCGATCGACGCGAACACCTCCTGCAGGAATCCCGATACGGTCTCCGCCGTTTCGCGCTCGGTCTCGGCGACGTCCTGCGCACGCTGTGCGCGAAGGTAGAGAGACGTGCTGAAGACCGTTGCGCCGATCAGCGCGAGCGCGACCATGGCCGTCGCCCCGACGGCCAGGGCGTTCCGCCGAAGGAACATGCGTGTGCGGTAGGCCAACGAGTCGGGGCGAGCCTGAACGGGTCGGCCCTGGAGGTGACGTCGGAGGTCTTCGGCGAGTTCGTCGACCGATCCGTAGCGTCGGCTGGGCTCCTTGCGCAGCGACTGCAGGACGATCGCATCGAGGTCCCCACGCAGGCTCCGCCGGAATTCCGCGACGTCCAGACCCGGGACCGTGCCGGTCCCGCGCGCGACCACCGCGCTGGGCGGTCGGGGTTCGGTCCGCAGCACGCGTCGTTCGATGTCGTCGAACTCGCCTGTTTCGTTGGCATAGGGCGAGCGCCCCGTCAGCAGTTCGTACAGGACGACCCCCAGCGAATACACGTCGCTGGCCGTCGTCACGGGTTCACCGCGCATCTGTTCCGGGCTTCCGTAGCGCGGCGAAAGCAGGCGGACGTGCGTGGCGGTGGCCTGCGTGTCGAGTTCGTCCGGGTCGAGGACCTTGGCGATACCGAAATCCAGCAGCTTCACCGTGCCGTCGTCGGTGACGAAGACGTTGCTCGGCTTGAGGTCACGGTGCACGACGAGGTTGCGGTGGGCGTGCTGGACCGCCGCGCACACGTCGAGGAAGAGCTCGATGCGCGCGCGCGGCCGCAGGTGCTCGTGTTCGCAGTGTTCGTCGATCGGGCGCCCGTCGACGAATTCCATGGCCAGCCAAGGGCGTCCGTCGTCGGTGGATCCGCCGTCGACCAGTCGCGCGATGTATGGATGTTCGAGGCGCGCGAGGAGTCGTCGCTCGCGACGGAAACGTGCAAGGAGATCCTCGGTGTCCATTCCGCGCCGGATGATCTTGATCGCTACGCGTTGTTCGAAGTCGCCTTCGAGTCGCCGACCGCTGAAGACGGTTCCCATGCCCCCGCGGCCGATCACCGCGTCGATCTGGTAGGACCCGACGCGGCGGCCCAGGTCGACGTGTGATGCGTCGTCCGGCGGCGTTTCACCGAGCGTTTCCTGAACCAATGGTGGTGCGTCGAGGAATCCCTCGGCGGAGGCATCGGCCGCGAGAAGGGCCAGGACCTCGGCCTCGAGGGCTTGGTTGCCTGCGCAAGCGGTGGCGACGAAGGCGTCGCGCTCGCCCCCCGCGAGGTCGAGAGCCGCTTCGAAGATCGAAGCCGCGGACTGTTGCTGCGAATCGGACACGCGAGCGCTCCGGGCTCGGGAACAGGAACGTCGAGTCTATCGGAAGACTTCGGAGAATTCAGGGACAAGTCGGGGACGGTCACTCGGAATTCATGCGTGTGTCCGATGCGCCGGACACGCTCGGCTTCGTCGTGCCGGCGATCGCGCGCCGGCCTGATTCGAGGGCGAGGACGCAGGATTCGCGCTCCATTCGGGACTTCGTCTCGCGCAGGCGGCGCGTGCGTATCCGCTTCATCGGACGGCATCCACTTTCGCCGTCCAAGAGTGTCCCGTTGGCGAGACACGCGGGCGATCGCACTCGATCGTCGTTTCGAGCCCGATTCAAGGAGGCATCGGGAGATCGGCGTCGTCGTCACGACCGTCGACCTCGTGTCGTCGCACGTGATCCGGTTTCCACAGCGTGATGTGTACGGCGGGCCGGACACCGTCCCGACCGCGGGGCGGGTGTTGACTGTCGGGTGGACGCTGCGGAGGTCGAAGACCGAAAAACACAGATTCCGAATCGACGTGTTTGCAATGGGTTGCTGCGAACGGTCGGGCGTTCGCGCCAGCCGCGGGGACGTATGGCCCCGTCCTCGCAATGGCGTGTGGTCGGGAGGCCGGATCCTCCGTAGGTCGCAGGTCGAGGTCTTGGGGCTGTCTAATGGGAGGCGGGCGGCTCAAGGACAACGACGGACCGAGGAACGATCCGGTCTCCCGTCCATGCTTCGGCACGTTACGTGGAGGCGCCCCACCGGATTCGGTGGGGCGTTTTCGCGTGATGTCGCGAATGCTCTTCGAGGAGGCACGGCAGTCCTCACGATCGAGCGTGTCCCGCGCACCGGGCAAAGTCCCGATCTCCGGGCACGCAGCGGCCGACGTGGGGTCACCGTTCGTCTCGCGCCTGGCCAAAAGCAGATCCGCAACTGATTGTCGTCTCGCGACTTGAAGGCGCGCGCCGACGATTCCGCATTGCGTCCGAGCGAATGGCCCCGACTTCGCAATGGCGTGCGGCCGGGAGGCCGGATCCTCCGCAGGTCGTAGGCCGAGGTCTGGGGGCCGTCTAATGGGAGGCGGGTGGCTCGAGGATCCCGGTGGGCCGAGGAATGATCCGGTCTCCCGCTTCCGCTTCATGCGAGCGAGGGGTGGCGCCCCACCGGGTGCGGTGGGGCGCTTTCGCGAACGAGCCACAGTCGATCGGGTCAGACAACCGAAGCCGGCTCCTCCGACTCACCGAACAACGCACCCACGACGGGGATCTCGCGACGGCGCACCCAGCTCACGGTCGATCCAGCGAGTAGACCGACGACGGCCATCGTGAACAG
>JGI12109J20283_10828051_pt1 | contig 14740 bp, 15 predicted proteins | sample ElkSlonscriptome_12_FD_20283 | JGI IMG/M metagenome (IMG submission 20283) | reverse complement strand
CGAAAACGCCCTGTCGTTTCTCGCAAACCCCTATAATATATGGGAAAATGGCACATTCACTGACCACCCCAATGTGCTCAAACCGTCCTTCGCAAGCAAGCTGAAATACAGCCACAACGAAAGACGTCGAACACCTGAAACCTCTATGCCGTTCAAGGTCTTAGGAAGATTTTGGGATGATGAGAGGGAAATGGCGCACCCGACAGGATTCGAACCTGTGGCCTCTGCCTTCGGAGGGCAGCGCTCTATCCAGCTGAGCTACGGGTGCATGCGCGTGTTGCAGGGCTTTTCAGGCGTTCTTTGCCGCTTAGCAAGCGAATTTCGGCGCCGCTACCCTTATTCGCTTAGGCTCCTGATGATCCGATCGAGTTTTCCGCGCCAGGAGTAAAGTGCTGCTGCGGCGCAGACGTTTAACGGTCCGGAAAGGCCGATGGCCTATTGCGGTGAGGTAATGTCAGCACTTCCACCCCAACAATCGCGCGTTATGGGCCGGATCGCAGGGCAAAACGGCCCGCGAGACTCCGATAGTTCGCTGGCTTCGAAATGGCGCCGTCTTCATCGGCAGGCTGAACGCCTGGCGATGCTGGCCGAGCTCTCGCCAGAGCCGCTGGCAGATTCTCTTGCCGACTTCCCAATCGTGATTGACCAAAGCGGCGAAGTGCAACGGCATCTGGCGATGCAGGGCATTGACGATATCGAGGCGATGCTGCGGCCGGGCATGGCGGCGCTCGAAGCGATGCGGCAACGAAAAGCGTCGGCCAAGGTCCCTGCGCTGGCTCTGTGGCGTGAGTTCTATAAGGCCCGTCGCAGCGTCATGGAACTTTCGCAGACGCACCCCGCCTGATGGCTGCCTGATGGCTGCTTGCCACTGGCGGCGCTTGGTATCCCGAGCGGCTGGCATTGACGACCGTTGACTGAGTTCGTGTTTTGTTCCAGTCCCGGCTTATGGACGACCCAATCACCACTCTTTCCGATTCGCGCATGCCTCGATCCGCTTCGCCAAGCGCGTCCGATGTGGCGCGCGGTGTGAGGCGCCTGTTCGCCCGCAACGATATCTGGTGCTTGCCCGAGGTCCCGTTGAGAAACGGACGGCGGGCAGATTTGATGGGTATCGATGCCAAGGGTCTGATCATTATCGTGGAGATCAAGGTAGCGCGAAGCGATCTTCTGGGTGATGCGAAGTGGCCTGATTATCTGGACTTTTGTGACAGGTTTTTCTGGGCTGTCCCGCCCGATCTTGATCGCGGCCCGCTCGAAACCGAGGCATTCCGCGCGCAGGAAACCGGCGTGATTGTTGCTGACGGCTATGACGCAGAGATTGTGCGGCAAGCCTCTCGCACACGGCTAGCCGCGGCGCGTCGCAAGGCTGAAATCGAACGGCTCGCCCGTCATGCCATGCGGCGCAACACCGGGCTTGCCGATCCGCATTGCGCAGACTTCGATACTGCCGGGTGACGCCGGCCGGATTTATCGGCGAGCGGATCGGGATTGCAGCTTGGCTAAATCTTCGAAACGCAATCATTTTGTTGCTCTATCGCGTCTTTGCATTGCATAGATGACGCGTGAAAGCACCGGCGACATGATCCCTGGCGATACGCCCATCTGGCTCGCCGCCATTATCGGCGGGTTCGCAATGAGCATGATGGTCGCGTTGCGCTATGTCATCGCCAGCGGCAGCTTTGCCTGGCTAACCCATCTTTTGCGCCCCGGTCTTTACCAAGGCCTCGGCCCGCAAATCCGGCGCGAAATAGGATGGTCAATGATCTCCGCTTTCATTTATGGCGCGCCTGTGGGGCTGATCATCTGGGGGTGGAGGCACCACGGCTGGACTCTCATTTACACCGACTGGACAACCTACTCGCTGTGGTATCTGCCGCTTTCGGTTCTGCTTTTCCTGTTCATCCAGGATAGCTGGTTTTACTGGAGCCACCGTGCGATGCATATCCCGCGGCTGTTCCGGATCGCCCACAGCGTGCATCACGCCAGCCGGCCGCCCACCGCCTGGACGGCGATGAGCTTCCATCCTCTCGAGGCCATCACGGGCGCGGTTGTTCTGCCGCTGCTTGTTTTCATCATCCCCATCCATATCGCGATGATTGGCGTCGTGCTAACCATCGCGACGGTGATGGGCGTGATCAATCACATGGGCTGGGAGATACTCCCGCGCACGGCTGTTCACCCCGTGTTGGGGAAATGGCTGATAACCGCCAGCCATCACGAACGCCATCATGAGGAATATCGATGCAATTTCGGCCTGTATTTCCGCTTTTGGGATCGGCTTTGCGGGACGGATCGCGGCCTTTCGCAGCGATTGGTTGCCGACACCGCGGAGCATCGTTTGAGCGAGGCAGGGCCGGCAAAGATGTCCCGACCGTGATGGCGCCTGTTAAAGCCGGTGTGGCCTTTATCTGCTTGGCCAGCGCCGCGAGCGCAGCCGTGCCGGCTGCCGCAGGCGAGGTTGTTATCACGGTGACCGAGCTGCGCTCAAACAAAGGCGTCGTGCGGGCCTGTATGACAACGAAAGAGAAGATCTTTCCCAAATGCCGCAAGGACCCCGCCTCGTATCGCGCGGTGGTGCCAGCGGGCAAGAAGATCACCATCCGGTTTGCCGGCGTTGAGCCAGGCGATTATGCCATCGCGCTGCTGCACGATGAAAACAATGACGGCAAAGCCAACCGGGCTTTGGGGATGATGCCCAAGGAGGGTTACGGCTTTTCGCGCGATGCGAAAGTTCGCATGGGGCCTCCCAAGTTCGAGGATGCGGTTTTCACGCACGAAGACAACGATCAGGATCTTTCGATCACCATGCGGTATTTCCTTTAGCGTGATGGCGTCGAAAGTCTCGTCCAACGGGGCACAGCCAAGCTCCGGCTAGGCAAAAATCTGGACGAATACTGCGCGGCCCGCACCGGGATTTTCCGCAAATCTGAAAAAAAGAATACAAAGAACCGCAGCTTAACGCGATGTTTACCACGCGCGGCCAAACCAGACTGAGACTAGATGTAACAAGGGGCTCAGATTGGCCATGGATACGCTGCGGGGCACATTCGGATCGGGAGACGATGCCGAGCGTCGGGATTTCGATGACAGCGATGGACTGGACACCGATTCTCGCGGCGAGGAAGCATCCCGCGATCTGCCGCCGGCTGCCATCGGACAGGATGAGCGCCGAATGCAGGTGCGCGCCTACAACCATTGGGCGGGGCTGCTGGGTGAGCGCGCATATCCCTCGATCGAAGATCTCGAACCGCAAAACCTGCCAGATTTCGGGCCCTATTCCGTGCTGCTCGATTTTTCCGCAGGGATCGAGGATCCCGACATCCATTATCTTGGCGACGCACTGGCCGAAGAATGCGGGGCAAACGCCGGGATTAAGCGTCTCTCCGATGTTCCCGCACGATCATTGCTGAGCCGGATCACCGATCACTATCTGCAGATTATGGCCAATGAGGCCCCGATTGGCTTTGAAGCGGAATTCGTCAACCAGCGCGGCGCATCCATCCTGTATCGCGGTATTCTCCTGCCATTTTCCAGCGATGATGAAAGCATCGATTTTATCTATGGAGTGATCAACTGGAAGGAAATGGCAGACCCTGCAACCGCGGATGAATTGCTGCTCGAAATCGATCAGGCGCTCGAAGCCGACGAAGAAGCGCTCGCCCCGCAAGCGCGCCAGCCCGATACGATCGCCGACTGGGCCGATTCGCCAGCAAGCGAAGCGGCTGACAGCGCCGTATCGCCCTTCATCACGCCGCCCGCAGACATGCTGAGTGATGGGTTTGATGAGGAACATTTTGGCCCATCCCCGTCCCCGTCGCCATCCCCGTCGCCAGCAGAAGAGACCCTGCCCGATTTCAATCAGTACGGCCTCGATGGTTTTGATGATGAAGACGAGGACTATGACGAGGAAGCGGGTGACGACAGCGCAGCATCCTACAGCTTTGCCTCGCTTGCCGACTATATCGATGCGCCGTCCAAGAAGGCAGTTGATCTGGACGCGGAGAAATTCGATCCGTCCGATTACAGCGTAGAAGACGCAACAACATACCATTTGTCGCACGGCGAAGCGGACGAAGCCGCTACTGCACAAGAAGAGGAAAGCGGACAGGCTGAGCCTTCCGTTGCCCAAGCACCGATCCCGGCCGAGTATGAACCGATCGACGATGAACCGGTCGAGCATGCGCCAGCCCCCCTGCACTGGCCAGAAGAGACCCCTGCCAAAACTGCTGCCGAGACTGCCGTCGAGGCAGACGGCGATAGTGCAGCCGACCAGCTGCGCACGCCTGATCCGGATGCCGGCCTGTCCGCCTGGCTCGCCTCCGCACGCGAGCTCGCGCGCAATGCCCGCGCCACGGAAGACCGCAGCCGACAGGCGCTCTATGCCGCCGTCAGCCGCGCCTATGATTTCTCGCTCGCAGCACAGACTTTGCCCGAAGAGTTTGACGCGCTGGTAGAAAAGAGCGGGATGAGCGTGCAGGAACGCGCACCAATGACACCGGTGGTCAAACTGGTCTTTGGCACCGATTATGACAAAACGCGCCTCACCGAATACGCGACCGTGCTCAGCCACGCGCACCGCATCGAGCTGGCCCGCGGCAAGCTGGCCGATTTCCTTGCCGAGGCCGAAGGCGGGCTAAAAGGCGTCGTCAGCACAGAAAGGCGCCTGCGCCGCGAGGAAAGCGGCGAGGACGCCGAGGAAAAAGCCGAACAGGTGCGCGATGCTTTAGCGAGCAAATTGCGCGAACTCGAAGCGCTTGGCCTTGATGCCATTTCGAATGAGGGGCCCGAATTTGCGCTTGTCATGGTGCGCCGTGATGGGGTGCGCGGCCCGGTTGTTCTCGGCGAGATCAGCGATGATGTGCCAATGATCGAACGCGCCGCGCGCAAACTGGTTGGTTAAGCAACCAACATGCGCCTAAGGCCCGTGTCCGGCAGCAGGCCGGGCAGGAGTTTTTGATGGTGCGTATACTGGTTTGGGCGCTGGGCGCGCTTGTTGTGCTTGCGATCATTGGCGGCATCGCTTTGCAGATCGCCATTGCCCGCAACGGGCCGGCGGTTCTGTCAGCGATTGACGGGCTGGCGGGCGGAAGCCGCGGCGCGAGGCTGCTGGCTGAGGCATCAACAAGCGATCATCCTTCGCAAAAACTGCTGGTGTGGGGCCCCGACGGGCTGGATGCGACCGGTGCCACCCCTCGCCCGGTTTTGATATTCGCCCATGGGGGAAGCTGGCGCTCTGGCGATCCGGATGATTATGCTTTTATCGCGCGCGCTTTCGTGCCGCAGGGGTTCGTGGTGGTCCTTGCGGGCTATCGGCTCGTCAAGGATGGCGCGAGCGATGGCGTTTACCCGGCGATGTTGAAGGATACAGCGGCTGTCATCGCGTGGACGCACGCGAATATTGCAGCCCATGGCGGCGACCCTGAACGCATCGTCCTCGCCGGCCATTCGGCGGGCGCCTATAATGTGATGATGGCAGGTATGGAGGAGCGCTGGCTGTCCGATGCACAGGTACCGGCAGAGGTGATACGGGGCGTGATCGGGCTTTCGGGGCCGTATGATTTCTATCCGTTCGATAGCGAATCGACCATTGCCGCGTTCGGCCCTGCGCCTGACCCTGAGGCAACACAGGTGTTCAATCACGTGCGCGGCGATGCACCGCCTGTGCTGTTAATCCATGGCGGCAAGGATACGCTGGTGCGCCCGCGAAACTCGATTGAGCTTGCAAAACTCGTCAAAACGGCGGGCGGCGAGGCAGAGCTGATCGTGAAAGACCAAATGGAGCACAATGATCCGCTGATTGCGCTTGCAGCCCCCTGGCGCAGGCGCCGCGATATTGCTGCGGCGATCAGCAAGGCGGCGCATCAATGGACCCGCAATGCCCCGCCCCCCACGCTGCGCATGAAGCAGGGCGCGAATTCAGAGTAGAACCCGGCGCCGCAACGGACATTTGACAATTCGCGACGCGCTTTCAGTTTAAGTTCAGGAGCCAAAGCGCTACACCCTGCACCATGCGCGCATTGCCCTCCAATTTATCCGGTCAATCTTTTCGATTCCTACTGGGTTTCCTCGCCGCTGTGGCGATCACACTTGCGCTCGCCATCGAACCTGTCGGCGCGCAAAGCCGGCTGCGCGATGCCGAAACCGAAGAATTGCTTGCCGACATGATGGCTCCGCTGGTCGAAGCCAGCGAGTTGGAGCCGGGCAATGTCGAAGTTGTCCTCATCAATGACAATTCGATCAACGCTTTCGTTGCGGGCGGGCAGGTTGTGTATGTGCATTCGGGCCTGATCAACGCCGCTGAAACCGCCAACGAAGTGCAAGGCGTACTCGCACACGAGCTGGGCCATATCACCGCAGGCCATGTGACGCGGTTTGAAGAACGCACCAAGGGGATGCAGGGGATGACTCTGCTTTCGCTGCTCGCTGGCGTGGGCGCTGCGCTGGCTGGCGCTCCGCCCGAGGCGGCGATGGGTGCATTTGGCCTGGGCATGCAGGCTGGCATGAACAGTTTCCTGAGCTTCAACCGCAATCAGGAAGCTGCGACCGATCAGGCAGGGGTGCGATATCTCAAGGGCGCGGGGATTTCGGGGCGTGGAATGCTGTCCTTCTTCGAACGTCTGCGCAATTTCGAGATCCGTCGCGGCTACAGCCAGGCGGACGAAGCTGCCTATGGCCGCACCCACCCGCTTTCGGGAGATCGTATCCAGTTTCTGCGCGGACAGTTGGAGAGCGATCCGGCGTGGGATGCACCCGTCGATGCGCAATTGCAGGAACGCTTTTCACAGGTGCGCGCCAAGCTGTTCGGATACCTCGCCGAGCCTCGGCAAGTGCTCAACCAGTACCCGCCCAGCGATACCAGTCTTGCGGGCTATTATGCGCGCGCTTACGCATTCCACAAGGATGCGCAGGTGCAAAATGCGCTGGACGCAGCCGATGTGCTGCTCGCCAGCAATCCCGACAATCCCTATTATCTTGAGCTTCAAGGCCAGATCCTGCTCGAATCGGGCCGACCGCAGCAAGCGCTTGAACCCCTGCGCAAAGCGACCCGGCTGACGCGCAACCAACCGCTGATTGCCTCCATGTTCGGTCACGCGCTGATCGCCACCGAGGATGAAAGCAATTATGACGAAGCCGAGCGTGTTTTGCGCGCAGCTGTGGCGCGGGACCGGTTCAATCCGTTTGCATGGTATCAGCTTGGCGTTGTCTACTCCGCGCGCGGTGACATTCCACGCGCACGGCTTGCCAGCGCCGAACAACAGGTGATGAACCGCGCCTATCCCGCAGCCTTGCGCAGCGCGCGCGCCGCCGAAGCAGGGCTGCCGCGCGGTTCTCCGGACTGGATCCGCGCGCAGGATATCGCGCTTGAAGCCCGCTCGGCGCTTGAGCGCCTGCGCGACAGCCGCTGATGCCTCGCTAACGGCGCGCTGGCATCATCTCACCTGCCCCGCTAGAGCCGCGAGAACCATGACAAAGCAATCACCCATACGCGCCACATATACGTCCATCCTGACAGCGATCATCGCGCTGGTTTTCGGCTTTCTGGGCGCTGGCGCGTGGTCCCTTTCGGGCTTTGGCGATAAGGCGACGCGCAATTATCTGATTGAAAACCCTGAAGTGCTTCAGGAAATGGCCGAGGCATTGCAGGCGCGTGAACAATCGCAGCGGCTTGCCCGGGCAGGTGATGCGGTGTTTGAGGCGTTTCCAGGCGCTGTGCTTGGCAATCCTCAAGGCTCGAAAGTGCTGGTGGAATTTACCGATTACAATTGCCCCTATTGCGAGGCGAGCCTTGCCGATGTTGCCCAATTGGTTTCTGAAGACCCCAATCTCAAAGTGGTCGTGCGCGAATGGCCGATCTTCGAGGGGTCCGATATTGCATCGCGCATGGCTCTGGCTGCGGCGCGGCAGGGCAAATATCGCGCGTTTCATGAAAAGATGTTCGCGCTTGGCCCCGCCACTCCTGAAACGGTTGAGCAGGCGGCAAGGCTTGTCGGCCTTGATATGGAGCGCGCGACTGCAGATGCGATCAGCGATGAAGTGACAGCCGAACTCGCGCGCAATCAGGACCTTGCACGCGCCATCGGTTTCACCGGCACGCCTGCCTGGGTTACAGGAGACAAGGCAATAGGGGGCGCTGTGGGCTATGACGGGCTGAAAGATGCGCTGGAGACAGCCGGCCCGCGACCCGATCCCGAAAGCGCCGCTGCGAACAGCTGATGATGGCCGCCGCGCGCATCCTTGGGCTTGCTGCGCTGGGGTTATGGGCCGCGCCCCTGCCTGCTGGCGCTCAAAGCCTGTCACAGATAAACCTGCCAGCCGAACGCGCCGCGATCGAAGGGTTTCAGGATCTTGATCAGCGCCTACAGAATATCGGCTGGAAAATGGTGCGCGGCAATGCGCGGTTTTGTGATCGAGTCATCGGGTCTGTGGGCCTCCAATTGCAGGATATTGCCAGCTACGGCCGGCCCGATATCGCCAAGGCCGCGCTTGGCCTTGAGGGGGCCTTTGCGGTGCAAACCGCGGCTGCCGGTTCGCCCGCCGCGCTTTCGGGCACGTTTGCGCGCAATCGCGAGATAACGCGGATCGAAAACGATGATCCCAATCAGTGGAAAGCAGGCAAACGCATGGATTGGGAGCGCCTGACACGGGTGCATGACCGGATCGATGCAGCGCTCAAGAACAAGGGCGCTGTGACCTTCCGCTTTCTTGATGGCGTCACCCGGACACTGAAACCCGTGCCGGTATGCGCCACGCGTTTTGAACTTCTGGGCGAATCGAAAACAGCTGTGTCCGATGGAGGCCGCGTGGTGATCGGAACGCGCTTTCCCGGCTTTGGGTGGGAAGATGACGCGGAATTTGCAGGCGTCGTTGCCCATGAACTTGCGCACAATCTGCTTGGCCACCGCGCCTGGCTTAAACGCAACAAGCGCTCCAACAGCCATATCCGCAAGACAGAACGCGAAGCAGACCGGCTGATGCCGTGGTTGCTGGCCAATGCCGGCTATGATCCTGAGGCCGCTTATCGCTTCATGGTGCGCTGGGGAAAACGCCACGATCCCGGCCTGCTGCGCAGCTGGGCTTATGAAGGCTGGGACGAACGCGCCGAACATATTGCTGCCGAACTTCCGCTGATCGCGGACCTGATCAAACGGGAGGGCCATGCCGACTGGTCGCGCCATTTCCGGCGCGAGATCGATCCGAATAAGGGTCTCAAAAAAGGGCGCGGCGGTTGAGATAGCAGCTCTGGTCGGTCTTTTGCACCCTTGCATAGCTGATCGGGCCGTGCGGCAAATGCCTCTGCCACATGCGCAAAAAATCGGCTAAGGCCAATGGCACTATGCCGCGCACAATGCCCATGCTGCCAATCCAGCCAGCGCCGTTCTTCGCGAGCAAGAACCGCGCCTTCTGGAATTTGCAGCTGGCAGGGTGGGGCGGTGTGTTCCTGCTTCGCGCCGTGACAGCAATCACCAATGGCCTGCCATGGGATTATCTGGTGTTGATCCTTGCCACCACGATCACGGGGTTTTCGATCAGCCTTGTGCTCTCTGTGGTTTATCGCCAGCTGATCGGGCGCAAGCCGCAGGTTACCTGGGGGATCACCGCGCTGGTGCTGATGGTGGCAGTGATTGTGTACGGATCTGTCGATGCGTGGGCGCAAAGCATCTATTATGCCGGTACGCGCGATGCGACGTTTGCCCAACGCTTCATCGGCCTGTCGTTCATTCCGCTGACATTGCTCGGCGGCTGGAGCGCGCTTTATTACGCGATCAATTTCTTTCTGACGGTTGAGCGGCAGGTTGACAGGCTAGAGCGGCTCGAAGCGCAGGCAACCGCCGCGCAGTTGGCAATGCTGCGGTATCAGCTCAATCCGCATTTCCTGTTCAACACGCTGAATTCGATCAGCACGCTGGTGCTGCTGAAGCAGACCGAAGCGGCCAATGCTATGCTCACGCGGCTTTCAAGCTTTCTGCGACACACGCTGATCACCCAGCCCGGCAGCCAGGTAACACTCGAACAGGAAGTGGAGACGCTGCAACTCTATCTCGACATCGAGCGCATGCGCTTTGAAGAGCGGCTGCGGACCCATTTCGAGATTGATGGCGCTGCAATGTCGGCCAGATTGCCTTCGATGTTGCTACAGCCGCTGATCGAAAACTCGGTCAAATATGCGGTGGGGGCGCAAGAGGAAGGAGCGCGAATTGTCCTGACCGCGCGCGTTATCGGTCAGCGTTTGCGCATCAGTGTCGAAGATAGCGGCCCCGGCGCTGATTTGCCGGTCGATCCCACACGCACAGGCGGCCCCGTTTCCACCGGTGTTGGGCTTGCCAACATTCGCAACCGGCTGGAGCAGGCCTACGGCGCTGCCCATTTTTTCGAAACCCGCTCGCCGCCTGGCGGAGGGTTTGTCGTGTTGATCGAAATTCCCTTCATTTCATCGCGTGAGACAGATCCACAGGCCGAAAGCGTAAGCGAGGGTTCAGATAGCCCCTCCCATGAGGCCATCTCGCAAGTGCCCGATCGCCCGGATCGCGGCATCTCCCGGCCCGCTGACGGCTCCTCAGGCGAACCCCCATTCTCCCCCCACCCCGCATTGGGATCATAGACCATGACAATTCGCACAATCCTCGTCGACGATGAGAAACTCGCCATTCAGGGGCTGCAATTGCGGCTTGAACCATTTGAAGATGTCGAAATTATCGACACCTGCTCCAATGGCAGGGAAGCGATCCGCACAATCAAGACCGAAAAGCCCGATCTGGTTTTTCTGGATATCCAGATGCCCGGCTTTGATGGCTTCAGCGTGGTGAAGGGCGTGATGGAAATCGAGCCTCCGCTGTTCGTGTTTGTCACCGCTTATGAAGAGCACGCCATCCGCGCATTCGAAGCCAATGCTGTCAATTATCTGATGAAGCCTGTGGATGCCGACAAACTTGCAGATACGATCGAGCGCGTGCGCCAGCGTCTCGCCGAGCGGAAATCGAGCGAGGATGCGGACAAGCTGCTGGGCGTTTTGTCCGAAGTGGCGCCCGAGCGCGCAGCCGAGTTTGGTGGCACCGATGCTGACAGCGACACCGCCGAGCGGTTTGAAAAAATCATCAATGTGAAGGACCGCGGCCAGATCTTCCGGGTCGAGGTTGATACGATCGAGCGGATCGAGGCGGCGGGCGATTACATGATCATCTCCACCGCCGACAATTCGCTGGTTTTGCGCGAGACGATGAAAGATCTTGAGCGCCGGCTTGATCCGCGCAAATTCCAGCGTGTGCACCGCAGCACCATCGTCAATCTCGATCTGGTGCGCCAGGTCAAGCCGCACACCAATGGCGAATGCTTCCTGGTTCTGGACAGCAGCCAGGAAGTGAAAGTTTCGCGCAGCTATCGCGATGTGGTCGCGCGCTTTGTGCACTGATGTAAGCGCGCACCCTTCCGGGCGAACATCTCGCTAGACGCGCAGCATAGCCGCGCGCCGCCAGTCGGCCTTGCCCTCGCTGCGCGAGCGTCTATGCGTGCGACATGACCTTCACATTGCCCGGCTTCGATCTTGACGAATTTGTCCGCACCACACTCGCCGAAGATCTGGGCGAAGGTCTGGACGGGGGCGGGCGCGACGTGACCTCGCACAGCGTTATTCCAGCCGATGCACGCTTTTCAGGCGTGATGGACAGCCGCGATGCGATCATCGTTGCCGGATTGCCCGTGGCCGAGGCGTTTTTCCGCCACCTTGACCCTGAAGCCGAAATCGAAGCGCTTGTAAAAGAAGGCGAGCCGGTTGCCCCGGGAAGCGATCTGATGCGGATGTCAGGCAGGGCCCGCGCCATGCTGACCGCTGAACGCAGCGCTCTCAACATCGTGCAGCACCTGTCAGGCATTGCCTCGCTCACCCGCGATTACGTGGCAGCGATGCGTGTGGGCAGCGCAACGTGCGAATTGCTCGATACCCGCAAGACCCTGCCCGGATTGCGCGCGCTGGAGAAATATGCCGTGCGCATGGGCGGCGGGCAAAACCACCGGATGGGCCTGTGGGATGCAGCGATGATCAAGGACAACCACGTAGCGGTTGCCGGCAGCGTTGGCGAAGCGGTGCGGCGCGCGGCTGAGGCAGGCGTTAACCCGATCATCTGCGAGGTAGACCGGCTCGACCAGATCGAGCCTGCGCTGGAAGCGGGCGCGCATCACCTGCTGCTCGACAATATGTCTCCCATCATGCTGAAACAGGCGGTGGAGCTGGTCGCAGGCCGCGCGAGGACAGAGGCAAGCGGCGGCATCAATCTCGATACGATTGCAGACAAGGCGGCGAGCGGGGTGGATTACTGCTCGGTCGGCAGGCTTACCCAAAGTGCGCCTGCTGCCGATGTCGGGCTGGATTTTACGCCGTTGTGAAGGTGGCGAGGGGTCCGAGGCCGTGGACGATCCACGTCTTTGCGATCATCACGCTCGCAATCGGGCTCTGGAGCCTCATCGAAGTGCTGCTGGATCTGGATTTTCACACCCGCATCATGGAGCGCCGCCTACCCCAGATCGCGTGGAGCGAGGATTTCACCATCGTATTCGCCTCGGCGCGCTTCACGATCGTGTGCATTCCGGTGGTAGCGATCTGGGGTTTCGCAAATCGCATCGCCCGGTGGCTGGTCTTTGTGATGACCGGATATGGGTTATTCATTTTCCTGCGCAGCTTCCTCGATATCCTGCCGACGGGCGGGCTGGATGGCTGGCTCTATTACAATTGGCCGTCTCATCTCTCGACCATCCTGTTGACCCTCGGCACAGGCCTCCTCTTCACGCAGCAATCAAACCTATGGTTCCGTTCAAAGCGGACCGAACAGCAAAGGGAGGCGGATCTTGTGGCGTTTGAATAGCCTTGCAGCGCTGCTTGCACTTGCCTTGCCCGCTGCCGCGCCGATGCCGCTCTGGGCGCAAGCCTATCAATGCCGCGCGCCGCTTATCTCCAGCGTCCCGCAGATCACGCCCGACAGCAAACCGCGCAAAGTGCCCGTCACCGGCTACACGCTTGCGCTCAGCTGGAGCCCGGAGTTTTGCAAGCCGCGCAAAAGCTCGCCTTCGCACCGCGTGCAATGTTCGGGCGATAATGGTCGCTTTGGCATGGTTGTCCACGGGCTGTGGCCAGACGGGCAGCGCACTTGGCCGCAATGGTGCCGCCAGCAAAACCGGCTGACGCCCGCCGAACTGCGCAAAGCGCTGTGCATGATGCCGTCTGCGCGCCTGATCGCCCGGCAATGGGCAAAGCATGGCTCGTGCATGGTCAAGAAGCCGGAGACATATCTGGGCGTAACCCGCGTGCTGTGGGAAAGTTTGCGTATTCCCGAATATGATCGCATCAGCCGCGAAGACGGGGTGACCGCAGGCCGCATCCGCGCAGCCTTTGCCGATGCCAATCCCGGTATTGCGCGCGATGCGGTGGGGGTGAAGCTGAACGATCGCGGATGGCTCCAGGAATTGCGCATCTGCTATTCCAAACGCTTTCGCCCCACGCGCTGCAACGCGCGAACCAGAGGCGCGCGTGATGGTGTAAAGGCGAAGATCTGGCGGGGCTTGTAACAGTCTGGCCGGGGCACTAATGAGATAGTGTATCATCCACTTTCGCCGCCCCGTCTTTCCCCGTGTAATCTTGCCGAGTTTCACCCGATGACTGTTCTAGTTGCCTCCCGAGCGCGCAGCAGCCCATTGCCCGATATGATGGAACAGATCGCCGATCCCGATTGCAACCTCGCCGTGTGGGAGCGCGCGGTTCCCTTTGCGCTTGATGGCCTTCTCGCCGATTGGCCCCGGGGCCCGACCCGGCCCGATAATCTCCCCAAGGATGTGCGCTTCGTAGCCAGGGTGACGCATTTGCAATCCGCCCTTGTGAGCGAGCTTGATGCAGCTGGTTTTCCTCAAACATCTCAGCGCCGCGCCCTCATCGCCGATATCGCAGACCTCGCCACCCGCTTTGGCGCGGTGATGAACGCGGAGAGATTGCTGGTTCGCCTCGCGCTGGTCTCAACAAACAGCTGCCACAAATTTCACGCTGATTATGTCAAAGCCCGGCTGATCACGACCTATCGCGGAACCGGCACTCAATGGATTGAAGGCGAGGATGCCGCACGTCTCGCCGATACCTGCGAGCCTGCGCAGATCAACACTTTGAACGAAGGCGATGTCGGCCTGTTCAAAGGCAAAATGTGGACGCGCGAGCCTGTCATCCACCGATCGCCGCCGATCGAGGGATCGGGTGAGATGCGCCTGTTGCTGGTGCTTGACCCGGCCCCTGAGCCTGCAAGTCAAGCCGTTTAGGTCATCGGCGCTGCTGAAAGAAGCTGCGCAACAGTCGGGCCGATTCGGCTTCGCCCATCCCGGTATAGACCTCAGGACGGTGCAGGCAGGTCTCTTGCTCGAACACCCGCGCCCCGTTCTCAACACCGCCGCCCTTCGGATCGCTTGCGCCATAATAAAGCCGCGCAATGCGGGCGTGCGCAATGGCCCCGGCGCACATCACACACGGTTCAAGCGTGACGAAAAGATCGCATCCCGCCAAACGATCATCGCCAAGCCTCTCGCTCGCCATGCGGATTGCCCGCATTTCGGCATGGCCGGTGGGATCGGGCGGTGAGCGGGTGGCGTTGGCCGCCACTGCGATCACCTCGCCATGCTTGACGATGGCGGCACCCACTGGCACTTCCCCACCATCCGCAGCCTTTTTCGCGGCCTCCAGGGCAAGCATCATCGGCTCAGGCAGGGGCCAGCG
>JGI12109J20283_10106804_pt1 | contig 14744 bp, 10 predicted proteins | sample ElkSlonscriptome_12_FD_20283 | JGI IMG/M metagenome (IMG submission 20283) | reverse complement strand
GCGCCTGATGCAGCAACAGCCCGCCGGCTGGCCGTTCAGCTCGACTCCATGAATCAGGATCGCAAGCAGATAGAAGCCGGGATGAAAGAGCGCGCGCTCGCCATTGTTGACCAACTCAGTCCGGCGCAGGAGGTGACGCCGGCGGCACTGTGTCTGCATGATGCGAATTGGCATGAGGGTGTTGTCGGGCTGGTCGCCTCCCGGGTCAAGGATAGGGTGCATCGCCCGGTAATTGCTTTCGCCGTGGCCGGGGCAGGGAATGCTGCCGGGGAGCTCAAGGGCTCCGCCCGTTCTATCCACGGATTTCACATTCGCGATGCGCTGGACGCCATAGCCACGCGCAACCCCGGCTTGATCCGTAAATTCGGCGGTCATGCCATGGCGGCGGGGCTAAGTCTGGAGAAACACCGCCTGGGTGAGTTTACCGCCGCCTTCATTGCCGAGGCCGAGCGCAGCCTGAGCGAAGATCAATTACGCGCCAGGGTTTTGAGTGATGGCGAAGTCACTGTCGAAGATCTGCGGCTGGAGGTCGCGGAACTGCTGCAGCAAGCTGGCCCCTGGGGACAGGCGTTCCCTGAACCGCTGTTCGATGGGCGCTTCAACATAGTCTCTCAGCGAAAGCTCGCTGAGCGTCACTTGAAGCTGACCCTGAGTCACCCGGACGCGCCGCAGCAGATAATCGACGCCATTGCCTTCAATGTGGAAGCTGAGGCCTGGCCGGCGGCAGAGGCAAGCGAGATCGCCATCGCCTATCGGCTTGATGGCAACGAGTTTCGTGGCCGCGTCAGTTTACAGCTGCGCATAGAGCACATCCTCGACAGCCGCTGAGTTCGTATTGCCTGGGAGTCAGTCTGCACGAAATCGGCGTGGTTCCGGTCTAGTGTTGAGCCTGGACTGTTCAGGAACAGACTCAAGGTGTCGCGGCAACCATTCTTTGACCCCGGCCAGTATGACAACGCCGCTGAAATTTGCTAAGTTTCAGTAGCTTACGAGAGCCTACTCTGAGCCGCAAACGGCTTCCATGCTCACAGGATATCTAATGCGTAACATTCTGATAATGCTCGGTTTTTCCCTGCTCTGGGCGCAAGCTCAGGCGCAGGTTCACCAGACCGATCAAATCACTGTCGAACTCATCTCCGAAACCACCACCGTGGTGCCAGGAGAAACTACCTGGCTGGCGGTTCGACTCGATCCCATTGAGCACTGGCACACCTACTGGAAATTTGGTGGCGACAGCGGTGAGGCTACCGAGGCGCGGGACTGGCAGCTTCCCGAAGGCGTAGAGGTTGGCGATATCGTCTGGCCCATTCCGGAGTGGACGCCCTTTCTCGGCAGCGAACTGGTGACCTTCACCTACGAGCGGGAAGTGTTGCTGCCGCTGCCGCTGCACGTGCCCGCTGATTTCAGCGCTGATCGACTCGAATTGTCTACCACCATCGCCTGGCAGGTTTGTGAGCAGATCTGTATCCCGGGTGACGCCCGCTTCGAGCTCAGCCTGCCGGTGGCCGAGACTCTGCAAATTGACCCTGCTTGGGAGCCATTGTTTGCCGACACCAGGGCGCGCACACCAACGCCCATGGCGGCACACGAACTCACGGCCCGCTTTAATGACCACGATGGCAAGATCAATGTCATGGTGGAGGCCCCGGACAGTCGCTTCGCCGAAGCAGACTCGGCCTGGTTCTTTCCCACTGAGCCGCGGCTCATGCGCTATGCTCCCTACCGGCAGGTAATGTTCGACGGCGACCGCCTGCAAATCAGTACCGAGCAGCACCGCCGCTACGAGCAACCGGACATTATCCCCGGCCTGCTGGCCTACACCGATGACGACGGTAACTGGCATGGCTTCGACATCCAGGCCGCGCCCACCGCTGTCGCCTGGGACAACAGCATTGAAGTCGAGCTGTTGTCAGAGACCACGAACATGGTCCCGGGGGAAACCACCTGGCTGGGACTGCGCCTGGATCCTGCCGAGCACTGGCATACCTACTGGAAAATGGGAGGCGACAGCGGCGAGCCCACCAGTGTGAATGAATGGCAGGCGCCCGCGGGCACGCGCATCGGCGAATTACAGTTTCCCGCACCCCACTGGTTACCGTTCTACGAGACTGACCTGGTCAATTTTGGCTATGAGGAAGAGGTGCTGCACCCGGTTGCGGTGACCCTGCCAGAGGACTTCCAGGGTGAGTCTGTGACCATCAGCACACTCGCCTACTGGAACGTCTGCGACCAGATCTGTATCCCTGGAGAGCAGCGCCTGAGTCTTACCCTGCCGGTAGCTGACAGCCCTGAGTTCGATGCGGACAGTGCGGCGTTGTTTGCCGAGGCTCGAGACCGCTTGCCCATTCGTGATCACGATCTGGAATCTATTATCGCCGTGGCCGGCGAGCGGGTCAGTTTGGGGTTCGAGTCTCCCGGGGCGGAATTTCTCGGTTATGCAGATGCCTGGTTCTTCCCGGAACAGCGTCGCGTCATCAAGCCCGGTCCTCTGCGCGATGTCAGTATCCAGCCCGGGCTGGTGCAGATTACCCATCAACAGCCGCGACGAATGAGCGATGACCTATCTCAGGTGGTGGGCGTGCTGGTGCTCGAAACTGTGGCGGGTGAGCGCACCGCTTATGAGTTCGAAGATCCGGCTGCAGATGCCTTTTCCACCACCATCGCCCCTCTGGCAGCCAATGACAGCAACAGCGCTGGGGGTTCCGGGCCTGGGATCCTGGTGGCTATGCTCTTTGCCGCCATTGGCGGCCTGATCCTGAATCTCATGCCCTGTGTGTTTCCGGTTTTGTCGATGAAGGCGTTGAGCTTCGCCAAGAATGCCGGTGCGTCGCGGCAGAAACAGCGCCTGGACGGACTCGTCTATACCGCCGGAGTAGTGCTGGCATTCATGCTGCTGGCTTCGCTGCTCATTGCCCTGCGCGCTGGTGGTGAAGCGGTTGGCTGGGCCTTTCAATTCCAGCAGCCCTGGTTTCTGGCATTCATCGTTTACGTATTTTTCCTGCTCGGCCTAAGCTTGTCCGGAGTCTTCGAAATCGGCACCACATTCATGGGTGTTGGCAGCAGTCTGACCGCTCAGAAAGGCTACAAAGGGTCTTTCTTCACCGGCGTGCTGGCGACCGTAGTGGCGACGCCGTGCACTGCTCCCTTCATGGGGCCGGCCATAGGATTCGCGCTCACCCAGTCCTGGTTTGTTGCCATGCTGGTCTTCATATCCCTCGGCCTCGGCATGGCGCTGCCGATTCTGGTGCTGTCCATGAGCCCGCATTTGTACCGGTTTCTACCCAAGCCGGGCGCGTGGATGGAGACGTTCAAGCAGGTTATGGCCTTTCCGCTGTACGCCTCCGCCCTGTTCTTCCTCTGGGTCCTCGGCAATCAGGTTGGCGTCATGGGCATGTCCCTGGTGCTGGCGGTATGCGTGCTCATGGCTTTCGCCGCCTGGCTTTATCAGCGCCGCTATAACATGGGAGCGATTCTGCGCTTTGGCAGTTACGCCACACTGCTGGCAACACTCGGCGTCGCGATCTACCTGCAGCAGTCACCCTTGATGCAGGGCGGCGCCGGCAGGGTGGCCGCCAATGCCGGCGAGGCTTCTGCGGGACAATCCTGGGAGACCTTCAGCAGCCAGCGCGTAGAAGAACTGCGGGCGGCGGGGCGACCGGTGTTCGTCAACATGACCGCGGACTGGTGTATTACCTGTCTTGCCAATGAGCAGACGACCCTCGGCACCGAGCGTGTGAAGCAGGCCATGGCGGACAATGACATCACCTACCTGAAGGGTGACTGGACCAATGAGGATCCGGAGATCACTGCCGTGCTGGAAGCGTTTAACCGACCCTCGGTACCGCTTTATATACTGTACCCGGGCGACCCCGATGCAGAGCCCATGCTACTGCCGCAGATTCTTACCCCCGGTTCGGTTGCCAATGCCTTTGCCGAGATTTGAGCTCGAGATAGGACCGTCAAAGGCTGATTGATGAGACAAGCACAGGCTGATCGCAGCATGACTATTGCGGATGCAGTGGCCGCTACGGAATCCGGCGCCTCAGTTTTCCGCCTGTTGTTGCCCTTGGCTCTGCTGCTGTGCTCACTTTCCGCATCAGCGCAGTCGTTCGACACGGCCTTGCGCGCCGCAGAGCGCCTCCCACGCCTGCACAGTCTTCTGATCAGTCAGGGCCGGGAACTGGTGGTGGAGGAGTACTATAACGACGTCCGGCGCTGGGACAGGGCCAACATGAAGTCCGCTTCCAAAAGCGTAATATCGGCGCTGGTGGGAATTGCCATCGAGCAAGACTATATCGAGTCCGTGGACACCTCCATTGCTGAACTGCTGCCCGAGTATTTCGACGCCGATACCGATCCCGCCAAACTTGGCATTACCGTGGAAAATCTGCTGACCATGCAGTCGGGTCTCGAATCCACCAGCAATCGCAATTATGGACGCTGGGTGTTGAGCGATGACTGGGTTGAGTTTGCCATCGACCAACCAATGGTGGCGCAGCCAGGGACAGACATGCTCTACAGCACCGGCAGTACGCACCTGCTGTCTGCCATTCTGACGCGGGTTACGGACATGAGCAGCAGAAATTATGCCGAGACCGTGCTCACCGAGCCACTGGGATTCTCTATGTCCTTCTGGTCACAGGATCCCCAGGGCATTTACTTCGGCGGCAACGACATGGAGTGGACGCCACGGCAAATGCTGGCCTTTGGCGAACTGTATCTGAATGAGGGTCGACACCAGGGACAACAGATCGTGCCAGCCGCCTGGGTACAGCAATCACATCGACCCCATGCCCGTTCGCCTCGTGGTGAGGGCCGCTTCTATGGCTATGGCTGGTGGTTGCGCGATCTGGCCGGAATGCAGGTGCCAGTAGCCTGGGGTTTCGGTGGGCAGCTCATCTTTGTGGTGGACGAATACGACCTGGTCGTTGTGGCGACGTCCGAGAGCGCTCCCGGGGAGAGACGACGGCAGCACCTGCGCGCAATTTACGATCTGGTTGAGGAGCACGTGCTGTGGCCGGTGCGCAGGCTGGATGCACAAATGTCGGCTGAATGACCTTGAAACTGGCCGCTTCCCCGAAGCCTAGCCGTTCATGCTTGTTACAGCGTCGGAATGAGTCTCAGCCTGCATAAGGATTACGGAAATATTGTCATTGCCCCCATTACGGTTCGCCTGATCCACGAGTTTTTGGGCCGCTTGTTCTAAATCTGCGTCTCTGGATTCGCGCAGCATTTCTTCGATGTGCCAGTCGCCAACCAGATCGGTCAAGCCGTCTGAGCATAACAGCAAGACATCTTTTTTCTGCAGAGACAATTCCACCGTGTCCACCTCGACCGTTCCCTTGCTACCGAGCGCCCGGGTCACTATATGGCCGACATTCGCGGCACGAGCTTCCTGTTCAGTATAATAGCCGTTGTCGATCAGGTCCTGGAGCAGGCTATGGTCTCTAGTTACTTGTTTCAGCTGCTGATTCCTGAACAGATAGATGCGCGAATCTCCCACATGCCCGGCATAAAGCGTAGCGCCAACTGCAATGACGGCCACGACCGTCGTGCCCATACCGCGGTGTTCTTCAAGAGCCTCTGCGGCCTGGTAGATCATATCGTTGCTGTGGGAAATCGAACGTGAGACACAATCCAGCAATTGCGGACTGCTTTTTGGTGTGGTTGCCAGCTCCCTGGCTATAGCGTGCAATTTATCGAGCACCGATTCAACAGCCATGTGGGAGGCTATCTCGCCCGACTGGTGTCCGCCCATGCCGTCGGCGAGGACGGCAATGCCGAATTGCTGACTAAAGCCTATGTGGTCTTCGTTCTGCTTGCGGCGCAGTCCCGTGTCAGTGCAGCCGGCAATGCTAAACTGAAATCGGTCCTCTGCCATGGGTATTTCCTGCCAGGTCGCGACCGACCACTTTTTCTTGAGTTTCTTGAGTTCCCTGTCCGGACGCTTTATCAATTCGAACTGCAAGGGTTCTCTATCCACGCGCTCGGGGTGCCGGACTTACCCAGCTCTTTTATCACGTCCCAATTTTGCAGTAAACGCCTGGCACACCAGCGCGGAGGGTGGTTACTGCGAGCGACTACTGGTAAGTCAGGGCTTGCAAGCTCTCTTTACCGCAACGTTTCCTGAGCCCGCGAGGTTTACCGTGGGCGTCGACCCGAACTGGACGCGCAAAGACGATTAGGCGTGCGGGCTGATGAAAGGGGCTGATTTGATATGGGCGCGGTGGCAGCGTCAGGATTGAAGGGCAGTCGGCTGTGAGCTTTCGCCGATTTTTTTGTCTCAATAGCCAAGTCAGGAAAAAGCCGAACAGGCGCCGGGTCTCATGAGGGTAGCGGGCAGATATGGTAGTCTGCATAACCAGTCGCCAATGAGCTGGTCAGCTGAAGAACCCGCTGGCAGTATCTCTAGCTGACTGCAGCTGGGGGTTGATCCGGTTCCCCGTCAGTCGGCGAGCACAATCAAGGCAGAATTCATGAAGGTTTTGAACTACACGGCCACCGCGGTTCTGGTCGTCCTCATTTTTTACTTGCTCATTGTCGGAGAGGCGCTTCTTCTGCCCCTGGTCATTGCGGTAGCGCTTTGGTATCTGATCAATACTCTGGCGCGGGCCTTCTCGAAGCTGACCCTGGGCAACTTTCAGTTCCCGATGTCGGTCTGCCTCGGCGCCTCAATTCTTACCTTCATATTGCTCTTGATGGCACTGATCAACTTTCTAAGTGGAAGGGTGCAGGCCGTCGTGGACGTCGCTCCCGTTTATCAGCAAAACCTGGTCGAGCGCTTTCAGAACATCCCATTCGTTGATTACTCCCAATTCGAAGAGCAGAACATTCTCCAGCTGCTGACGGAATGGATAGATATCCCCAGCTATGCAACCTCGGTCGCCGCTTCCTTTGCCGGCATCCTGGCCAATGGCGGCCTCATCCTGATTTACATGGGTTTTTTGTTTATCGAACAGAAACACTTTCCGGACAAGATCGCATTGCTCGTGGCTAATAAGGAGAGGGAGGAAGACGTCAATCAGATCATCGACAGAATCCGGGACGACATTCAGAAATACATCGGCATCAAGGTCTTTACCAGCGCACTCACTGGCAGTCTAAGCTACATCTTCTTGCGTGTTGTCGACGTGGATTTCGCCGGCGTTTGGGGGTTACTGATTTTTCTGCTCAATTTTATACCCACGGTGGGTTCCATTGTTGCGACAATTTTCCCGGCCATGATCGCGCTTGCGCAATCGGACGGTTACACGCTCTTTCTGCTGGTGCTGCTCGGCATTGGCTCTTTTCAGATCTTTATCGGCAATATTATTGAGCCCAGGCTCATGGGGTCCCGCTTCAACCTGAGCCCCATTGTGATCCTCTTGAATCTGGCGCTATGGGGATACATATGGGGTATCCCCGGCATGTTCCTGTGTGTGCCTTTCCTGATAATCGTGACCATTGTACTAAGCTATTTTCCGCAGACCCGACCAGTGGCCATCATGCTGTCCAGCAGCGGCAGGCTGGTGGTGCCCATTGACAGAACATTGGACGTGAGCTCGCATTATCATGCGTCCAATCTATTGGCCGCGGGTTCGGCGGAATCGGATAGCTCTCCTGAAAAGTCTGCAACAGACTGATATAACACGTTATACTCCTGTGCCGTTCGGGTGCAGCCTAATTAATTTGAAAGAGCCCCTGATGTGAGCCAGCCCAAGGAATTCTTCCTTGTGGCCCAAGACTTGGAACCGCCAGTTCGATGCCCAGTTCGATGCGAAAATCTATGAAGAGTGCCGACATTCGCCAGAAATTTTTGGATTTTTTTGCTGCCCGAGACCATGAAATTGTGCCTAGCAGCCCCTTGGTACCCGGTAATGACCCGACTCTGCTTTTCACTAATGCCGGCATGGTGCAGTTCAAGGAGGCCTTTCTGGGTGAGGAGAAGCGAGCACGGCCGCGAGCCACCACCGCCCAGCGCTGCGTGCGGGCGGGTGGCAAACACAACGATCTTGAAAATGTCGGCTACACGAGCCGTCATCACACATTCTTCGAGATGCTGGGTAATTTCTCCTTCGGGGACTATTTCAAGCGCGAAGCCATCCAGTTCGCCTGGGAACTGCTCACTCGGGAGTTTGGGCTGCCGGCGGAGAAGCTCTGGGTGACCGTATTCGAAGACGACGACGAGGCAGCCTCCATCTGGCTCAATGAGATCAAGATCGACCCCGAGCGTTTTTCCCGCCTGGGCGAAAAAGACAATTTCTGGGCTATGGGCGACACCGGGCCTTGCGGGCCGTGCTCCGAAATCTTTTACGATCACGGGCCGGAGGTGGAAGGTGGGCCGCCGGGTAGCCCGGAGGAAGACGGCGACCGTTATATCGAGATCTGGAATCTGGTGTTCATGCAGTTCGACCGCGCCAGTGACGGCAGCATGAAGCCACTGCCTAAGCCCTCTGTTGATACCGGTGCCGGACTCGAGCGCCTGGCAGCCGTGTTGCAAAGCGTGCACAGCAACTACGAAATTGATCTGTTCCAGTCCCTGCTCAAGGACGCCTCCGAGCTGACGGGAGAGAAGAATCTAGAGAACACTTCTCTGCGGGTGATCGCGGACCACATCCGCTCCTGCGCCTTTCTGGTCGTAGACGGCGTTACTCCGGCCAACGAAGGCCGTGGCTATGTGCTGAGGCGTATCATTCGCCGCGCCGTACGACATGGCTATCAGTTAGGCGTGGAAGACGTTTTTTTCTACAAGCTCGTGCCCGCTCTGATCAAGGTTATGGGCGACGCTTATCCGGAACTTGAGGCGCGCCAGCAGTTTGTCGAACAGGTTCTCAGGGAGGAGGAAAAACAATTCGCCCGAACCCTGGACAACGGCATGGCAATTTTGGAACGCGCTGTCGAGGATCTGGATGGCGATACCCTGCCGGGAGAAACCGTATTCAAGCTCTATGACACCTACGGGTTCCCGGTGGATCTCACCGCCGATGTCGCGCGCGAGCATCAGTTGGGAATCGATATGCAGGGATTCGAGAAGGCGATGGAGACGCAAAGAGTGCAGGCGCGTGCCGCCAGTCGGTTCAGCGCAGCGGATAAAATCGACCTGGATCCCGGTCAAAGCACAGACTTCATCGGCTACGAGCATCTGGTTGGTAATGCCAGCGTAGAGGCAATCTTTTCTACCAGCAATGAAGCGCTGCAAGCGGCACCTGATAATACGGAGGTGGTCGTTGTGCTGGACTCTAGTCCATTCTATGGAGAATCCGGCGGTCAGATCGGTGATCATGGGGCTTTGGAAAACGAGAGCAGCCGCTTCGAGGTGCTAGATACCCAGAAGCAGGGCAACGCGCTGCTGCACCGCGGCAGGTTACTGGATGGCAGCTTGAAAGTAGGCGATCAGGTCAAGGCCATTGTCGCCGACCAGGATCGCCAGGCGGTTACCCTGAATCATTCAGCGACCCATCTGATGCACGCGGCGCTGCGCCAGATCCTCGGAGCCCATGTCAGCCAGAAAGGCTCTCTGGTGGCTGCGGACAGACTTCGGTTTGACTTCTCGCATCCGCAACCGGTCACTGCCGTCGAATTGCAGCAGATTGAGGATATGGTCAATGCTCAGGTGCATGGAAATTCCCAGGTTTCCAAGCAGGTGATGCCCATTGATCAGGCGCAAAAAATGGGCGCTCTGGCGCTATTTGGGGAAAAGTACGGTGATGAAGTCCGGGTCGTATCCATGGGAGGAGACTATTCCGTTGAATTTTGCGGCGGTTGTCATGTCGACCGGACCGGCGATATCGGCTTGTTTAAGATTGTCGGAGAATCTGGAATTTCCGCCGGCGTGCGGCGAATAGAGGCGGTCACGGGTAGTGCGGCACTTAATTTGATCAGCCGCGAGGAAGAGACGCTGCGGCGCCTGTGCGAAATCGTCAAGACAAGACCCGACGATCTAACCGACAAGGTTCGACAACTTGCGGATAGTAACAGGGCGCTCGAAAGAGAACTTGATCAATTAAAGGCGAAGCTCGCTGCCAGCGCCGGTTCGGACCTGAGCAGTCAGGCGGAAGACCTGGGCGGTGGCAGTAAACTGCTCGCCGCCCATGTCGAGGGGTTCAATCCGAAGGACTTGCGCGATACCGTCGACCAGTTGAAGAACAAGCTCGGCAGCGCGGTCATCGTGCTGGCGACCGTGAGCGATGCCAAAGTCTCGCTGGTGGCCGGTGTGAGTAAAGACCTAACCGATCGCATTAAGGCGGGTGATCTGGTCAACATGGTTGCCAATCAGGTTGGCGGCAAAGGCGGCGGCCGGCCAGATATGGCTATGGCCGGCGGCAGTGACCGCGACGCTATTCCGGCGGCTTTGGCGAGCGTTAAGCCCTGGCTACAGCAAAGACTCTGACAGGGACTGTCTATGGCGCTGATAGTACAAAAATACGGCGGTACCTCCGTTGCTAGTGTCGATCGCATCAAATCCATTGCCGAGAAGATAATCACGTTTCGCGACCAGGGCGACGACGTGGTTGTTGTGGTCTCGGCCATGAGTGGAGAGACCAATCGCCTTACTGCTCTGGCCCACGACATGATGAGCCAGCCTACACCCAGGGAACTTGATGTGCTGCTGTCGACCGGTGAGCAGGTCACCATTGCCCTGCTTAGTATGGCGCTGGAAAATAGAGGCTATGGTGCCCGCTCCTACACTGGGACACAGGTGCGGATTCTGACCGACTCGGCACACAACAAGGCGCGCATCAAGGAAATTGATGGCACCCAGATTCATGCCCAGCTCGAGCAGGGAAGAGTCGTCATAGTCGCTGGGTTTCAGGGTGTCGATGCCCTGGGCAACATCACGACCCTGGGTCGCGGTGGTTCGGATACCACAGCCGTGGCCCTGGCCGCCGCACTGCAGGCAGATGAGTGTCAGATCTATACCGATGTCAAAGGCGTTTACACGACCGATCCCCGGGTAGTGGAGGGTGCGCGCCTGCTCTTTAGTATTACGTTCGAAGAAATGCTGGAGATGGCCAGCCTCGGTGCCAAGGTCCTGCAAATCCGTGCCGTTGAGTTTGCCGGCAAATACAAGGTGCCGTTGCGGGTTCTGTCGTCATTCGAGGAGGGCCCGGGTACCTTAATCACCCTGGAGGAGAACACTGATATGGAAGATCCAGCCATTGCAGGCATCGCTTTCGAGCGTGACGAAGCGAAATTAACGGTCAGTGGCGTACCAGACATCCCTGGTATCGCCTACAAGGTAATTGGGCCAGTCAGTGAAGACGGGATCGAAGTCGATGTTATCGTCCAGAATGTTGGAGAAGATGGCAGCAACGACATTACTTTTACTGTAAAGCGTGCTGAAAGTGATCGAGCCAGGGCCATACTGGACAGGATTGCGACCGCTCTTAAAGCACGCGAGGTCAGTCAGGATAATAAAATTTGCAAGGTTTCACTCGTTGGCGTCGGTATGCGCTCGCATGCTGGAATCGCCAGCAAAATGTTCAAGGCCCTGGCAGACGAGAACATCAACATCCAGATAATCACTACCTCAGAAATCAAGATCTCAGTAGTCATAGAGGAAAAGTATCTTGAACTGGCGGTGCGTGCCCTGCATTCGGCCTTCGAGCTGGGTGATCCAGAAAACGGCGCCGGCAGTAGTTCAGCTTGAGGGCTTTTGCTTTCGCCGATTTTTTTGGTCCGTCGGTTGGCATACTGCCAAGCAAGGCAGATACTACGAGGTTGGTGGGTGACGGTCCGAAGCGGGTCGAATCCCGACACCACACACAAGGACATGTACCGTGCGCGCCCTGAATTAAGTCTGGTGGCAGGCGCGGGGGATTGATGTCCCACTTCAGCGACCGCTCAGGGGATTTAGATTCTGGGACGTCGAGAGCGAGTGGGGAATGCCTTAAGGAGGATGACTATGTTGATTCTGACGCGCCGCATCGGCGAGACGTTGATGGTGGGAGACGACGTCACTGTTACTGTACTGGGGGTAAAAGGTAATCAGGTACGTATTGGCGTGAATGCGCCCAGGGAAGTGGCAGTCCACCGCGAAGAAATCTACCAGCGCATCCAGAAAGAAAAGAGCGTGCAGTCCGACAGCCCGGACGAAGAGCACTAAACTGTCCGTCAAATTTAAATCCGGGCATCTCCGAACGTCGGGTCACCCACCCCAAGCCAGTTCGACACTGGCGTCGCCCCCAAACACCCGACTGTCAGGCAGGCATGCGCAATCAGATAGGGAATGACGCAAGCGCTTCGCACTGCCTGCTCCATTTTCCTCACTTACTGCCCTCTTTCCTCTACCCACCGCCAGTTCACACCAGGGAGGCTCTGACTAATGCAGACATGCCTCTGGCTAGCGGCCGACGCGCCTGACAAGACTCCATTGCGCCGATGTGCCGACCGCCCGTCAAGGAATGGCAGCGCGTGCCGACGGTAAGCCTCCGCGGCGGCGTTGCACCCCTTGGCAATAGAGCCCGCTATTGCCTGCGGACTGCGCCCTGCAGCAAGTGCTTACAGACTCCCGCAGAGGCTCTTCTACATCAATCAGCGCAGCCCTGGCACTGCAAGCGACTCACCAATACTGTTGCTTAGGAAAGGCCTCGGCTGGCGGGACCTTCATCACTGTATGTAATGACAAGGTTCTAGGATCAGGCAGGCGGCAAGCCGTTCAGGGCGGTCGTCAGTCTGCCGAATTCGGTCAGCGGAAAGTCGTTAAAGTGCTCCCGGCAATTGGCCGATAGTCGAAACAGGTCGTAGTCGGTAGCTGCGACTGCTTTTTAGGAAGAGTGGAGAGTGGAGAGTGGAGAGTGAAGAAATGAAGAATATGAAGTCAGTATACAGATTGGTCTTTCTTGTGGCGGTTTTTACTGCGGTGCCCTTGTCGAATGTATTTGCCCAATCGGGATTCTACGCTGGCGGCAGTCTGGGCCAAAGTGCATTGGAAGTTGACCTTGGCGACACCCAGAGTGGTTTTTTCAAATTCGATGAAAATGATTTTGCCTGGAAGGCTTACGGTGGTTTTGCATGGGATTTGCCGGTCGTTGAATTTGCTATTGAGGGTGGTTACGTGGATTTCGGCAGTCCCTCCGCCGCGATAGAATCTGCCTCCTATAATCTGGATTCGGACGGCTGGAACGTGTGGGGCATTGCTGGATTGGATATTGGTCCAATCGGAGTTTTCGGAAAAATCGGCTACGTTGCCTGGGACGTCAGCGGCTCTTCTCTGGGTGACGTGAGAGAATCTTTCAGTGACGACGGCAGTGATCTGGGCTACGGCATCGGCGCTAAAATAATGCTTGGCGCCTTGGAAGTGCGCGGCGAATTCGAGATTTACGATATTGACGGAGCCCAGAGTCTGAGCCTGCTGTCGGCAGGGCTGGTGTTGAAATTCTAACCTGATTCTGTCGAATTCCACGTCGACCAGGACGCGACCGATTCAGTGATCCATGTTTTCCGGCCACTCTGACAGGAACCGGCGTAGAAGAGCTAACACGCTCAGTCAGCATTATTAAAGGCGCCCCAGTTCTGTCGAACTGGGGTTTTTTCGAATTTTTTCAGTCTTTTGCTGATATTACGTTAATATTTCTCAAAAATTTAGCCGATCCCATTCACCAATAGCCATGCCATCATGATGGTGGCTTAAGTAAACATCGATCAGGCAGCCAGATGCATCCTCCGGTGATTACGATCGATCATGCATTGGGGACACCTATGCGTGAAAAATTGAAGCAATACTTTTTGCAGGCTTCGTCTACCGTAGCAGGCAAGCAGTCAAACATGCCTGGGGGACAATCCTATTTCGAAAACAAATGGCTGTCTGCCAATAACTTGCATAAGAGCCAGAATGCACTGATTCAAACTGCCTCCAACAGTATCCTCGAAATAGTGAATCGCTTTGCTGCGCGCCATGATCAAGAACCTTTCGCATTCGAATTTACCTCTTTGTGGGTGCTTGTTTCTTCGTATGGAATGGAGGGTAAACCCCACTCCCATCAAGGACATCTTTCGGGTGCTTACTACATTAATGCAGCAGAGAGTGGCGATAAATCATGTGGCGGGGAATTTATGGTCATCGACCCTGAACAGAACGACTCTCACAGTTTTCAACCTCGTTCAGACCGCTTGTTGCTGTTCCCGAGTAATACAATACACCAGGTCAGAAGATACACAGGGAAGTCACGAAGAATTACGATGTCTTTTAATCTGAAAAGAGTTGCCATTGGTGCCTGAGTCGATAAGTCTTCAGGCCTGTGTAAAAAAAAGCGTCAGCCTCGCCACAGCGACGATCGGCCTTGTTAGCGCGAGCGGGGAGTCCGGAGTTGATTCGAGCTTCGTGAGAGCCCCAGTTGGTGACCGAGTAAGCGTGAATATCCTTGATAGGGTCTGCCTCCAGGCTGTCGAGGGTGAGGTAACTTTTGTCTTCATCGCGTTCCAGAATGCCGCGCCGTTCCAGGAACCAGGCCGGCCGTTGGCCGATCACATGCAGCAGGCCGTGTAGTTGTTCAACTGTCGGCGGTGGCGTGTGGCGGAAGCCGTAGTGGCCGAAACCATCCTGCACATAGACCCCTCCAGGAACAGCATGTGGACAGCTCTTGCGCATCCATGCGCCCGCGGCATTAATGCGTCCATGCAGGTCAAGTGTCTATTCAGGTTCAGGGCCGAGCTGAAGCGCTGGGCCAGGGTGATCGCCCCGGTAGGGGCTTCGCGCCTGGTGAATCTCGCCTGTTGAACCAGGTGGGTGGAGATCGCCCGGGTAACGATGCCCAGCACCCGGC
>JGI12109J20283_11281714_pt1 | contig 14749 bp, 12 predicted proteins | sample ElkSlonscriptome_12_FD_20283 | JGI IMG/M metagenome (IMG submission 20283) | reverse complement strand
CAGAGTGGAGGGTGGAGATAGCACCGTGTAGAGGAGGCTCAGGCTCAGCACCGCCACCAGCAGTAGCGCCAGCATACCCAGCAGCCAGCGCCGCGCCCGTCGCCACAGTCCGCGTCGGCGGGGCGCGGTGTGCGGGGCGTCGGTAACCCGATGACTTCGCGCCGGATTACGGCTCACAGTGCCACCACCACGCCCTCGTCGCCCCGCAGTTCGAGACTGCCGTGGGCCATCTCGCCGGCCCGGTCCAGGCCGGTGGATAGCAGGATCTGGCCCGTCGCCCCGAAATCGACCTCGGCGGGCTTGGCGCTCATGTTAAGCGCCACCAGCAGTTGCCGGTCCTCTCCGTTGCGCCGATAGACCAGGCACCGTGCAGTCCGCGCCACCGGCTCGAGCGCGCCACTCACCAGCACCGGCTCCTCCCGGCGCAGGGCGAGCAGGCGCCGGTAGAGGCTCAGCAGGGAGTGGGGATCGTCGCGCTGGGTCGCCACGCTCACCCGATCCTGGTTTCCCGCCAGGGGTAGCCAGGGCTCGCCATCGGTGAAGCTTGCCTGCCGGCTATCGTCCCACTGCATGGGGGCGCGGAAGGGATCGCGGTTACGTCCGGTGTAGCGGCCCTGGGGATCCACGGGTGGCTCGGGCGGGTCGGGGATATCTGTCAGACCGATCTCGGCGCCGTAGTAAAGACTCAGAGTGCCGGGCAGGGTGAGACCCAGCATGGCTGCCACCCGCGCCTGCGCGGGACCCATGCGGTTGGCCAGTCGATCGGCGTCGTGGGTGCTGAGGATCCAGGCCGGCCAGCCGTGTTCGGGTAGCAGTTCGCGGTAGCGCTCCAGCACCTCGCCGACGCCCTCCGGGGTCCAGTCGCACCAGGCCAGGTGCAGGTTCAGGGGCAGGTGCAGTTCCGGGCGTCGCTCGCCGTAGTAGTGGACGATCTTCTCCATGGGCAGGTACAACTCGCCCAGCAGCACCCGTTCCGGGTAGACCTCCACCACCGCCCGCACCTCCGCCAGTACCTCGTGGACCGCGGGCCGATCGCGGGTATATCTCGGCGTGAGCGCCGCATCCGGCGCCATGTCCCTCGTGAAATCCGGGTTCCCGGGGTTGTCCCGCAGTTGCCGGTCCTTGACGATCAAACAGGTGGCATCCACCCGGAAACCGTCCACGCCCCGTTCCAGCCAGAACCGCAGGGTTTCCAGCATGGCATTGCGTACCTCGGGGTTGTGCCAGTTCAGATCCGCCTGGGTCTGGTCGAAGTGGTGGCAGTAGTACTGCCCGGTGGCCTTGTCCAGCGCCCAGGCGCTGCCGCCGAACACGCTCAGCCAGTTGTTGGGCGGGCCGCCGTCGGGGGCCGGATCGGCCCAGATATACCAGTCCCGCTGGGGATGCTCGCGGCTGGTGCGGGCCGCCTGGAACCAGGGATGTTCGATGGCGGTGTGGTTCGGCACCCAGTCCAGGATCACCCGCAGATCCCGCGCATGGGCCTCCTCCACCAATCGCCTGAAGTCCTCCAAGGTGCCCAGCATGGTATGCACCGCCAGGTAGTCGCTCACATCGTAGCCGTTGTCCACCAGCGGCGAGGGGTGGATGGGGGAAAGCCAGAGGGCGTCCACCCCCAGCCATTGCAGATAATCCAGTCGGCGCCGGACGCCGTCCAGATCGCCGTTACCGTCGCCGTCGCTGTCCTGGAACGAGCGCAGGTAGATCTGGTAGATCACCGCCCGTTGCCACCAGTGAAGTTCCGTCATGTATGCCATTCCCGTGGTCGCTGTTCACCAGCGTCATGGAGAATTCGAGGGGGGCGGGGGTAGGAAAGTTTAGCGGCGGAGATGCCGTACGTGCCGGCCCCGGGCCAGGACGATTCACCAGGCCGGCGGTAGGCTCGCCAGCGCCGCCTCCAGCCGCTTGAAGCCGATGCGCTCCTGCTCCAGCCGCACGCCGTGGCCCAGTTCATCGTCGCGCAGGGTCTGGTACAACGCCGCTTCGACCCCGTCCAGCCGGGTCAGCGCCCGGCGCTGGGGCCGCGCCTCGTGGCTCCACAGACCACGGTGATCCAGCAGGGTCTGCCGATCCATGAGCAGTGACGCCACCGCCGGAAAGAAGCCCCGCAGTTGATCCAGGATGGCGAAGCCGTGGGTGTCGATATCGCCCCAGTAGTGGAGTTCACGATCCCGCAGCCAGGCGGCCCGGGCCAGTTCCTCGAAACCGTAGCCGGCGCCGAAGATCGCCAGGCTCCCGGGCTGCGCCGGGAAAGCCAGGAAATTCACCTCGTTCTCGGTGATGAACACCCGCGACACCGGCGGTGCGAGGCGGGCGAAGTTCACCGCGTCCAGGCTGATGTCGGCGCCGTTGCCCAGCAGCGCGATGGCCGGGTCCAGCACCCGGAAGCGAATCCGCACCGGCCTGTCCAGGAAACCATAACGCCGGGCAAAGCCCGTCACGCCGCTGGCCGTGGGATCGACGGCACGCTCCGGCAACACCAGATCCAGCAATTCCGCCAGCACCGCGCGGTGCGCCTCCAAGAACTTGGTATGCACCCCGGGCAGATCCACCTGTCGCAGATACACCCCGGGCCGGGGATGGTCCCGCAGCCAGTCCACCACCGTCAGCAGCCGTTGCCAGTCGTCGGCCAGTTCCAGCGCCTGGAGCGGGCGCCGGGCGAGCCAGGCGGTGAGCGCCGGCTGCCGTTGCCGGGTCAGGCTCAGCAGGGTCTCGAAGCGGCGTAGTTCCCGGGACTTGCCGAGGATCGCCACCGCCTCCGCGAGACTGTCCACCCACACCGCCGCCGGCACCTGATTGCGCCCCAGCACCCGGTGATTCACCTCGCGCATCTCCACCCGGTAGTGGGGCAGGGCGCGGAGCCGGGCGATCCAGTCCCGCACCGCCTCGAAGCGCTCGGCCAGTTCCGCCGACGAGGGACCCTTGAGGCTGAGCTTCAGGGGAAACAGCGGCTGGTCATCCACCAGGCTGGCGAGAATCCGCCCCCGCTCCCAGAGCCGTTGCAACTGGGCGCGAAGCTCGCGCGATCCACTCCAGCTCACCCCAGCGCCCGCGCCTTCTCGGCCTGGTACTCCTGGATGCTGAGGTTGCGAAGCCGCGAGTCCTGGCCGCCCTCGTTATGCACGAAACCGACGCTGGCCACGAACGGCTCGATAATATGGATTTTCTGCAAGGGCGTGATGATCAGCAGTTGCAGGTTCAGTTGCTGGAACAGTCGCAGACCGTACTGGGCGGACTCGTCCGAGCCCCGCCCGAAGGCCTCGTCGATCACCACGAAGCGAAAGGTGCGCGAGCGCACCGCGCCCCACTCCAGCCCGAACTGGTAGGCAAGGCTCGCCGCCAGGATGGTGTAGGCGAGCTTCTCCTTCTGGCCACCGGACTTGCCGCCGGAATCGGAATAATGCTCGTGCTCGGTGTCGTCCTCGCGCCAGCGCTCGCTGGCGCTGAACACGAACCAGTTGCGCACATCGGTGACTTTGGCGGTCCAGCGCCGGTCCAGCTCCGACTGGCCCTCGCGGCCCCGGAAGCGCTCGATGATGGCCCGCACCTGGAGGAACTTGGCCTCCGAATACTGGGCATCCTCGGAGCCGGTGAGGCTGCCCTCGGTGCAGGCCCGCAACTCGTTGTGGAAGTCGCGGATCTCGGCGTCCAGACTCTGCTGCGCCTCCAGCACGATATAGCGGCCCGGGTTGTAGTCGATCTGGGTGAGGGAGTCGTTGATGCGCTGGATACGCTCGCGGATGGTCTCGCGCTCGCGGTTCAGTTGCGACTGGAAGTTGGCCACCTCGCGGATGGTGTTCTCGTTCAGCAATTCCTTGAAGCGGGCCTCGAAGCGGGGCAGATCGTCGGCGTTGAGGCGCCCCAGCAAGGCCCGGTACTCGTGGCTGGCCGCCACCGTGGCGTCCATCTCCTGGGTGTCCAGGGGATACTCGTGCTGGAAACTGCCCATGGCGTCGACGATCTTCTCGCCCAGCCGCTTGAGTTGCTTATCGACGGTGTCCAGGCGCTCCTGCAACCACTGGCGCAACTCGCGCTCCTGGTTGTCGCAGGATTCCACCGTCAGCCGATAATCGCCCAGTGCCTCGGCGCGCAGGCGCTCCAGGGTCTCGGTGAGGGGCGCCGGATCGGGCTGGGAAGGGTCGTCCAGTAGCGCCCGGGTCTGCTCGCGAAGCGCCTCGGCATCGGTCTTCTTCTGGGCGGTGCGGGCGCGCTGGTCGCGGTGCTGGTCCAGTTCCCGCTCGGTGTCGGCCAGCGCCTGTTCCACCCCGCGCAGCCGCTCGCCCAGTTCCCGCAGCACATCGGACGCCGATTCCAGTTGCCGCTTCTCGTCCTGCAGCCGCGCCACCTCGGCGGCCGGGCTCTGCCAGTCCAGTTCCCGGAACTCGGTGTACTCCTCCAGCCGCGAGAGGGTCTGCTGGCGGGAACGCAGTTGCCGGAGGATTTTATCTTTACGGGCAATGGCGTCGGCCAGTTCGCCGATGCGCCCCTCCAGCTGGCGCTTGTGTGCCTCCAGCGCCTGGATCTTGGCGGTGTTGGTCCAGCCCAGCACGTAGCGGCTGCGATCGTCCAGGCGGTGGCGGTCGTCCTTCTCGTGGCGCTGGTCCTTGCTCTTGATCTGCCCGGCCCGGGTGATGGCGTGGGTCTCCCGGCGAAACTGCGCCTGGCTGGTACAGCAGGCCACGTCGAAGCGGTGGGCGAGTTCCCGCTCCAGCCAGTCGTAGAAGGGCGAGTCGGGTTTCACCGCGAGTTTGCGGGCCAGGGAATCCGGATGCAGGTCGGGCAGCCCATCGCGGCCGCGCTCGCGCACCCGGAAGTACACCAGCCGGCCGCCCAGGTGGGTGCGGTCCACCCAGTCCGCCACCGTGGCGTAGTGTTCGTCCGGCACCAGCAGGGACAGGCCGAAGTTGTGCAGCAGCCGCTCCGCCGCTCCCTCCCAGTCCCGCTCGTCCTCGCGCACCTGGATGAGTTCGCCGGCAAAGGGCAGGGCCTCCTCGTCGATGCCCAGCGCCTCGCAGAGGGCATCGCGGATGGCGATCTGCTGACGGGGGATGTTGCTGCGCCGATTCTTGAGGCTGTTGATCTCGGTGTCCAGCGCCGCCTGGGTCTGGCGCTCGCGCTGGAAATCCACCTGCGCCTCGGTGAGGGTGTTTTGCAGCTCTGCTTCCCGGTGGGTGGCATCCTCCTGGAGTTCAGTGGCCTCCCGGCGCAGTTGCAGGAAGGCCGCGTCGTTGTCCGGCGCGTTGAGATCCAGGGTGGCCACAAGCTCGGCGAAGCGCTCGGCGCGGCGCAACCGCCGGGCCTGCTCGGCCTCCTGCTGGCGGATCAGTTCGGCCAGTTGTGCGATGCGGTCGCCGCCGCTCTCGGCGATGTGGCGGCGCAGTTCCCGCTCCTCGCGTTGCTGCTGGCCCCGCTGTTCCTCCAGGCCGATCACCTTGCGGTGGGCCTGGATCAGTTCCTGGTCCAGGTTATCGATGCGCTTATCCAGCAGTTCCAGCTTGAGGCCGGCGAAATGGCCCCGCAGGGCCTCCCGGCAGGCCCGCAGGTGCTCGATCTCCCGGCTCAGCTCATGGTGGCGGTCGCAGTCGGCCACCAGCGGGGTGAGCAGTTCCACCTGCCGCTTGGCCTTCAGCACCGCGCCGTGGGCGCGGTTCAGGTCGTCGAAGTGTTTGATGAGATCGTTGATACGACCGGCCACATCGAAGGGCTCCAGCATGTGCAACCGCACGAAATCCGTGAGATTGCCCACCGATTTCATGGACACGGTCTGGTGGAACAGCTCCAGGGCCTGTTCGTTGTCGATGCCGAAGCGGCGGCGAAAATACGCCCCGTAGGGCGGGAAGCTGTCGAACACCTCGGCGCGGTGTTTGCGAAGCCGCCGCCGCAGGGCGTTCATGTCCTCGCCGAAGTCGGTGAAATCCCGCTGTATGGTGAGACTCTCCTCGGCCCCCACGAAAAACCGCGCCGGCTGACCCTGCTGGTCCTTCATCCAGAACACCTGGGCCAGGGTCACGGTCTGGTCGTAGCCCGCGTTGTGGAACACCCCCAGGATCACCGAGTAGCTGCCGGGTTCGCGCAGCGCCACCGGGCGGGTGCTGCCGCTGGCCTCGTTGCGCTCGGATTTGTAATAACCCAGCACGTAGGATCGAAGGGTCCGCTCCCGGGCGTCGGCCCCGGCGGCGCGGTTGTAGGCCACCCGCTGGGCCGGCACCAGCAGCGTGGTGACCGCGTCCACCAGGGTGGACTTGCCCGAGCCGATATCGCCGGTGAGCAGGGTGTTGCGCCCGTCCAGGTGCAGCGTCCAGATGCGCCGGTGGAAGGTGCCCCAGTTGTAGACCTCCAGGCGTTGCAGACGAAACCCCGCCAGGCTGTCGTCGGCGGCAAAATCCAGGGTCAGGGTGGGATCAATGGTATCAGTCATCGTCGTCCTCCGACGCGGGATCATTGCTCAGTTGCGCCCGGTACCCGGCCAGCCGGGCATCGAAATTCGCCAGCCACTGGGCATCCACGAAGGCTTTCAGGATCCGCCGCACCTCGTACTGGGCGGGCTGTTGGGCGGGAGTACGCAAGCGGCGCACGAAGCCCAGATCCACCACCTTGTTCAGGTGCGTATCCACCTGATCCATCAGCCGCGCCTCGTTACTGCCCTCCGGCAGGAACACCCGGATCAGTTCCACCACCTCGTCGCGGGACAGCACCAGCCGGGTGTCGGCGCCACCGGCGTCGAACTCGGCGAGCTTCTTGCGAAGCAGCGCCAGCAGCAGACTCACCGGGAAGGACAGCGGCCGGCGGGGAATCAACCGCGGCAGCTTCGGGGTGGAACCGTCCTCCGGATCGGGGCGCTGGCGCAGGAACGCGTAGCCCTCGGCCTCGTCCAGGATCAGTTCCAGGCCCAGCACCGAGACATAGTCCCGCACCCGCGCCTGGAAATTCAGCAGCCCCTGCCAGACGGCGGCGTCCGTGTCCCGGTACACCACCCCCTTCAGCAACGGCACCACCACCGCCGACAACTCGGCCGTGGTCTCGGTGGGAAAATCCTGTTCCGCCATCGTCATCTCGATCGGTTCATCGCAGAAAGATCACCCGGGGCAGCCGCGCCTCGCGAAAATGGCCAACGAGCTCCCGGTCCTCCCAGACGATCAGCTCCTCGGCCGATTCGTCCACCATGGCCCGGAAGGTACTCTCCGCCAGTTGTAGATAGCTCACCAGCTCCGCCAGACCGTGTTGCAGGGGATGTAATTCGGTGAGTTCCCGCAGGCTGATCCGCTCGCGATCCTGCAGGGCCTGGCGAATCTGCCGCCGCAGCAGTTCCCGGTCCACCACCACCTGGGAGAACAGGATGGCGGCATCCACGTCCTCGGTGCCGGTCTCCGGCACCGCCGACTGGATGGGCGCCTGGTGCGTGGGGCTGTGCAGGGGCCGTTCGGTGGGAAGCTGGATATCGGCGCCGGTGTTGCTGATGCTCATCACCTCCCGCGCCCGGTGCAGGCTGGGGTGCGTGCGCAGGGCCAGGGCGCTGGCCTCCACGCCCCGCAGGATCTCCATGATCCGGCGGTTCTCCAGCCACGCCTGATCATCCAGAAACCGGCGCAGTTGCTGAGACAGTTGCGCCACCGTGCGCTGGGTATACTCGCCCGCCTCCAGCCAGTCGTAGTGGATGCGGCGGGTGCGCACATCCGGCTTGAGGGCGGCCACCGGGGGCAGATCCAGTACCCGCTCCAGCAGCCGGGTGAGTTCCTCCTGGCGCTGACTGGACATGAGAAAATCCCAGAAGGCGCGGAAACTCCGCCCCTCGTCGGAGTCGCTGATGGCGTCGCGCTCGCCCATGATCTCCTCAAGGAGCGCCCCCTTGCCGCCTTCCCAGAGGGCGATGCGCTCGCGCACCCGTCGGTCCAGGGCGCGGAAGTTGTGCTCCACCTGGCGAAAATCCGTGAGAAGATCCCGCGCCAGCAGGCTGAACTGCTGGAAACGGTCGCGCAGCGCGCTGTCGTCCAGCAGCGGGATATCGCCGCGTTTGATCCGGGCGATCTCGGCGTCGATCTCGGCGCGGCGCCGCTCCAGCTCGGCAATCCGCGCCTCAGGGTCGGTCTCGCTGCCCTCGCTCATCTCCCGCAGCAGCGCGAACAGGGTGAGCAGCCGCGATTCGGTGCCCACGAACTGGCGCTCGGCCAGACTGTCCAGCCAGCCGATGGCCTTCTCGGTGGCCGGGGTCAGGTCGAACTGGGGCTCGTCCGAATCGGCCCGGTAGAATTTCCGCAACCAGCCCCGGTCGTTGCTGGCCCAGTCGTTCAGATAGGCCAGCGCCGGGCGGGGAAAGGCGTTCTCGCCCAGCCGCTCGCGCAGGGTATAGAGCTCATCCTCCAGCGCCTCCACCAGATCCGCCTGACCCAGGGTGCGCACATTGGGGACGATGAACACCCGGTTCAGGAAACTCGCCACCAGTGGCGCGTTGTCCGAGCGGAGCAGCCGCCAGGCCGGGTGGTTCTGACGCAGCAGGTCGAGGGTGGTGAAATCCATGGACTCGGGGTGGACAGGTCCGGAAACAAGACATGCAACTATGGTGGGGACGGCGATGGATGAAATCAATAGCCTCGCTGGCGTATCGCCCCGTCGCCAGGATAAACGCGGCGTTCAGGCTCGCTGATCGATGCGTGCCAGCGCCCCGGCGATGCTATCGGCATCCCCCGGGCGCACCAGCCGCTCCACTTCCTGACCCTCGCGCAGGAATACCAGCGTGGGCCAGAGCTTGACCCCGAAGGAACGCCCCAGCCGCCGACCCGGACCGTCCTCGATCTTGATGTGATGTACTTCCGGATGGTGGGCGAAGGCTTCCTGAAGCAAGGGCTGAGCGCGCCGGCAGTAGCCGCACCAGGGCGAGCCGAATTCTAGCACGGTGGGGACTTCCAGGGCGTCCACCTCGGCGCGGCTGGGTTCGGCCTCGGCGTAATCTCGATTCATGGTCATGACGGTCTCCCGAAAAAGCCAAGTTTCGATATAGACAAGCGCAAGCCGGGTCGTGGTTGCCGATTCTCCTCTTCGCAGCGCCCCTGTTTTATCTGAGCCTCCCGGTGTTGGCGTCTCTCTCGCAGAGAAACTCACACTCCTTGCCGAAGAGCACCGGGGTAGTCGATTCTTCTGCCCGACTGCGGATGAGAGTCCAACCGTAGCGGTGACGCTGCAATCCCTGCGGGAAAATAGCATCCAGACCCGTGCCTGGGTACTTCCGGTAAGCGGTCGAATATACTCCATGGCGATGGATATCCCCGATACCTGTCGGGTCAAGGCTACCCCGCCCAGTGCCGTAGTAACGGCCCCGCCGCCCCGTACACCGGATCCGCCTGCGGCAACCCCACCGCCTTGATCGCCCGATCCGCCCGGGGTCGCTCGCCGGGCTCGCCGTGGCACAGATCCGGGCTATACCCGGTGGGATAGGCCCCCACCACCGCGAAATCGTGGCTCGCGCCGAGATTCTTGTGGGACACCCCGGCGGGAATCACGACCACATCCCCCACCCCCACGGTGGTCACCAGCCCGTGATCGCCGCCCAGTTGTACTCTGGCCTCACCGCTGTAGACGCCCAGCACCTCGTGGGTGTTGCTGTGGTAGTGGTGGTAGTGAAAAATGCCGTTGCGCCAGCCGCCGCCGCGCCAGCCGTGCTCCTGGAAGGCCTCCTCGAAGCCGCTGGCCGGATCATCGGGTGGCAGTGTCAGGGCATCGCGGTAAATCACCAGCGGCAGCACGGCATTGTTGGGAAAGGTGCCGTCGTCGTCGAGAAAGCGCACCACCACCCGGTCGGTGGCGGGCTTGCCGGTGGTATCGGCCATGGGGGTTCTCCTCGCTGATGGTGGCGGTTACAGCTCTGTTACCGTTCCGAACCCGCGTATCCGCTCAGGGTTCCACAACGATTTTCACCACTTTATCCTCGGCCCGGTAGGCGCAGTTCATGGCGAATGCCTCAGGCGCCCTGGCCAGCGGTATCCGGTGGGAGACCATGCCCTTCAGATCCACCATGCCCCGCGTCAGCAGATGGATTCCCCGGGGATAGACGTGCTTCATGCGCCGGACGAGCCGGATGGTGAGTCCCTTGCGGCGCACCGTGGAGTGCTTGAAGCTGAGATCGTCCGCCTCGGAGATGCCGACGATCACCAGTCGCCCGCCGAGGCGCGCCATCCCGGCGGCCTGCTGGGCCGAGCCATCGCTCCACGCCGCCTCGATGGCCACGTCCACGCCATGGCCGGTGGCCTTCCAGATGGCTTTCACCGGATCCTCGCGGCTGGCATCCACCGGAATTCCGCCGAACTTCTCCACCAGCGCCAGCCGCCAGGGTAGCAGATCGCTCACGAACACCGGGTCGGCGCCGGCCAGCTTGCACAGTTGCAGGATGCCGAGGCCGATGCAGCCGGCGCCGATGATGGCAACACTGTCCGCGAGGCGAAGTTTCGCCAGATCCGTGGCGTGCAGCGACACCCCCAGCGGCTCCAGAAGGGCGGCCTCCTCGTCGTCGATGCTGTCCGGAATGGGAAAGCAGCTATGGGCGGGTATCAAGATGTACTCGGCGAGACTGCCGTCGTCCGGATAATTGCCGCAGAAGTGCAGCCGCCGGCAGAGATTCGGGTGTCCCTCCTCGCACATGGGGCAGCGCCCGCAGGGCTGGGCCGGGTCCACCGCCACCCGGGTGCCGGGCAGGAGCAGCGTGTCGTTGCCGGTGCCGTCCAGCGCGTCCGCGCCGACGGATTCCACCACGCCGCCGAACTCGTGGCCGAGGATCAGCGGCTGCTCCACGGTGGTGTCGCCGATGCGGGCGTCCTTGTAGGAGTGCAGATCCGAGCCGCAGATGCCGATCCTGCCCACCCGGATCAGCGCCTGTCTGGGGCCAGGCGGGCCGGGGCGAGGCACGGTCTCCACGCGCAGATCCCGGGGGCCGTGGAGTCTCGCGGCCTGCATGGTGTGGCTGTCGGTCATTTCACGGCTCCCATGGTGAGTCCCTGCACCAGTTGTTTCGAAACAAAAATCGAGAAGATGATCACCGGCAGCACGATCAGCGTTCCCGTGGCCATGATCTCGCCCCAGGGCAGTTCATAGCCGCTCATGAAGCTGGTGGCCGCCACCGGTGCGGTGCGGGTATCCGAGCGGGTGAGGATCAGGGCGTACAGCAACTCGTTCCAGGAGAAGATGAAGCTCAGGATCGCCGACACCGCGATGCCGGGCAGCGCCAGCGGCAGGGCGACGCTGTAGAAGATCTGAAAGCGCCCGGCACCGTCCATCAGCGCCGCCTCGTCCAGCTCCCTGGGGATACCCCGGAACTGGTCGGTGCAGATCCACACGACAATGGGCAGATTGAAGGTGAGATACAGCAGGATCAGCACCAGATAGCTGTCGATGAGGTTCAGCGCCCGGGCCATCAGGAAAAACGGCAGGGCGAGGACAATCGGCGAGACCATGCGGTTGGTGATGAACCAGAACCACAGTTCCCGCTTGCCCCGGAACTCGAAGCGGGCCAGCGCGTAGGCGGCGGGGGTGCCGAGCAGGAGCGCCACCAGCGTGGTGCAACTGGCCACGATCAGGGAGTTCAGGAGGCTCGGTCCCACCCCCTGGTTCAGCAGTGCCTCCCGGTAGTTGTCCAGGGTGGGATCGAACAGCCATACCGGCGGCGCGGCGAGAATATCCACCCGGCTCTTCAGGGAGGTAGCCACCATCCAGTAAAAGGGGAACACACAGGCCAGCAGGGTCAGGAACAGTCCCACGGCGTGGAGCACCCGGGCGGCTCTCGGATTGCGGGTGTGGGCCATCAGCTCTGTACCTCCCGGTAGAACACCCGGATATACAGCCGGGACAGCACGATCACCAGGATCAGCAGGATGATCGCCTGGGCCGAGGCCTGGCCCTGGTCGAACACCCGGAAGCCGATCCGGTGGACGTAGATGCTGATCAACTCGGTGGCCGAGCCCGGGCCGCCCCGGGTCATCACGAAGATCATGTCGAAGAGTTTCAGGATATCGGCGGTGCGCAGAATCAACACCGCCGTCAGTCCCGGCCAGAGGTAGGGCAGTTGCACATGCACGAACAGGGTCCAGGGGTTATTGGTCTCCAGGCGTGCCGCATCCTCGATCTCCTTGGGCACCATGGACAGCCCGGCCAGCAGCACCAGCGCCACGAACGGTGTCCACTGCCAGATATCCATCATCGCGATGCTGGCGAACGCCAGGTTCTCCGTGCCCAGCCACGGCACCGACTCGATGCCGAACACGCCGATGAACTGGTTCACCACCCCGAAATCCTTGTTGAACATCAGCCGCCCGATCAATCCCACCACTGCATAGGTGGTGGCCAGCGGGATCACCAGGCTCACCCGGGTGATGGTCCGGAGCAGTCCCAGCCCGGGGCGGTAGAGGAGCAGGGCGATGCCGAGCCCGAGAAGAATCTGGATGGGCAGCACCACCAGCAGAAACTGGAAAGTGCGCAGCAGCGACTCCCAGAAGGAATCGTCCTGCAACACCGAGAGATAATTCTCGAAGCCGACGAACGGCGTGCCGAGCCGTGGTTTGGTGACCAGGTACTGGCGAAACGAGTTCACCAGTGCGAACCCCAGCGGGTAGAGCCCGATCGCCAGCAGGGTGATCACCGCCGGGGCCAGGAACCACAGCGGTGCGTAGGTGCGCTTCCACATGGAGATGCCGCCTATTCCAGATTGGTGTGGCGGTGGCGCATACCCTCGGGCGAGACCTTCAAGCGATCCCGCAGCCCCAGGATCACCAGCTCGAAGAACACCATCTGGGCGGTCTCGTAGAGGCTGCCCATGGGCAGCACCGAGGCGGTCGCGCCCTGATCGTCGGCCATGGTCTGGGCGGGTAGATGCACGCTGACGTCTGCCTGCTTTGCGGCCTCGCCCCCGGGCTGGGCGGTGACCACCAGCGTGCGGGCGCCGGCATCGCGGGCCACCTGCATGAGCGCCAGCGCGGTGGAGAACTGGCCGGGGCCGGCGCTGACCATGAGCAGATCACCGTGACCGATGGGGGGCGTGGTCATGTCGCCCACCACGTGGGCGTGAAGGCCCAGATGAAACAGGCGCATGGCGAAGCCTTTCATCTGCAGGCCCTCGCGGCCCACGCCGTGAAGCGCGATGGTGCGGGCGGCGGCGATCTCGTCGGCAAGGGCCTCGGCGTGGGCGGAATCGAGTTTGGCGAACACCGCACCCACCTCGGCGAGGGCGGCGTTCGCCAGATCTTGCAGGGTCTGGTCGGGCATGGATGGAACTCTTATCTCCCTCCCCCTCGGATGAGGGGGAGGGTCGGGGAGGGGGTGTGATCGGAACGGGACGGCGTTACTTCAACTTCTCCTTGCTGCCGTCGTAGTAGCCAGCCCGCTCCAGCACCTCCTCCATCTGCTCGTGGATCTCCTCGGCCCCCTCCTCGGTGGAGACGTTACCCAGCATCATGTTGGTGCCCACCTCAGCGATGATCTCGGAGATCTCCGGCCACTCGGCGAAACGCGGCCGGAAATCCGGCACCCCGCTCTGCCAGGACACCACCATGGGATCCACGAACGTGTAGGTCTCGCGGATATCCTGGTTCTCGTACACCGACATCCGTCCGCTCACGCCACCGGCTTCCACATAGGGCCGGGCCATGGCCTCGGAGGTGAGCCACTGGATGAACAGCCACGACGCGGCCTGCTCGTCCTCGCTGGCGTTGGAATTGATGCCCAGAGAAAATCCCCCCAGCGCCGGCTTCAGCCCCGCCGGTCCCTCCGGTTCGGTGGCCACCGCCAGGCAATCGGTAATGGTGGAGGAATCCGGGTCGGTGAGGGTGCCGTAGAAGGCCGACCACTCGGTGATCATCGCCACATCGCCCTGGGCCAGCGCGTTCACCGCCTCGCTGTGGTCGTAGTCGACGATCCCGGGGGGCATGTACTGCATCAGATCCTGGCGGAACTGGAGGCCGGTCTGGGATTCCCCGGCCATGAGATTACCCCGGAAATCGACGTCCAGCAGCGAGCCGCCGAAAGGCCACAGCACCCGCATGAAGGAATCCGCCGACTGGGTCTCGCCGCGCCGGGACTGGAGGGCGAAGGCGTACTTGCCGTCCTTGGTGAGCGCCGGTCCGTAGACGTCCTTGAGTTCTGTCCAGGTCTTGGGCGGCTCGTCGAAGCCCGCTTCCTGCAATATGCACTCGTTGTAGAACAGAAGCCCCGAGTAGTTATCGAAGGGCAGGCCATAGATCTCGCCGCCCCAGGTGCCGAACGACTCCAGCAGGATCGGGAAGAACCCGTCCAGGTTCAGCTCCGGATCGGCCAGATCCGAGTTGTCGATGAAGTCGGTCATGGGCACCAGCCAGCCGCTCTCGGCGAACTCGCCGATCCACACCACGTCGATCAGCACCACGTCGATCTCGCCACCGCCGCCGGTGAACTCCAGCACCTGGAACTCCCGGCTGTTCTCGTAGGGCAGGGTCTCCCAGGTGACCTTGATACCGGTGGCCTCCTCGAACTGGGGAATGAGTTCCATGGCGGCGGCATAGCCGGGACGGTCCAGGAATACCGCCTTGATCTCGGTGCCGCTGTAGGGCTCGGCGGCTTCTTGCAGGGACCAGGCGTGGGCGGCGCCGCTGGCGAGGCTCGCCGCCACGGCGCTGGCAAGCACAGTGCGTTGCATGGGGTAAAACTCCTCTGGGTGGTTGTTTGGCCGGGGCCTTTATGGGTCATGCCTATGGGGCATAAGCGTAGACCGTCCGGTGCTATTCTGCACGGTCGGATGGGC